>Ga0181526_10002193_pt1 | contig 17244 bp, 13 predicted proteins | sample PEATcosm2014_Bin_35_FD_119750 | JGI IMG/M metagenome (GOLD analysis project Ga0181526, IMG submission 119750) | Peatland microbial communities from MTU Mesocosm Facility, Houghton, MI, USA - PEATcosm2014_Bin06_30_metaG | ecosystem: Environmental > Terrestrial > Soil > Wetlands > Peat | place...
ACCCAGGCTCACGTTGCGCCCGCCCTCGCGCAGTCCTGTTCCCGTCCGCGTGCCGGCATAGCGCAGCGCCGGAATCGATCCAAACAGCAGACTGCACAGCAGCGACACCCCAACTGTAAAGACCAGCACTGTCCAGTCAATCCCGATGTCCTGCAAGCGCGGCAGCCCTTGCGGAGCAATCGCAATCAGAAGCCGCAATGCGCCCCACGCCAGTCCCAGGCCCAATACGCTGCCCAACGCCCCTAGCAACACGCTCTCCAGTAGAAAATCGCGAACGATCCTCGAGCGGCTCGCACCCAGTGCCGCCCGCACCGCCAGTTCCTGGTGCCGCCCTTCGGCGCGCACCAGCAGCAGATTCGCCACATTCGCGCACGCAATCAGCAGCACCCCCCCGATCGAACCCATCAACACCCAGAGCAACTTCCCCACATCGCCCACCACAACTTGGCTCAGCGTTTGCACCTTGGGGCCCAGCCGTGCCTTGTTGAACAGGTCCAAGCTGAATCCCGGCGGCGCAGGAAAGCTCTTCCACACCGTCGGTATCAGGCGTGCAATATCCGCATTCGCCGTTGCCAGCGTCACTCCCGGTCTCAGGCGAGCAATGCCGTCATAGCTGAATTGGCCGAGCGTTGTCTTGTTGCGATCGAGTTGGATGGGCAGAAACAGCGACGGCTGCTCGCCGTCGAGAAAACGGAACTTCTGCGGCATCACACCAATCACGGTCCGCGCCTTGCCGTCTAGGGTGATCGTCCTTCCCACGATCGACGGATCGCTCCCGAACCGCCGCTGCCAGTACCCGTAATCCAGCATCACCGTGTCCGCCGCATTGGGCGCTGCGTCTGCGCGGTTGAACCAGCGCCCCAACATCGGCGCGACCCCCAAAATCGGCAGCACGCCGTCCGTCACATCCAGCGCATGCACCTGCTCCGGATTCCCCTGACCCGTTACCGCCACGGAATCGCCCTGGTACATTCCAACGTCCTGGAAGACGCGATTCTGCTCGCGATAGATAAAGTAGTTCGAAGGCGCCATGTTCACGTCGTCGATGTTCAGGCCTGGCGCCGTGTGCCACACGCCCACCAGCCTCTCCGCATGTGGATACGGCAGTGGCTTCAACAGCACACTTTCCACCACACTGAACACGGCGACGTTCGCGCCGACTCCAGCTCCGAGTGTGATCAGCGTGACGATGGTGAACAGCGGCGTGCGCCACAGCCTGCGCAGGACCTGTTTCAATTGGCTGATTCCTGAATTCATGGGGCGTGACCTCCCGCGGAGATGGGGCAATCCTCCGGCGTCCAGCGCGGCCGGCTGTCTCGGATACGCGACCCGGCTCCTTCAGGTTCCCCCCACGCCTACCCTGCAGCCAAATGTCTGTGACGAACAGAATTCCATCCCGCGCCCGCGCGAACTCAGCTCTTCGACTTGGACTTGAGGTCATCCACCGCTAGTGTGCTGTCTCTGAAGGACACAACATAAGTAAAGGTGTCATTCTGAGCGAACGGGGCCCCGAACGTTCTTCATGGGGTCCCCAGGAAGCGATCTTTGCTTCTTGGGGCAGAGTTCGGGGGTGGTGAGCCGAAGAATCTGCATTTTCACCATACTGGATTCCGTGAAGAGCTTCTGGGACACCGCGCTAGGAGCTTGTTCCCTCGGTCCCCTGCTCCCTATTCCCTGTCTTTTTCACTCCGCCCGCAATGCTTGCACCGGGTTCACCGACGCAGCCCGACGCGCCGGAATGAATGCCGCGAGCAATGCGACAAGGCCGATCAGCATGATGCCGCCCGCATATACACCGGGATCGGCAAACGTGATCCCAAATAGTTCACTGCGCAGCGCGCGCGAGGCCAACATCGCCAGCGGCACCGTCACAGCAACCGAACTTCCCGCCAGAATCAGGACCTCGCGCACGATCAGCCCGATCAAACTACCGCGCTGTGCTCCCAGCGCCATGCGGATTCCAATCTCACGCGTGCGCTGCGCGGTCGTATACGCAAGAATGCCATACAGCCCAATCCCGGCGAGCACCGCCGCCAAAACCCCAAACGCCGTCGCTAGCAATGCAATCGTCCGCTCATTCTGGATGCTGTCATCGATCTGCTGGGTCATGGTGCCTGCGTTGTCCATCACCAGCTTCGGGTTGATGTTCGCAATTGCTGTCCGCACACCATTGGTTGCAGCATCCGGCGCCTGCCACGTGTGTACGTAGAACGTCAGCGCGTTCGGTTTTTCTGCCTGGACAAACGGAACGTAGCACATCGCGGTGGCCGGATCGCGTACGGTCGTGTGCTTCACATCGCGTACCACCCCGACAATCGTCGCGTCGGTTCCTGGCCGTCGCGGCCGGCTCACGTGCCTCCCCAAGGCCGCGTTCGGACTCGCAAAGAAATGCCGCGCAAAACTCTCGTTCACAACCGCCACTTTGGTCGCCGTCGCTGTATCGGAAGTGTTGAAATAGCGCCCGGCAATCAGCGGCACACCCAGTGTCTGCAGATACCCATCGCTCACCCACGGCAGCTCGACATCGAACTCCTCATCCGGCTTCGGTGTGTAGCCGCTCACCACGACGTCTCCCGCCCGGTTATCGTTGGCGAGGTCGCGATCGTTCGTTGCCCCCACGGCCTTCACTCCGGGGAGCGCCGCGATTGCATCCAGCACGCGTTGCTCCACAGGCACAATTGCGGTCTGTCCATACCCGGCCATCTGCGGCGCAAGATCGAAGCTCAGGAGTCGCTCTGTGGCAAATCCCGCGTCCACACTACGCAGATTCTGGATCGTGCGAACAAAAAGCCCTGCGCCAATCATCAGGAGCAGGCTGAATCCGATCTGCAAAGCCACGCACGTGCGGCGAAATCGAACGGAGCTCCCCATGCCGGTTCCGGTCTGCTGCTTCAACGCATCCATCAGCCGCGGGTTCCAGAACTGCACCGCTGGCGCGAGGCTGAACAATAGGCTCGCGACGACCGTCGCAACTGCGGTGAGGCCGAGAACGCGCCAGTCCAGCGTTGCCGAGAAAACAGTCTCGTCCGGCGACCGGCCGGCCATCCACTGGATGAGAAAATGCAGCGCCCTCGGCGCAAGCAGCAGACCCAGCACCGCTCCTCCCAATCCCACCAGCATCCCCTCCGCCAAAAGCTGCCGGAGGATCTGTCCGTTCGTCGCGCCCAGCGAATACCGTACGGAGAACTCCCGCACGCGCGTCGCCGCCCGCACCAGCAGTAGGCTGGCAACATTCACAATCGCCATCGCCACAACCAGCAGCACCATGGCCATCACAATCGTCAGCGGCCTCTCCACGTCGCCTCTCACGGGCGAGAAGCCCTTCGCGCCGGCCTCAACATTCAGATGAGCTGAGTCGATGTATCGCTTGCGCGCTCGGTCCGACTGATCGTCGAGTTGCGGAAACTCCGCTTTCCGCAGCGAGAGAAACAGAGCATTCAGCGAAGCTTCGGCCTGCGCCTGCGTCACCCCGTCGCGCAGGCGTCCAGCCAGATTGATCCAGTACGCGCGCCGATCGTTCAGATACGACCACTCCGGCTCAATGACGCCCTGCATCGTAATTGGCACGTACACAGCCGGCATGCGTCCCACACTACACTGTGAAATCCGGGAGCCGCCACCCCCACAATGGTGAACGGCGTCCCGTTGATCGTCAGCGTCTTGCCAATCACTGGCGCTTCGGCCAGGTGTGTCTTCCAGTAGTCGAAGCTCAGCACTGCGACCGGATTCGCGCCTGCACTGGTTTCATCGCTCGCCAGAAACAGTCGGCCCACGGCTGGCCGTACGCCGAGCATCTCAAAATAATTCCCGCTCACCATTTCTGCTAATACAATCTCCGCGCGATCGTTCCACGTCACACCCACGCTGTCTGGTGCAGATGCAATCAGACCGCTCAGAGTCTTGTTCTTCTCGCGCAGATCCCGGAACATTGGATACGAGAATTCGTGCGTATGCCCTGGGCTGTTGCCGCCCTCCGAATGATGATGTCCCTGATGGTCACCGGCAAAGCTCAACACAAGCAAGCTGTCGGGCTCGCGGACCGGCAGCGCGCGCAGAAGCGCCTGATCTAGCAGGCTGAAGATCGCCGTCATCGCACCGATCGCCAACGCCATCGTCAGCATCGTGACCGCCGCAAATCCCGGATTGCGCCAAGCGCCACGCATCCCGTAGCGCACATCGCGCACCAGATTGTCGAACCACGCGATACGGTTCCGCAGATGAAACCGCTCTTGCGCCACGCCGACACTGCCGAATTCTACGCGCGCCTGGCGCCGCGCCTCTTCTTCGTCCACACCCTCGCTCTTCAGCTCGGCGGCTTCCAGTTCCAGATGTGCCTTGATCTCCTCCGCAAAGTCCTTGCCGCTCCGCTTGCGCCGCAACATCCTCATGCCTCCTTGCGTGCCGTCGGTGTACCCTCGGACTCGCGACCGCTCGCTCGTTCCCTCGCGCCCTATTCCCTATTCCCTAGTCCCTGTTCTTCACTCAGCTCGCAAAGCGTCCACGGGATTCACCCGCGCCGCCCGTCGCGCCGGCACAAAGCTTGCTGCCATCGCCGCCGTACCTAGAAGCACCGCCACACTCGCCAGGGTCAGCGCATCCCGCGCCCCAACGCCAAACAGCATCTTGCGGATCAGTGTCGATGCACCAACAGCGCCCGCCAGCCCCAATGCGATGCCCACCGCGGTCAGCCAGCCCGCTTGTCGCATCACCAGCCCATAGACGGATGCGCGTTGCGCGCCCAGCGCCATGCGCACGCCAATTTCACGCGTCCTATGGCTTACGGAATATGCGATCACCCCATAGAGCCCCACCACACCCAACACCAGCGCCATCGCCGCAAATCCGCCGATAAGCCACGCCGCAAAGCGGTGCAGAAGAGCAGCCTGTGTCGTGTCAATCTTCGCGTTCATCGTCGCTTCGTCCGACACGCCCAAATTCGGATCGATCCGCTGCAGCGTACTCACCAGCTCCGGCAACAATGCCGCGGCATCCTGCCCAGTGCGCACCACCAGCGTGAATGAACCATCGCCAGTCTGGCTCAAGGGGAAATACTCCGTCGGTGCGACTACCGCGTCGAGTGGTCCCTCGCGCACATCGTTCACCACGCCTACAATCTCCCACTCCGAGGCCTGCCCGCCTTCATCGTCCGCAATCTTTTGCCCAATGGGATCGACACCCGGAAAATACTTCCGCGCCAGCGTTTCATTGATCAGAGCCACGCCCGACCTCGAGCCATCATCGGCATCCGCGAAGTCTCGCCCTCGCACCAGCCGTGCATTCAGCGTGTGCATATAACCCGCACTCACGTGGCGCTCATCTACTTCGTTGTGCTCCCCGTGATCTGGACGCGGCGGAAAATGAATCCGGTCAGTGCTGCAATCGCATTGCGCCGGGATCAGGCTGGTCATGCTCGCCGATTCCACGCCGGGCAGGCCCGTCACGCGCCGAATAACCTCCTCCCGCAGCGCTGCCATCTGCGCCTTGCTCGGATAGACCGACCCCGGCGCCATCACCCGCACTGTTGCGAGATGGTTTGGATCGAAGCCCAGCGGTACATGCAGGAGCCGATACAAACTCTGCCCCAGCAAACCCGCACCTTCCAGCAGCACCACTGCGACCGCCAGCTCAACCACCACCAGGTTTGCACCCAGCCGGCGCCACAAGGCACTCGCGGATCCACGATCGCCGGCGGCCAGGCCATCGCGCACCTTCTGGAACGAAAGCCGCAGGACCGCTGTCCCCGCCAGCAGCAATGCCGTCGCCAGCACGTCCACGCAAGCAAACAATACGGTGTGCGGATTCATGTTCACGCCTTCCAGGAAAGGCATATACGCAGCCATGTCCTGCGGCACCAGACCTGCCAGCAGGCGCATGAGCAGTGCGGCCACGCCCAGGCCCACCGCTCCGCCCATCAATGCCAGCAGCATTCCTTCCACCACGAACTGCCCCACCAGCCGTCCTTGCGTCGCCCCCAGCGCGCCCCGCACGGCAACTTCACGTCTCCTGCTCTCAGAACGCACCAGCACCAGGCTCGCCACATTCACGCACGCGATCACCAACAGCAGGCCGGCGGCGCCCAGCAGCGTCAGCAGAATCGGCCGAACTTCGCCGACGAAAACTTCCGCCAACGGAACCACCTGAGCAGCCAGTTCCCGGCCGGGGGTCGGGTATTGCTTCTGAATTTGCTTGGCGACCGCCGTCATCTCGGCTTGCGCCGATTGCGTACTCACCCCATCGCGCAGTCTTCCGACTCCAAAGAAGTTATAGAAATTGCGCGTGCGCTCGTGCGGCGACAGTGTGTTGATCGGAACCCAGAACTCCGCGTTTCTGCTGAGCGCAAACGAGAACGAGCGCGGCAAAACTCCGATGATCGTGTACGCCTCGTTATCGAGAGAAACCGTCTGGCCCACGATATCGCTGCGCGCGCCGAATCGGTGCAGCCAGGCTCCGTAGCTCACCAGCGCTATATTCGGCCCGCCCAGCCTGTCCTCGCCCGCATTGAAGTCGCGCCCCAGAGATGGCTGCACTTCCAGCGTCCTGAAGAATCCCCCGCTCACACGCGCGCCCGTCACCGGTTCCGATCCCTCGTGCGTGCGCAGCAGGTAACCGGCTCCGCTATACACGTCCAGTGAGAGAAGCGATTTGTTCAGTCTCTGCCAATCGAGAAAATCCGAATACGAGAGCGGCCATAGCGGGGACTCGGTGCTGCTTTCGTTCACCGACATCACCCGGCTCGGATCCGCATAGGGCAACGGTTCCAGCAGCGCCGCATCCACAAATGCGAAGATCGCCACGCTCGCACCAATCCCCAGCGCCAGCACCGCCATCGCCGTCAGCGTGAAGCCCTGATTCCTCACCAGCTGCCGAAGAGCAAACTGCAAATCGCGTACCAGGTTGTCGAACCACGCGACGCGATTGCGTAGATGAAATTGTTCTTGCGCCGTGCCGACATTGCCGAATCCCACGCGCGCCTGGCGCCGCGCCTCTTCCTCGCCCAGACCTTCGCTCTTCAGCTCGGCGGCCTCCAGTTCTAGATGCGCCTTGATCTCCTCGGCAAAATCCGCTTCGCTCCGCTCCCGTCTCATGCCTGGTCCTCTTGATCCCTATTCCCTACTCCCTGTTTTAGTCACTCGGTCCGCAACGCCTTCATCGGATCGACGCTCGCCGCTCGCCGCGCCGGGGCCGCACTCGCCGCCAGAGCCACCGCCGCGACTCCCAGCATCGCCAGCAGATAGTTCAGCGCATCCAGTGGCTTCACCCCATAGAGAGAAGATTCGAGGCCACGCCCCACGAGAATCGCCAGAGGAACGCCGATCGCGATTCCCGCCAAGGTGAGCCATAGGCTGTCCTTGAGAATCATCCACACAACCTGGCCACGCCGCGCACCCAGGGCCATCCGGACGCCGATCTCCGCCGTGCGCGTGCTGACCCGAAAGGCAAGCGTCCCATACAACCCAGTGGCCACCAGAACCACGGCCAGCAAACCGAAGAACTCGGCCAGCCGCGCAAACATAACCTGCTGCGCGATGGTCTCGTCATATTGATCGCGCTGCAGCATCGGCTTGATCAGCGGCAGATTCGGATCCATCTCCTGCACCGCCCTTTGCGCAGAAGGTAAGATCGCCAATGGCTTCCCGTGTACACGCAGTTCCACGTTCATCGCGCCAATGATCGGGATCTGGGCGTACATGTACCACGCCATGGCAATCGGCTTTTCGACGATGCTGCGGTATTTGTGATCGCGCACCACCCCCACAATCGTCATCTGATAAGGGAAACCCGCGGGCCCAATGATGTGCCCAAGCGGATTCTGATTGGGAAGAAACCGCTTCGCGAACTCCTCGTTGATGATGCCTACGTGCGAGGAATCCGCAGTGTCCGATTCCAAAAAATCGCGCCCTTGTAGCACCGGCACCCCGAGCGTTTGAAAGAACTCCGGACCGGCAACGTTGCTGCGAACCGTTCGCGCTTCTCCATTGGCCACATCGGGAAGCTTGCCATCCACAAGCATGTCGCTGTTGTTCGACGACCCACTGCCGAGTCGCTCTCCCATGATGGTCACCGATTCGACGCCCGGCAATCTCCGCAGCTTCTCCATCAGGTTCCGATAGAACGCAACACCCTCGGGAACGGATTGAATGTTGGGCTTGATGCCGAACACCACCAGCCCATTGGTCGAAAAGCCGAGAGGCGTGGCCTCCAGATTCTGCAGCGTCCGCAGCAGTAGGACTGCACCCACCAGCAGCACGAGGCACAGCGCCATCTGCATCGTCACAATGGTTCTGCCTGTCCTCGTCTTGCCGGAGTCTGCACTGCTCGCAGCGGCCGATGTCTTCAACGCCACCGTAGGCGCGGCAGAGAGCGCAACCCGCAGCGGAGCCAGGCCGAAAAGAAGCGCCGCGACCACCAATATCCCCAGGGTGAATAAGAGGACGGTCTGATCGGGCGCCAGGCTCGATTCAATCTGTGCCCACGCACCCAGTGCCTTCGTGGCCCACACCGCAAACAGCCACGCCAACACGCCACCTCCCATAACCAGCAGCGCGCTCTCGGTCACCAACTGCCCGAACAGTGCAGAGCGTCCTGCACCCAGCGCCAGCCGCACCGAGAACTCGCGCTGTCGCGCCGTATTCCGCGCCAGCAGCAGCATCACAACATTGGTCAGCGCAATCAGCAGCACCGACGCGACCAATGCCATCATGATCTTCAGCGGCTTGCCGTATGCCGTCTCGTATCCGGGAAAACTTTTCGCATCCTGAAAGCTCAGCACCGGAAGCTTCTCTTCCGGTTCCGGATTGCCCAGGCCGACGTAGGCCCCCCGCTGAAACACTGGTTGCAGTTGGCTAATCGCCTGCGTCTTGGTGACACCGGGCGCGAGCCTGCCGAGAAGCCGCAGGCACCACCAGGTATTGTTCTGGAGGTAGACCCTCCCGCTGTCCAGCGGGTTTCCCCACGCATTCAACTCCGGCCGGCTCTGGAGCGGGAGCCAGAAATCGGTCGACCCGCCCTCTTCCACGCCCTCGAAGCCGGCCTGCGCGATGCCCACAATCGTCATGGGAACTGCGTTCACATGGAAGGTCTTCCCCATCACGTCCACGCTACGCGCAAAGCGCCGGGTCCAGTAGTTGTAACTGATCACAGCAAGCGGAGCATGGTCTGATTCATCCTGATTCGTAAATCCACGCCCGCGGATTAGCTTCACACCCAGCCCAGAGAAGAAATTGCCGCTCACCATGTCGCCTTCCGCCTCTTCCGGCGCAGTCCCGTAGCGTACAGCAACTTTGCTCGACGAAAGCGGCACGTAAGCGATCAGATCCGACAACGCTTGGTTTTGCGTGCGCAGAATATCGAACACCGAATACGAGAACGTCACGTTCGTGTCGATTGTGCCGGTATGCTTCGGCGGATTGCTGGTGCGCAAATAGACCAGGCGAGCAGGATCGTTCACCGGCAGCGATCGCAACAACACCGCATTCATAACGCTGAACACCGCTGTGTTCGCTCCCACACCGAGCCCGAGCGTCAGGATCGCGCTGAGCGCGAACCCCGGACTTTGCAGCAGCGAACGGAACCCAAAACGCAGGTCGCGGATCAGCTTGTCGAGACCCTGCCAACGGCCCTGCAGATTGAACCGCTCCCGCACGACACCGACGTTGCCGAACTCCACCCGCGCTCTGCGCTGCGCCGCTTCTTCACTCAACCCTTCGCTCTTCAAATCGGAGGCCTCCATCTCCAGATGCGCCTGGATCTCTTCGGCAAAGTCCTTGACGCTCCGCTTGCGCCCGAACATCTTCATGCCTCCTCACCGCTCGTTTCCGCTCCGCCAAGAATCAGCCCTACTGCGCGCGTCAGCTTCTCCCACTCGCTCGTCTTCTCCAGCAGCTGCGCGCGTCCCTTCGCCGTCAGCGAATAGAACCGAGCTTTGCGATTGTTCTCGCTCACACCCCATTTCGCGCTGATCCATTTCTTGTCTTCGAGGCGTTGCAGGGACAGATAGAGCGATCCGTGATCGACAAAAAACACTTCTTCCGATTGGCGCTGAATGACGCGCGCAATCCCTTGCCCATGGCAGGAGCCCATCACCAGTGTCTTTAGGATCAGAAGGTCGAGTGTGCCCTGCAGCAGGGCGATCCGTTCGTCGTTGGTCCGTTGGGTAGTCATCCGACCCAAGCCTCGCAGCGCTTGGGTCGGATGTCAACCCATCTGTGACGAATCGCTCCGCCCGACGCGTCCGAGGTTCACGGCATCAAACCGCGATACTCTTGCCTGCGCAATAAACACGAAGCGCCTCACTGCATCCAAGGCAGGAGGCGCTGCGCGCTACTCGTTTAGATCTCTCAGGTTCGCAACTGCTGTGTCAGGAAAGACCTAAAGGGATGTCCCCAGATCCGAGCTGATGACGTTGAATGCTGTATTGATCTCCGTAGCCAATCCCTGCATGGCAGCCACCGCTCCGAAAGCGATTAAGGCTACCGTAAGCGCATACTCGACCAGATCTTGTCCCTCGTTCTCCCTCAAGATAATGGTAAGAAACTGCCGCAATGCGATCATGCTCTATCTCCTTGGCCGTATATCGAACCGGCCGGTCTACGCACCGATCTCGAGGGGGAAGAACACCACGCTACGCTCTGGTGCAGCAAGCGGCAATTCCCTTTCGGTGCCTTCTGGCGGTGCCTAAGGTTCTGAGTTTCTGGTTACGTGCCCACGCTGGCCAGCGGATCATCCCGCTCCACAATTGAATCGACTGAGGGAAGCGCTTCTTATTCCCTCTTAGTCGTCGTGCCGGTGCTTGTGAACCACATACCGCCCGATCATCCAACCCACAGCGCTGCCCACGAGCACATCCGATGGAAAATGCTGTCGCGCCAGCACCCGTGCGGCACTCACGCCCGCCGCCAGCCCATAGGCCGTGATCTGCGTGAGCGCTCCCTGATACTCCGACGCAATCACTGCCGCCGACGACCACGCAATCATGCTGTGATTGGATGGAAACGAAGAATCCGTCCCTACGCTGGTCTGAAAGAACCTGCCCTTCGCGTTGTCGACCGTCGGCCTCTCCCGCAATGAAATCAGCTTCGCGACCTCCGACACCGCAAGGCTGTCCAGAATCGCCTCGCCTCCCAGAATCCCAGTCGATGTTGCGTGTTCGTCGTGGTGGATCGCGCCAAGCCCGTAGAGGATCGCCGGTGCCGCGATGAAACCTCCCATCAGGCCAGTCGACGCCGTCGAGGCCTGATTGTTCAGCGATGTGTTCACCACCTTCGACGACGACATCACCTGATGATCCGTCGTCACAGCCGCCGTCGTCGCCAGAACCAGCAGCACCGGGCCCACGGCATTCGACTCATTCAGTCGCGTCGGACTCGTCCAGATCGCCTCTTGGTCCTTGAGCAGATTGCGCGGAGTGTTGCGCAGCGAAACCGCATCGCTTGCCTCCTCCTTACCCTCGGATGACACCTGCGGCGCATCCGGCAACGGAGAAGTCTGACTCTGGCAGCGGGCCCGCTGCGGAAGCGCACTCACAAGTAAACCAGCGAAGAGAAAGTGCCGCGAAGACCGGCACCAGGCCTTACTGAAACGTCGCACAATACTCAGATGCTAAATCACGTAAACCAAGCATGTTAGATGAACGAAACGTCATCTTTGATCACATGCCGAGCGCATCTCCGCGAGATACACTTCGACGTAATCGAGGTAATTCTGGGCGTACTCCAAAATCAGCGCGCGGTCGCTGTCTCCGAGCTCCCGTCGCAGTTTGCCTGGCACCCCAGCCCACAAAGTTCGCGGCGGCACCACGGTATGTTCCGGGAGTACAGCTCCCGCGGCAAGAATCGAGCCCTCCCCAATCCGGCAATCGTTCAGGATCGTCACTCCCATCCCGATCAACACTGCATCTTCAACCACACATCCATGAACCGTCGCATTGTGCCCGATCGTCACCCAGTCACCCACTGTCACCGAATAAAGATTGCGCTGCCCGTGCAGTACGCAGCAGTCCTGCACATTCGAGTTAGCGCCCACACGGATCGAATGCACATCTCCGCGCAGCACCGCGTTCATCCACACCGAGGAACGCTCGCCCAGCACAACGTCGCCCAGTACCTGCGCGGAAACGTCCACATAACAGCTTTCAGGAATCTTGGGAGTGTGGCCCCGCCAGCACCGAATCATCGACGCTCAACCTCAGGGGTCAGTCTAGCCCATTGCTGGAAGAGGAGAGGCCAGGAACATTTAGACAGTAATCAACAAAGCCGAGCCCGATTGTGCGCCAGGTCAAAATACCCTATCTCCACCAATTTCGGGCCAAATCAGCCCGAAAGTCCAAAGTTTCCAGTATCATAGTTGAAGCCCATTGGCAGGTTTGGAGGTGGGACCCTTTGGCAGAGGTTCGCGTTCAAGAAGGTGAACCGCTCGAAAACGCTCTGCGCCGGTTTAAGCGGAAGGTTCAGACAGAGGACATCATCAAGGAAGTGAAGCGTCACTCCTACTACCTGAAGCCCGGTGAGAAGCGCCGCGTCAAAGCAGCACTGGCGCGCAAGCGGAATCGTAAGAAGGCTCGGAAAGAGCAGGACTAAGTAAGAAGTTGAAACCAAACTGAATCGCGATGAGCTTTTCGCTGTCTCTTGCTGGGAAGTGGCGAATAGACACGAAGCTCAACTTAGCTCATCGCGGTTCTTCACTCTTGTGCCTCTCCTCCGGCGCCACGCGGTGGAAAGCAACTCAGTCGCTCACATCATCCGAGCGACTTTCTCTTCCTTAGCCGCTCCCTTTCTTGCGGCCCGGGCCCCTTTGAGCAAGGTACGACAAAGACAGGGAACGGGACCGGCAAGCTTTCGCGAAAATGGCCGATTTCTACAGTGTCTCTGCTTTGGGGAACGGCCATGGTATATACCGATCGAATTTTGATATGTGTGGATTGCGGCGCGGAGTTCGTGTTCACCGCCGGCGAACAGGTCTTCTTCAACGACAAACAGTTCAGGAATGACCCCAAACGATGTAAACAGTGCAAGGCAAAGCGGAGCTCAGGAACACGGGTAAGAGCAGAGACGCGCACCACATGTTCCGAATGTGGCGAGGAGACAACCGTCCCCTTCAAGCCCACCCAGAACCGGCCTGTGCTCTGCCGTTCTTGCTTCCAGAAAAATCAGAAGACGCCCGACGCGCCGCCACGGCCTACGACAGACCCGAGCTGAACAACAGATCGCCTCGAAACTCCGAGGGAAAGCCTGCAGCCCGCACCAGCGTGGCCAGTTGCGCCCAATGGCGCTGCCCGTGAAACAGCGCATGGCCCAGCACCTTGCGCCGCGAGAATGTCCGCCTGTCCGGCGGCAGCCAGGGAACATCCAGGGTATACGGCGCTTCCCAGTTCTCCTGCGGATTCGCGAGCACCCTCCGGTAAATTGGACCCGCCTTCAAGTGCAGCTCAAACAACGCCCCCAACGGCCCCGCAGGAACTGCCTCTCTCGGCGTCTCCGGCACACCCCCTAAGCGCTCTGCCCAGCGCAACTCCGCTCCCCAGATGTGGCGCACTAGATCTTGCACCGTGGCCGCGCCGCCAATCCCGCACGGTAGCTCCAGCAGCCCCGGATTCTTCTCCAGATGCGTCCTCCAAAAGTTCGAGGCTTCGTCGTTCCACACCAGCAGCTCTTCCATCTCCACCGCAACGCTCATGCTTTGCTCCTCAGCGCCTTATGCCCGATATCATGCCGGAAATAGATCCCCTCGAATTGCACCTCTGCGATGGCCTGATACGCGCGGGCGAGCGACTCCTGCAGCGAATCCCCCGTTGCCGCCGCGCACAGCACGCGTCCTCCGCTCGTCACCAGCTGATTACCCAGCTTCGCGGTTCCGGAATGAAACACCTGCACGCCCGGCACCATCGCCGCATTCGTCAGCCCGCACACCGGCAGTCCCGTCTTGTAACTCCCCGGATATCCTGCGGAGCTCGCCACCACACACGCTGCCGCGCCAGGACTCCACCGCAGCGTCGTCTCTGCCAGTTTCCCATCGATGCACGCTTCGAGCGCATCCACTAGGTCCGACTCCAGCCGCATCAAAATCGCCTGCGTCTCCGGATCGCCGAACCGCGCGTTGAACTCCAGCACCTCGGGCCCACGCGGCGTCATCATCAGCCCGCAATACAGCACACCCACAAACGGCGTGCCTTCTTCCGCCATCCCGCGCACCGTGGGCTTCGCAATATGGTGCAGAATCCACTCCTTCATCTGCGGCTCGAGCAACTCGTCCTTCGAGTACGCGCCCATCCCGCCCGTGTTCGGCCCCGTATCGCCCTCGCCGACCCGCTTATGATCCTGCGCCGGGACCAGAGGCTCTACGTGGTTCCCATCGCTCAGGCAGAGAAAGCTGACCTCCTCGCCTTGCAGAAACTCCTCCAGCACCACCTGCCTCGACGCCTCGCCCAACAGCGACCCTTCGAAGAGTCTGTGCGCCGCTTCCAGTGCCGTGGCGCGCGAGTCGCAGATGATCACGCCCTTTCCCGCCGCCAGCCCATCCGCCTTCACCACAATCGGTGGATGAAAAAACGAGATTGCCTTCTCCAGCTCGTTCGTATGCGCGCACACGGCATACTTCGCGGTCGGAATCTGGTGCCGCTTCATGAACTCCTTGGCGAACGCTTTGCTCGACTCCAGCTGCGCCGCCGCCTGCGAAGGCCCAAACGCGCGCAGCCCTCGCTGCTGCAACGCATCCACGATCCCCAGCGACAACGGCAGCTCCGGCCCTACGATCGTCAGCCCGGGCGCCTCCGCCTCCACCACGCGCACCATATCGTCCAGGCTCTTCAAGTCCACTGGGACGCAGCGCGCGACTTGCGCCATCCCACCATTGCCTGGCGCACACACCACTTCTGTGACGCGCGGGCTGCGCGCCACCGCCCAGGCCAGCGCATGTTCTCGCCCCCCCGCGCCCAGAATCAGAACTTTCATTCGCTGTAAACCTTCCCCCGAACTTCCCCAAGCCGGAAAAACAAGGATCGGCAATGAGACCGGCTCAAGTCAAACGCTGCGTCTTACGAAAACGAGCGCGCCGCAAGCTCTCCTATACTGAGGCGTGAACTGCGTCATCACAGTTCATCGTTCAACACGCGCATGGTCGACACCCGCATCAAGCCCCTCCGCGAACAGCTCGCCGAACACGAACGCCGCCTCGCGCAGCGCCGCTCCTTCGTCCGAAATCAGACCATCGGCCTCGTCCTCCTCGCCGCAATCATCCTTGCCTGGTGGCTCTTCCACACCAATCCCAAATGGATCTTCCCTCCCGGCTGGTGGCGCCTATGACGACTGCGTCGAGCAGCCCTTTGGATGAGAGTCGTTGCCCTCTAGCGGTGCTGCTCCTCGGCCCCACCGGCTCCGGCAAGACCGCGCTCTCTCTCGCCCTCGCCGAACACTTCCACGGCGAAATCGTCTCCTGCGACTCTGTCGCCGTCTATCGCAGCATGGACCTCGGCACCGCCAAGCCCACACCCGAAGAGCGCACCCGCGTCCCCCACCACCTCATCGACATCGTCGATCCCGACCAGCCCTTCACCGCCGGCGAATACTCGCGCCGCGCTCGTGCCGCCCTCCACGACATCGCCTCACGCGGCAAACTCCCCATCGTGACGGGAGGAACAGGCCTCTATCTCCGCGCTCTCACCGAAGGCCTCTTCGCCGGACCCGCACGCCAAGAAGGTCTCCGCCAGCGCCTCCGCCGCAGCGCCGATCGGCACAAGGCGTCCTGGCTCTACAAGCTTCTCGTCCGCCTCGATCCCGCCTCCGCTGCACGCATCCACGCCAACGACACACCCAAGCTCATCCGCGCCATCGAAGTCTGCCTCGCCGCCCGCAAACCACTATCGCAGGTTCTCTCCGGCGAAAAGAAGAGCGACCGCCTCACCGGCTTCCGCCTCCTGCGCATCGGCCTCAACCCGCCCCGTGCAGCCTTGTACGACCGTCTCAACCAGCGCTGCTCCGCCATGTTCGCACAAGGACTGATTCCGGAAACCCGCGCTCTCCTCGCCTGTTACGGACCCATCAAGATGCTGGACTCGCTCGGCTATCGTCAGGCGCTGTCCGTTCTCCTCAAGGGCATCAGTGAAAAAGTCGCCCTCGCTGAAGCTCAGCAAGGCCATCGCAACTACGCCAAACGCCAACTCACCTGGTTCCGCCGCGAACCCGGCGTCCACTGGATCGAAGCCTTCGGCGACGACCCCGCCACCATCGCCGCATCCAGCGAGCTCATCCGATGCGCACTTGCACCTACAACCTGAGCCGCTGTTGTCTCTGAATGTCATCGCCTTGCACCCTTTTCCGCTGACAACGGCTCTTTCCTAGTGGAGCAGTTCTAAGCCCTCCCTAGAGCTCCAGTAAACTAAGTCACGAAACGCGCGTCCCGCATCGACCCGCCGCGCCGAAACGGAGTCACCCTTGCCCGACACGAGTACAGAAGCCATTTTTGACGTAGCCATCATCGGCAGCGGTCCCGCCGGCTACACCGCGGCCATTCGCGGCGGCCAGCTCGGCCTCAAAGTCGCGCTCATCGAGAAGGACAGCGTCCTCGGCGGCACCTGCCTCCACGTCGGTTGCATCCCCACCAAAACGCTGCTCTTCAACGCCGAGCTCTGGGATCACCTCAAGCACGCCACCGAATTCGGCATCGACAACGTCCCCGCCCCGCAGCTCAACTGGGAAAACGTCCTCAAGCGCAAGACCGCCATCGTCGACAAACACACCAAGGGCCTTGGCTTCCTCATGAAGAAGAACAAGGTGACCGTGGTCTCCGGCTTCGCTCAGCTCAACGGCCCCGCCAAAGATGGCCTCCACGCACTTTCCCTCACCGCGGCCGATGGCACGAAGAGCGAGCTCAAAGCCAAGAACATCATCCTCGCCACTGGCTCCTCCGCCAAAACCATCTTCGGCCTCGCGCCCGACGACCGCATCCTCACCAACATCGAAATCCTCTCCATTCCCCAGGTACCGAAATCCCTCATCGTCATCGGCGCTGGCGCAGTCGGCGTCGAGTTCGCTTCCATCTTCCGCAGCTACGGCTCCGAAATCACCATCGTTGAATTCCTGCCGCGCATCATGCCGCCCGAAGACGAAGACATCTCCAAGGAGCTCACCCGCCTCTTCAAGAAGCGCGGCATCGACATCAACACCGGCGCCAAGGTTGAAAAGGTTGAGAAGACTTCAGACGGCGTGAAGGTGAGCTACGTCGACGTGAACGGAAAGCCGCAAGTGAAGGAAG
>Ga0181526_10002194_pt1 | contig 17235 bp, 10 predicted proteins | sample PEATcosm2014_Bin_35_FD_119750 | JGI IMG/M metagenome (GOLD analysis project Ga0181526, IMG submission 119750) | Peatland microbial communities from MTU Mesocosm Facility, Houghton, MI, USA - PEATcosm2014_Bin06_30_metaG | ecosystem: Environmental > Terrestrial > Soil > Wetlands > Peat | place...
TACTCTAAAAGGGGCGCCCTTTTATAATGCGATTTCGCCAACGATTTAACCAACAAGAATGAATTACGATTTTGATCGTTTTTGAATAATCCATTCCTGGGATTCGAGCTATCATAACTTCTCGCGTTCTACGGCCTTTTCGCTGAGGAATAAGGAGCTTGCCATGCGCCAGATCCCCCGCCGGATTGCTCTTTTCTTCTGCTTCACGTTTTCCCTTGCGGTCCTCTCCAACATAGCCCGGGCGCAGACCCTCACCGTGCTGCACAGCTTCACCGGCGGCAACGACGGAAAATATCCCACGGCCGGGTTGACCATGGATCGTGCGGGAAACTTTTACGGCACTACCCCCTATGGTGGGGCGAGCGATGTAGGAGTGGTCTTCCGCCTGTCGCCCGCCGGATCAGGCTGGGTCTTGACGCCACTGTACAGCTTCCAGGGCCCTCCGAATGACGGCGAGATTCCGTATAGCGGCGTTGTCTTTGGGCCCGACGGGAGCCTCTACGGCACAACGGAGGACGGCGGACAGTACGGTCGGGGCACGGTTTATCGCCTGCGGCCCTCGCCTGCGGTCTGCCACTCGGCGGTCTGTCCCTGGGAGGAAACGGTGCTCCACTCGTTTGGCAGCGGCGACGACGGGGAATTTCCTGGTTATGGCAATCTGGTCTTCGACCAGGCCGGCAATATCTACGGCACAACGGAGGACGGCGGATCCGGCACGCTCGGTGTGGTTTTCGAACTCACGCCTTCCAATGGCAGCTGGACGGAGAGTGTTCTCCATAGCTTCGTAGAAGAGAAGGGATACTACCCTTTCAGCGGCCTGATCTTCGACAGCTCCGGTAATCTCTACGGCACAACCTCCGCGGGCGGTACAGACGACACCGGAGTGGTTTACGAACTGTCGCCCTCCGGCTCGGGCTGGACCGAGAACGTCCTGGCTTCCAATGAGTTCAAGAATGCAGACACCTGTAGCGGCGTGGTCATGGATGGGCAGGGCAACCTGTTCGGCACCGCGGGTTGTTTCTCCGGTGGCGGCGGCGTCTTTGAGCTGACGCCATCCAATGGCAGTTGGACGTTCAACGTGCTGTACACCTTTTCGGCTAGTAGTACAGGGCCCCGCGACAGCCCCACGCTGGATGCGGCCGGTAATGTTTACGGCACGTCGAGCGGGACTGGATTGTTCAACGAGGGCGAGGTTTTTAAGCTGACGCCTTCGAATGGCGGCTGGACCTACACCTCAGTCAGCTTTAATGGCAGCAACGGATCGGATCCCATGGGCAGCGTAATCCTCGACGCGGCAGGCAATATCTACGGCACAGCGTATTACGGCGGAAATGGGCCGTGCAACGTAGAAGGGATCACGGGCTGCGGTGTCGTTTGGGAAATCACGCCGTAGCGTAACTGGCGAAAAATCCCCATAGCACAAGTGACGTTCAGCAGCTAAAGCCGCATTGACATTGTGGGATTTGCGGATGCCTGAAGAGACTGTGTCGCAACCGGTGTCGCCGCTCCGCGGCTCGGCTCAATTACCCACTCGTACCCGGCGCTCACGCGCCGGGCTAACATCGATTCCGCAGCTGCGCGGCTGGTTTGATCGGTATTCGAGCTGTTTCTTCCACCGCAAGATTCTTTTGTCGGTTGTGACACAGTCTCTGAAGGGTGTCTCCTTCGAGGAGGCCGAACCCTAATCAGAGTTTTCCTGAGGGCCGCTTGATAGGCGACGGTTGAGGAGCGAAACGAGGCTGTTACGCAACGATGGCGTCCCTACGGTATCTGTGTCGTAGCTGTGCCGCCGCCCTCCACCCCAATCCGCGCAAAAGCGGCGCGGCTTGGGGGCCCGTCTCCGCGGCTCGATTGTTTTCCCCACTTCACCGCGGGCTCACGCCCGCGGCTAATACAAATACCGCCGCTGCGCGGCTCGGGATCGTTTTCCATCTGTCCCCATGGCTGACGAGGCTGCTACGAAACTGAGGTCGAGAGTTGGCTGGTGGATCCAAGGGGATCTAACTAGGCGATGAAAACAGCCGCAAGGCGGCGCCATGATGTTAGGCGGGGGCGTCAGCTCTTGAACTAGAAAAGTTTCATGAAATTCCGTGTCTTCCGTGCTTCCGTGGTGAGTAAAACCCCGCTGCAGTGGGAAGAATGCCAGCCGCAGAGCGGCGACAAGGGTTTCGTAACAGCCGCGTTACGCCCCGGGCTAACTTCATTTCGCCGCTGCGTAGCTAAAGCTGCGTCCTTAATCGCCTCAAGATCGGACGCAGCCTGTCCCGGCGTAGTTCCGGACAACTCACTCCACCTCATGTTTCGCGGTGTAGCCATCGCGCGCGACGATGGTGTACTTGATGTCCTTGTTCTTCTCGTCCTTGAGGATGAAGGGCTTGTCGTCGGGGCTGACGAGTTCCACCTTCAACTTGCGATAGGTGCCGTCCTGCTTCACGTTGGTCGGCTTATAGGTGATGGTGTACTGGTCGCGAATGGCTTGCGCGACTTCGCGGAAGATGTCGGGCAATTCGCCCATAAGGCGTGGAGCGTAGGTGCGGCCGCCGGTCATGCGGGCAAACGTTGCCATCTGGTTCTTGGCCTGCAGATAGTCCATCATGGCGCCGTTCGACTGGGGAGCGGGACCCATCGCCTGCACGCGCTCTAGGAAGGCTTCGCCGGTGCAGATGGTGTAGATGGTTACGTTGGGCGTGGTCTTGACCTTTTTCAGGATCTGGTCGAGGTTGATTTTGCTGAAGGTGTCGCGACCGCTGGCGACGATCACCAGTTCCTTGTGTCCGGGAACGCGGTCCAGGCGGTCGAGGGTGTCATACATTGCGTCGAAAATGTTGGTTTCGGACCATCCCGGGATACGCAGCAGGTTCAGCGCGCCGAAGATCGCCTGCTTGTCCTGGGTGAAGTCCACCAGAACGTGGGTCTTCATGTCGAACTCCACCACAGCCACCCAATCCTGCGGCTGCAAGGTGGAAGCGAACACATAGGACGAATTCAGCGCGTCGGACATGAAGTTGTAGTTGGTGGAGGCGAACTCCACCAGCAGCACCGCGGTAATCGCCGCTTTGCTTTTGGTGACCGAGATGATCTTCTGTGGCACGCCGTCTTCGAAAACCTTGAAGTGCTGCTCGGCGATGTCGAGCGGCAGGGCCAGGGGACGGCCATCCTTCGACATGAGGTGTGCGTCGACGGTCACCACGGGAACGTCGACGTGGAGCGAGTATTCAGGATTGTCGGCGGGCTTGGGCTTCGGCTGCGGAGGCGGTTCTTCTGAGGTGCTCTTCTTAGGCACCGCGATGGATCCGGATTCGCCTCCGGGGCCACCAGCCTCCGCCGGCATCTGGTCCTGCTGCTTTTGGCTGGGCTGCGATTGGCTTTGCGAGGTGCTTTGGTCGGTGCTGCCGGATTGCGCACGGCCCGGAATCGCGCCCAACAGGATGATTGCCGCCAAGGCGAAAATCGCTGTACGAACGGCACGAAATACATCAGTTGAATTGCCCGGAATCTTAAGTTGTATCTCAGAATACATCGGAGTGCCTCATCGGCCTGTCTGTCTGCTAGTATAAATGCACTTTCAACCTATCTGTTTCGGTGTGGGACAGCAGACGCTGCTTCCGGTTAGACGGCAGTGTCTCCGCATTGGTATAGCCAGGGCCGCGATTTCCGGTTTTCGAGCCGGATCAAGGCAAGGAAAGAAGGACCTAGAAGTATGCTCCGCCGCTCGTTCGCGTCACTCCTGTTCTGCCTGACGTCTCTTGCCGCCTTCGGCGTTCAACCCAAAGTCCAGATCATGCCCGAGGACCAGGTCAAAACCGGCATGCACGGGGTAGCTTACACCGTCTTCGAGGGCGTAACCCCGGAGCCGATGGAAGTGGAGATTCTCGGCGTGCTGCGCGATATGGCGGGACCGCAGGCCGACGTGATCCTGGCGCGCCTGCATGGCAAGAAGGTTGAATACACCGGCGTCGTCGCCGGCATGAGCGGCAGCCCTGTCTATATCGATGGCAAGCTGGTGGGCGCAATCGCTTATCGCATCGGCGAATTCTCCAAGGAGCCGATCTGCGGAATTACTCCCGCCGCATCGATGCTGGAGATCGATGCCATGGACAAAACGCCGCTGACCGACGTGTCCCACAATGTGGGACATCCTGCGCAGGAGATCAGCCGCACTTCGGGGCCAGGTCTGTCGAGCGCGGAAGATTCACAGTCGGGATATGCCAATCTGCTGAAGCCCATCGACACACCTCTGGTCTTCAGCGGATTCAGCCAGGAGACGCTTCGCCTCTTCGCCAAAGATTTCGCCTCGGCTGGAGTTGTGCCCGTGATGGGCGCGGGCTCGGTGAGCAACGACAAGCAGCCTGAGCCGCTGCAGCCGGGCTCGGCGGTCAGCGCAATTCTGGTGCGCGGCGACATGAACATCGCCGGAACCTGCACCGTGACTTATCTGGACGACACGCACCTGTTGGCCTGCGGACATCCCTTTCTGCAGTCGGGCAACGTCGATATGCCGATGACCAAGGCGACGGTGTTGGCAACTTTGCCGTCGCCGCAGAATTCCTTCAAGATTGTCAACACCACCGAGCCCGTTGGAGCGTTCGTTCAGGACCGTCGCGCTGGCATCATGGGACGCTTCGATCGGCAGCCTCAGATGATCCCCGTGACGCTGAGCTTCCACGGAGTTTCACATCCCAAGCAGTTCCATTATGAAGTGCTGAACAACGCGAAGATCACGCCCGGCGCGATGATGGCAACCGTGTTCAACGCCATTCAGGGCATGAACGAGTACGGCGAGGACACGACCTATCGCCTCCAGGGCGACATCACGGTGCTCGGCTATCCCGAGCTCAGCGTGAAGAACATGTTCGCTCCGGCGGACGGCTCTACTCCCACGGCCTACGAGATCGCTCTTTCGATCGGTGAGCACTTCAGCCGCATCTTCGAGAACCCTTACGCGACGCCGACGCTCGAAGGCGTCGAGCTGAACTTCGATCTTGTGCCTGACCGCCGCTCGGCGCGCCTTGAAACCGCCCGAACCGACGTGACCGAAGCTCGGCCCGGCGACGAGATCACCATCGAAGCGCTGCTGCGGCCCTATCGCGGCGAAAGTCTTCTTCGCCACATCTCGGTGAAGATTCCGACCTCGACGCCGCGCGGCGTCCTTCACATTCTGGTCTCCGACGGCGACACTCTCGACAAGATGCATCGCGTCTCCGGCCCGATGAGCCATCACCTCGACCTCGGCTCCACCATCGCGCTGCTCAACAAGGAGCACACCAACTCAGAGGTCTACGTCTCGCTGCTGGAGGCCAACCCCCAGGCCATGGTCGAAGACAAGGTGATGCCCACGCTCCCGCTCTCCGTGATGAACGTGATGGACGGCCTCCGCGGCTCCCAGGACATGATCGTCGTCGGAGAGTCCGCAGTCGACGAGGCCGCCACTCCGGTCGACTACGTCGTCTCCGGCTCCCAAATCATCACCCTGAGAATCAAATAGGGACCTTCGCGATTTTGCCTTCCGCCGTCTCCCTGGGAAGCTTTCGGCTGTCCCGCCCTGGAAATTGTCCCACGTGGAACAAGAAAGCGAATTCGCTTTCGCGTTTTCCATCGAAGCCTGCTGTCGACGCGCAGGCCTTAACCATTATTTTTCAATATGTTAGCTCGACAAAAGCCCAGTTGGCGCATTGTGGCGAAGCAGTCTGACCGGACGAGATACAGCCCAGCCTGCCGCCTTACTCCGGTTTCCGGGGGGTCCAGTTACATCCCACTTCTCGACGCGCGCCGCGTCAATCGCCACCCCAGCCGCAACGCGGCGGAATGTAGTTAGCCCGGTGCGTGAGAGGCCTTTACGAAACGCAGTTAGCCGTTGGATCGGTGGAACAAACCGCGACGAAAAGAGCGCCGCAGGCGCGAAGTAGTCTAGCCCAGCACGGAGCTGGAGGCGCAGTGCTGGGTAGAGTGGAAAAATTCGCCGAGTCCCGTAGGGACGGCACAGTTCTCACCCAGACTCTTCAGCGCTGGGTAGGCCTAACCTGACTCTCGTCCCCGAAGGGGACAGCATATCTAAGCCCAGCGTTTCAACGCTGGGTAGGCGACGACAAAATCCGCCGAGCCCCTCGGGGGCGGCAGAACCAGGCGGAGGCATCCGCACGCCACCGATCTGCCAAGAGCGCTTCTGCGAGTTCAATGGGTGCAGTACGGGAAAGCGCATCGAGAAGCTGCGCTGATCGAGGTGGAAGCCGCTAAAACGTGGTCTCGTAACAGCACCCGAAGAGTGGAAATGGAGTAGCCTCCGGACGTATGCCTGCGGCGAAGAGGGCTTGGTAAAGGTCAACTATCAGGAGTGGCCGATGAGGACAACGTATTCCGCCTCGCGATCCCACTCATTCGAAAAACCGCGAATGAGTGCGGCACCCCGCAGCCTGACAATTCGGCAACTTCCCGCCCCTACGATGGCGGGCTGCGCCACTCGCCCGTCACAGCCATACCGCCCGATGATGATGTAAACTGCGTGGTCGTAAAACCCCAACACCATAGGGCAGTAGTCGGCAGAAGCCGCCACCGTCCCTTTATCGGCACGCATTCTAGTGCTCTAAACGTGCGCCCATTTACAGGAGCTTTGTATGAGAGAGTTCTCGAAGGGATTGCAATTATTAAGCGGAGCCCTGCTGCTTGCCTCAGCGCCGGCTGTGGCGCAGCAGGTGACCGGCACGCCCGGTTCCCCCAGTGCCACCACCACCATCAACGGTAAGCAGCTTCCCCCACTCCCACCGAAGTTTGAAGGCAAGATCGGGCGCAACGCGGCGCAGTCGACGCCTTACTGGCCGGCTCGCGTGGAGCCACCCAAAGGCGCGCCCAACGTCCTGCTGATCATGACCGACGATTCCGGCTTCGGCGTCCCCAGCACCTTCGGCGGCGTCATCCCCACGCCGGCGCTCGACCGGATTGCAGCCATGGGGCTTCGCTACACCAATTTCAATTCCACGGCGCTGTGCTCGCCGACGCGCGCTGCCCTCATCACCGGGCGCAACCATCACTCGGCCGGATTCGGCGTGGTCTCTGAGCAGTCCACCGGCTACCCCGGCTATGACAGCATCATCACCCGCGACAAGGCGACGATTGGCCGCATCCTGAAGGACAATGGCTACCGCACCTCCTGGTTCGGCAAAGATCATAATGTCCCCGCCTTCCAAGCCAGCCAGGACGGCCCCTTCGACCAGTGGCCCATCGGTATGGGCTTCGAATATTTCTATGGCTTCATTGGCGGCGACACCAGTCAATGGCAGCCCAACCTTTTCCGCAACACTACCGCAATCTATCCATATGTCGGCCATCCTGGATGGAATCTGACCACCGCGCAGGCGGACGATGCCATCGCGTACATGAAGCGCATCAATGCTCTCGCCCCGGACCAACCTTTCTTTGTCTACTACGTCCCCGGCGGCACGCATGCGCCGCATCATCCCACGCCGGAGTGGATCAAAAAGATCAGCGACATGCATCTGTTCGACCAGGGTTGGGACAAAATGCGCGAGCAGATTTTCGCCAACCAGAAAAAGCTGGGCGTGATTCCCCAGGACGCCAAGCTCACGCCCTGGCCGCATGACCTGCTGAAGCATTGGGACGAACTCACGCCCGACGAAAAGAAGATGTTCCTTCGTCAGGTCGACGTCTTCGCCGCTTACGTCGCCTATACCGACAACGAAATCGGACGCGTGATCCAGGCTGTGGATGACATGGGCAAGCTCGACAACACGTTGATCATTTACATCAACGGAGACAACGGCACCAGCGCGGAAGGAACGTTGATCGGAACTCCGAATGAAGTCGCGATGTTCAACGGCGTTCAGGTTCCGGTCGCGGACCAGTTGAAATATTTCTACGACGCCTGGGGCTCCGACCAGACCTATAACCACATGGCCGTGCCGTGGGCCTGGGCGTTCGACACGCCGTTCTCCTGGACCAAGCAGATTTCTTCCCATTTCGGCGGCGTCCGCCAGGGAATGGCCATCGCGTGGCCGGCCCGCATCACTGACAAGGGCGGCATCCGCAACCAGTTCCATCACATCATCGACATCGTACCCACCATCCTGGAAGCGACTGGGATTCCGGCGCCGGAAGTAGTGGACGGCATCCCGCAGAAGCCGCTCGAGGGCGTGAGCATGGTCTACACCTTCGACAAGGCCAACGCCAACGCGCCGTCAACCCACCACACCCAGTACTTCGAGATGATGGGAGACCACGCCAGCTATCATGACGGCTGGATCGCCAGCACCAAGGTCATGCGCCCACCCTGGGATGTCGCCGGGCCAGTGAACCAGGACCCGGCCGGCTATCCCTATGAACTGTACGACGTCACCAAGGACTGGACGCAGTTCGACAACGTTGCCGCCAAGTACCCCGACAAAGTGAAGGAGATGGACAAGCTCTTCTGGCAGGAGGCTGCGAAATACCAGGTCGCGCCGCTGGATGCATCGGTAGCAACCCGGCTGGTTACACCGCGGCCCAGTATCAGCGCTGGACGGAACGTTTTCACCTATTCCGGCGAAATTACCGGCACGCCGAATGGCGACGCGCCCAGCATTCTCAACGCGTCCTACAACTTCAAGGCCGAGGTTGAAGTTCCTCAAGGTGGCGGCGAAGGCATGATCGTCACCCAGGGCGGACGCTTTGGCGGTTACGGCTTCTACGTGCTGAAGGGCAAGCCGGTCTTCACCTGGAACCTGGTCGACCTGAAACGCGTGAAGTGGCAGGGTTCGGACGTGCTCTCGCCCGGCAAGCACACGCTGGAGTTCGACTTCAAGTACAACGGCATGGGCATGGGCACGCTCGCCTTCAACAATATGAGCGGCATTGGCCAGGGCGGTACTGGCGTGCTCAAGGTCGACGGCACGACGGTGGCCACGCAGACCATGGATCACACCCTGCCGTTGATTTTGCAGTGGGACGAGAACTTTGATGTCGGCGCCGACACCGGCACTCCGGTGGACGATCAGGACTACCAGGTCCCGTTCACCTTCACCGGCAAGCTCGACAAGCTAACCCTGACCATCGACCGGCCGCAGTTGACGCCGGCCGACATCGAGAAGCTGAAGATGGCTCAACGCAACAACCACGCCAGCGAATAGCGGAACCAAATGATTCTCGGGGCAGTTCCGGTATGAGCTGCCCCTGCCGGGTGCCCCGGGTCTCGCGGTGTTCGAGACCCGGGACTTCGCGCCAATGAACCGTCCCTGCTGTGTCCTTCATCACAGCAACAACCAAGGTGGCCGAGCAGCGCACCTGCTCCAACCCTCCAACGACAGTCTCTGTGCTACGCTTCTCTTTCCTGCAGCTTCAATCCATTCAGGACTCATGATGAACCTGTTTCGACTGGCGCTCGTGTCCTCGTTCCTTCTTACGACGGGCTGGGCGCAGACCACCCGCACCTGGGAACAGACGAAGTACGACGACTTTGAGAAGGGCACGGCTCACGGTGTCGCCATCAGCAGCGACGGCAACCTCACGCTGGCGCCCGCCTTCAGCGCACTCTACACCTCGCCTTCCACCTACATCTGGGACGTTGCCGCCGATTCCGCAGGCAACGTTTACGCGGCCGCCGGTTCTCCCGCGCGCGTCTACAAGCTCACACCTGACGGCAAGGCGCGCATCATCTTCGCGCCGCAGGAGCTTCAGGTGCAGGCGCTGGTGGTGGACAAAAACGGAGCGATCTACGCGGCGACCTCGCCTGACGGCAAAGTCTACAAGCTCGTTCACGGCGGCCCTGCTCCGGGCAAGGCTCCCGAAGGTTCGCATACCACGGCCGAAGTTGCCGCCGCGCAAGAGGGAGCGAATCCCGGCGAGAAACCGCACCCGTCCGTTGACGTCGATCCCAGCTATACCGCCAGCATCCTCTTCGATCCCAAGACGAAGTACATCTGGGCGCTGGCGCTCGATCGTGAGGGCCAGCTCTACATCGGCACTGGCGACCGCGGCGAGATCTTCCGCGTCGACCGCAGCGGCGTCGGCAGCCTGTTTTTCAAGAGCGACGAGGCCCAGATTCGTGCTCTCGACTTCGATCAGCTCGGCAACCTCATCGCCGGCACCGATGGCAGCGGGCTCATCTATCGCATCTCGATGCAGGGCGAAGGCTTCGTTCTGTACAGCGCGCCCAAGAAGGAGATCACCGCGCTCGCCGTCGATCGGCAGGGAAACATCTATGCTGCCGGCGCGGGTGAGAAGCGCGCGGCTGCGCCGGCCGTCGGCACTCCCGTCGCGGGCGTAGGCATCGTCATAACGGCTCCAGCGTCCGCGGGTGCCGCGCCAACCGCTCCGTCCGCGCCTGCTGCGACTGCGGTGCCCGCAATCAGCGCGGCTCCCAACATCACCAACCTTGGCGGCTCGGAAGTCTATCGTCTCTCGCCCGAGGGCTCGCCCAAGACGATTTGGTCCTCTCACGACGATCTGGTGTATGCGCTGGTCTTCGATCACCAGGGCCGTCTGCTTGCCGGAACCGGCAATCGCGGAAAGATTTATGCCATCGTTGGCAGCGAATATACCGACCTCGCCGAGGCCAGCGCCAACCAGGTCACGGCATTCGCCCCGGCTCCCCAGGGCGGCCTCTATGCAGCCACCAGCAATCTGGGAAAGGTTTTTCTGCTCGGCTCCAACCCGATGAGTGAAGGCGCCTACGAGAGCGATGTCTTCGATGCCAGGAATGTCTCCAAGTGGGGGCGCGTAGAAGTGCGCGGCAGCGGCAATTTTCAGCTCTTCGCGCGCAGCGGCAACGTCGACAATCCCGACCGTAACTGGAGCCAGTGGAAGCCGGTCGATTTGCAAAAGAATCTTCCTATCGATGCGCCCTCCGCGCGCTTCATCCAGTGGAAGGCAGTGCTGCAGCCCGCCGGGCACATGCCCGTTATCGACAGCGTCATCGTCAACTACCTGCCCAGGAATGTCGCTCCGGAGGTGGACAACGTAACCGTGATGGTCGGCTCACGTGTGCCGGCGGGCGCGCACACCGAGCCGGAAAGTTCAGTTGCCATTGGCTACGAGCCTCCGCTGCCCACGATCAAGGACAGGCATTCGATCGTGGTGAAGTGGAGCGCGCACGACGACAACGATGACACCCTGGCATACGACATTTACTATCGCGGCGACGGCGAGACGCGCTGGAAGCTGCTGCGCCAGAATATCGAAGAGCGCTTCATCAATCTTGACTCCGACGTTTTCCCTGACGGTGGTTACACCATCCGCGTCGTCGCCTCCGACTCGCCTTCGCATTCCGCCGAAGACGCCCTGACCGGCGAAGCAACCAGCGCGCGCTTCGAAGTCGACAACACGCCGCCTCAGATCGAATCGCTGAAAGCGACAGCCGACGGCGGCAAGATTCACGTCACCTTCCGCGCCGTGGACAGCTTCTCGCCCATCAGCCACGCGGAGTACTCCATTGATGCTGGTGAGGCGCAGATGGTCGAGTCGGTAGGACAGATCTCCGACTCCAAAAGTGAAAGCTACGATTTCAAAGTTCCGGTGCCCGCGACCGCCGAGGCTGGCGGCGCGGCGAACCCACGCCAGTCCGAGGGTCAGTCCAGCGCGCTATCGGACGAGCACACCATCATCGTGCGCGTCTATGATCGCTTCGACAACATGGGAGTCAGCAAGGTCGTGGTGAATGTGCCGGCAAGCCATTAAGCTTAGGGCGCACCCTCATTCTGAAAGAGCCGGAATTCACGCGATTTGAAGGGGCGTACCTTCAGGCGCGCGATTTCGTACACTAAGTTTTGTCATCCCGAGGAGGCCGTAAGGCTGACGAGGGATCTGCTGTTCGCCTGTGCTGGCATGACTCTCCGCTCCGCAATCGACATCCTCGCCCTGCTGATCTGTTCCGTCTATTGCACCATCCCGCTGTTCTGGCTGGTGGTGCATTTTTTTGTGGAACGGTGGCGCTCGCGAGGCCGCCGCGGTTTCGCTGTTCTCGTGCCTATCTGGGGCGGATTTGTCGCGGTGGCATTTTGTTCGATGTGGCCATTCCGATTCGCTCGGTTCTACGCAAACCGGCTGGCGTGGGCGGGGGCGGCGATTTTGTTTCTGCTGGGCTTCTTGCTCTATGGAGCGGCGCTCAAAGGCTTTCATCATTCGCAACTCTCCGGCCTTGACGAACTGGAGCCAGACCGCCATCGCCAGCAACTCGTCACGACCGGCATTCGCTCGCGTGTGCGCCATCCCATCTATCTCGGACATCTGTGCGAGGTCATCGGCTGGTGCGTCGGCACGGGATTGGTTCCTTTATACGGGCTGGCACTGTTCGCAATCATCACCGGCGCGCTGATGATCACGCTTGAAGATCGCGAACTGGAAGCGCGCTTCGGCGAGCAGTATCGCGCGTACCGTCGCGCTGTTCCCGCGGTCATTCCACGTCTCAGCCGCTGATCGCCAACGGGTTTTCGCTACAATGGTTTTTCGCTGAGCCTGCGAAGGCCTGCGGCACGCTCAAAGGAATTAAAATCACCCAGGAGATCACGGAGAAAATTCCTGTAATACCCAGGGCAACTCTGATTAAGTCACAGCGTTTTCCTCGGCCGCTAAAGCCGGTGAGATTTTAGGGCACTTAAGGACGGCCTGAAGGCCGTCCCCTTCGAGAAGCCAGACTTAATCAGAGCTTCCTTAGCTCTGTGACTCGGTGGTGAAAAAGCTTTCCCCATGCAATTCGAACTCTTCGTCGCAGCGCGTTACCTCCGGGCCAAACGCCGACAGGCTGTCATCGGCGTCATCACCGTCATCTCCATCGTCGGAGTGGCGGCCGGCGTGGCCTCGCTCATCATCGCGCTGGCCATCAACAACGGCTTTCGCCAGGACTTGCAGGACCGCTTGCTTGGCTCGACCTCGCACATCAATCTGCTGCGCATTCAAAGCGACGGAATCCGAAACTGGGAAACGCTGCTGGCGCGTCTGGAAAAACAGCCGCACGTCATCGCCGGAGCTCCCGCCATCTACGAGCAGGTTCTGATCTCCCGCGGCGCCCGCGCGCAGGGCGGCATTCTGAAAGGCATCATCCCGCAAGACGAGCGCAAGGTCAGCACGATCCTGGACACGGTGAAGCAAGGCTCCGCCGCAGCGCTGGACGAAAATTCTTCCCAACCGCCAGCCACCGGCGATGAGACGACCACGCCTCAATCCACGTTGCCCCCAATCGTCCTCGGCAAAGATCTGGCCGACGAACTCGGCGCATCGGTGGGTTCGGTGGTGACCGTCACCAGCCCGCAAGGCGAACTCACGCCCTTCGGCATCGTTCCCAAGTACAAGCGTTTCAAGGTCGCCGGCGTCTTCGCTTCCGGCTTCTTCGACTACGACAATACCTGGGCCTTCATTCGCCTTTCCGACGCGCAACGGCTCTTCGATCTCAGCGACGTGGTCTCCGTGCTCGAGTTCAAAGTTGACGACATCTACAAGGCCGGCGAGATCGGCCAGCAACTGGAGGACGCCGCCGGCAAAGGCTTCATGTCGACCAACTGGATGGAGCAGAACCGCGCCATCTTCCACGCTCTGCGGCTGGAGCGCGTCGTCACCTTCATCACCATCGGTCTCATCGTCTTCGTGGCTGCGCTCAACATCCTCATCTCGCTCATCATGATGGTGATGGAAAAGACGCGCGACATCGCCGTGCTGGTCTCGATGGGCGCCAAGCGACGGCAAATCCGCCGCATCTTCATTTATCAGGGAATCCTCATCGGCGTAATCGGCACGGCGCTCGGCCTTATTGCCGGCTTCGCGCTGTCGTGGGCCGGCGGACATTATCATCTGCTCTCGCTCTCCGCCGAGGTCTATTCCATCGACTACGTCCCCTTCGCGCCTCGCCCCGTGGATGGCCTGCTGGTGGCAGTCGTTGCCATCGGTGTCTCCTTCATCGCGACGCTGTATCCATCGTGGTCTGCTGCCAGCGTTCTCCCGGCCGAGGCCTTAAGATATGAGTAGTAACCAGCGCTTGTTTTGAAAGAACGCAGGTTTTGAAGGGGCGCAGCTTTAGCTGCGCCGTTGCAAGTCGTTTATGTTTGTCATCACGAGCCGACTTCAGTCGGCGAGGGATCTGCCTTTCGGGTTTCCGCGCTTCGAACCGCACCGATCAATCAGGGTTGAAACTTTGAGGATTTAGGAACGAGTCGCCACATTGAGATTCTTGAAAGCCTTATCGATTGTTGTGTTGATGGGCGCCATTTACGCGCACGCTCAGGACTACACCGGGCCGAAGAACCTCGGGCCCTTCCGCATCGACAAAGATGTTTCGATGAACAGCCTGTTCGCCCGGCTTGGCAGGCCGTCATCCACCAAGGCAGAGACATTCTGCTACCGATCAGCGGACCGCAAGGTTTTTCTCACACTCACCCGAATGTCTGCGGTCTACGATGAAACCGTTGCGGCTAGTGTGACGTTAAGCAGCTTTCGAAACTGTATCAATCGCACTGTACAGATCACACCCGATAACTTAGCGGGGTGGAAAACAGACAAAGGCGTCGGCTTGGCTAGCACAGAGGAGCAAGTTGAAAAAGCCTACGGTACACCGTCGAAAGTGGACAGCATAGAAGGCACAAACTATGGCTGGGTCATCTACGGTGATCTTGCGAACACTGACCATCCGCCAGAGCAGAGGCCGGAACTCGGCAGTAAGGTCCTGGTTTATCAAGGGGCGGCGAATGACTTAAGCACTGCCGAGTTCGGGATCAAAGAGGGGCGAGTGGTCTGGATTTCGCTTTCCTACAACGAGTAGATCACGGGAACGAAGTTCGGCCGATCCAACCGTTCCCATTCCTCCAGGTGCACCAGGTCTCGCGCTGTTCGAGACCTGATGCACCAATAAACCATCCTGCCCCATTTTTGCATTTCATCCCACCCCTCGCTGCATCCCGCCCTTCGCCGTGTTACCCTTTTTCTTTGCATTTTGTCTAAATCACTGATACCCGCGCTTTGCACCTGCCTTTGGAGCCAATCATGACATTCCTATCTCAGTCCCTATATTCACTTCTGAAGTGTGCTGCCATTTGCGCTGTCGCTCTCACCATGCTTCCAGTTCAAGCTCAGGACGCGCCTAAACAGGAAACCCACGGCATCAACGTCTCCAACATGGACCGCTCGGAGAAGCCGGGCGACAACTGGTATCTCTACTGCAATGGCGACTGGGTCAAGCGCACCGAGCTTCCGCCCGACCGCGCCCGCATCGGCGTCTTTTCCGGCCTGGATGACTTAAGCAACAAGCGCACCGCGGCCCTGATTGAAGAGACCGCCAAGAGCAACGCCGCCGCGGGCTCCAGCCAGCGCAAGATCGCCGATCTCTATAACTCCTACATGGACGAGGCGACCATCGACGCCAAAGGTCTGTCGCCGCTCGAACCGCACCTCAAGGCCATTGCCGCCATCAGCAACAAGAAAGAGCTCGCCTTCGCGCTCGGCGAAACCCTGCGCTCCGATGTCGACGCTCTGAACAACACCAACTTCCATACGCCGCACCTTTTTGGATTGTGGGTCGCTCCCGGCTTCAACGATTCCGATCATTACGCCCCGTACCTGCTCCAGGGCGGAGTGGGACTTCCCGATCGCGAGTACTACCTTGCCGATAACGAGCACATGAAGGAAGTTCGCACCAAGTATCAGGCGCACGTCTCGACCATGCTCAAACTCGCAGGCTTCACTGATACTGACGCTCGCGCTGAGCGTATCGTCGCTTTGGAACATGCCATTGCGGAAAAGCATCTGAGCCTGTCTGACAACGACGACATCCATAAAGCCAACAACACTTGGACGCAATCCGACTTCTCAGCCAAAGCCCCCGGCCTCGATTGGGCGGAGTACTTCCGCGGCGCAGGACTCAGCAAGCAATCCAGCTTCATCGTCTGGCAACCAACCGCTTTCGCCGGCGAGTCCGCGCTGGTGGAATCGACTTCGCTCGAAACCTGGAAGGACTGGCTCGCGTACCACACCATCGAAGACTGCGCGCTCTACCTCCCCAAAGCTCTCTCTGACGAGCGTTATGCTTTCTTCAGCGGGGTGCTCCAGGGTACAACGCAACAGCGTCCGCGGTGGCAGCGCGGCGTAGTCGTCGTGAACCGCTATCTCGGCGACGATGTGGGACAACTCTACGCCCAGCGGTACTTCCCGCCCGAAGCCAAGGCGCAGGCGGAGGCCATGGTCGCCAACATCATAGCGGTGTATCACAAGCGCATCGCGGCGCTTTCGTGGATGGATCCGAAGACCAAGGCCGAAGCTCAAGCCAAGCTCGACACTTTGTACGTTGGCATCGGCTACCCGGAAACGTGGATTAACTATTCGGCTTACGAAGTGAAAGCTGACGACATTTTTGGCAATGTCTGGCGCGGCAACTTGTTCCAATACCACCGTCAGGTGGCTCGGTTGGGCAAGCCGGTCGATCGGCACGAATGGTCGATGACGCCACAAACCGTTAACGCCGTAAACCTCCCGTTGCAGAATGCCCTCAACTTCCCGGCAGCGATTCTGCAGCCGCCGTTCTTCGATCCCAAAGCGCCTGCAGCCGCTAACTATGGCGCGATTGGGACCGTCATCGGCCATGAGGTCAGCCACACCTTTGACACCGAAGGCAGCGCCTTCGACGCCAAAGGGCAGGTGCGCAATTGGTGGACACCCGCCGATCTGGCGCACTTTGAGGCAGCCACCGCGAAGCTTGCCGCCCAGTACGATACCTACATGCCGTTCCCCGATCTGCATGTGAATGGCAAGCAGACGCTGGCTGAAAACATCGCCGACGTCTCCGGCCTCGCAGCTTCCTTTGACGGCTACCACGCCTCACTTGCCGGCAAGACCGCTCCCATGCAGGACGGATTCTCCGGCGACCAGCAGTTCTTCATCGCCTTCGGCCAGGACTACGCAGGGAAGACACGCGACGCGGCCCTGCGCCAGCAGGTGATGGTCGATCCACACTCCCCGTCGCAGTTCCGCGCCGACACCGTCCGTAACATCGACGCCTGGTACTCGGCCTTCGATGTTCAGCCCGGTCAGACGCTGTACCTCGCGCCCGCCGAACGCGTGCGCATCTGGTAGCGGGGAATCAATAATCGGCGGGTGTCCCGTTCTGTCATCCCGAGCGGAGCGAAGCGAAGTCGAGGGACCTGCTTTCTTCCACTCTCTTGGCCAGGACGGGGCATCTGCTGAGAAAAATAAACACCTGCATTTTTCCCTGCCCCTTCCGTTGTAAAGTCGCTGACTTCCCGCTCCATACATGATCTAATTCTTATTAGGTCA
>Ga0181526_10002195_pt1 | contig 17234 bp, 20 predicted proteins | sample PEATcosm2014_Bin_35_FD_119750 | JGI IMG/M metagenome (GOLD analysis project Ga0181526, IMG submission 119750) | Peatland microbial communities from MTU Mesocosm Facility, Houghton, MI, USA - PEATcosm2014_Bin06_30_metaG | ecosystem: Environmental > Terrestrial > Soil > Wetlands > Peat | place...
AATGGCCAAGGAAGGCATCGACATTTCCAAGGTCAAGTGGCAAACCGCGTAATTCAATTAAGGGATGAAGAGAAGAGGCAAAATGGCAAGCGCAATCGCAAGTGAAGGTACACTTCGGATCCATCGGTCTATCGCGGGCACTTCCGCGCCGTTCCGTGTGACGTATCAGGCATATCAGGATGGTGACGAACCCGCCCCGGCAGCGGAGCGCGCGTTTTATCACCTCCAGGATGTTCGGGAATTTCTGGACGTTTTGGGAATCGGCGCACAGTACGTGCGCGACGCCTTGCGGGAACTCACGGCGGGACGTTCCGCGTTTTTAACCAACATCGCCCTGACGGAGAAGGCGATGAAGAATGCAGGTTTTGGAGGTCTTCTCGCTGCGGCGAGGGGCTGAATTTTCGGGGAATTAAGAAACTGAAGGAGAGAGGGTCCCATGGCGTACAGCGAAAAGGTAGTCGATCATTACAATAATCCGCGGAATGTTGGCAGCCTTCCCAAGGAAGATCCCAATGTCGGGACCGGCCTGGTGGGCGCGCCGGAATGCGGCGACGTAATGAAGCTGCAAATGAAAATCAATCCGGAGACACGGGTCATTGAAGAGGCGAAATTCAAGACCTTTGGCTGCGGGTCGGCCATCGCCAGCTCGTCCTTGGCGACCGAGTGGGTAAAGGGTAAGACTGTCGATGAGGCTCTGGCGATCAAGAACACCGACATTGTCCGCGAACTGTCGCTCCCGCCGGTTAAGATTCATTGCTCCGTGCTTGCAGAGGATGCCATCAAGGCAGCCATCGGCGATTGGAAGAAAAAGCATGGGGTAGAGGTTCCCGCGCACGAAAAATCTTCGCACTAAGCGAAGGGCTGCGCGGCGTTAGTGGCGTCTTCCGGCGGTAAATCGACCGTCGGAGGATGCTGTCCATGTTTCGCTCCAGGATGTTGAGGATGCTTACGATGGCGACGGAAACAACAACTCAGGTCGCGGAAAAAGCCGGGCCGGTGATTCACCTGAGCGAGAAGGCGGCGAAGAAGATTCTTGCGCTGCTCGCCAAAGAAGGTGTATCCGCGGAATCCGGTGGACTGCGCGTAGGTATTCAAGGCGGCGGCTGTTCAGGGCTCTCCTACGCCATGCGCCTGGACACCCAAGCGCGCGACCGCGATAAAGTGTTTGAAGAGTTTGGCGCGCGCATTTTTGTAGATCCGAAGAGCCTTTTGTACCTCAACGGCACAACGCTGGAGTACGAGGAGACGCTCATGCGGCAAGGTTTCGTGTTCCAGAATCCCAATGCTGCCCGGAGTTGCGGCTGCGGGAGTTCATTTACGGCGTAGCGGTGGCACGGCGTTTGTGCCTTGACTGATTCGGTCTAGGTCGGACAAGTGGTTGGCTACCGCAAGCGCCAGCCACTTTTTTTATGTTCGGAGGCTCAACTTAGATTTCTTATGGCCAGTTCACTTCCCATCACGAATCCGCCGCTGGTGTGCTGGAATTGCCACGAGCGCACCGTCGGCACGCATTTCTGCTCGTCCTGCGGCAAGGTACTTCAAGTCGCGGAACACAGTGATTATTTCGCCATGTTCGAGATGCCACGCAAGCTTTGGGTGGAAATGACGGCCCTGGAGAAGAAGTTCCTGCAACTCAGTTGGAAGCTTCACCCGGACAATTTTATGAATGCCACGGCGGAGGAGCGGGAGATCTCGCTGAAACGCAGTTCGGAACTGAACGACGCGTATCGCACTCTGAAAGATCCGGTCGCCCGTGTCGAGTACCTTCTGGCGATCGAAGGGGCGCGCAAGGAAGGGCAAACCAAGCAGCAGGCGCCGCCGGAGTTGCTCGAGGAAGTATTCGAATTGAATGAATCGCTCGATGAACTGCGCGAGGCAAAGTCCTCAGGTGCCGATACCGGGTCGTTGAAACGCCGCCTGGAAGCTGCGGAAACGAACTTCGAAGGCAAGCTGCGTGAGGTCGATGGAGAATTACAAAATGCGGCGCGGGAGTGGGACAAAGCGATCGATGAATCAGCCGATCCCACTCAGCGCAAGACGCTCATGAGCAAGCTGAATGAGCTGCTCAACCGCCGCTCGTACATCCGGAATTTAGTGGTCAACGTCCAAAAGGAACTTTTGTAAGGATATGGGCAGAATCGTCGGAATCGATCTGGGAACAACAAACAGCCTGGTCGCTTATCTGGATGCGCAGACCGGACAACCAAAGTGTATCCCCGGGCCAAGCGGCAGCACGCTGTGTCCTTCGGTGGTTAGCCTGGATCCCGACGGCAGCATTATCGTGGGCGAGCCCGCGCGCCGCCGGTTGCTGACCCAGCCCGAACGCACGATTTATTCCGTTAAGCGCTTGATGGGCCGTGGCCCCGCGGACGTGCAGAGCGAGTTGAAGTTGTTTCCTTTCCGGATCGATCCGTCCAGCGGCCATGTGATTCGCGTTCAGCTCGGCGATAAAGTCTTTACGCCTCCCGAAATTTCTTCGTTCATTCTTCGCGAGCTCAAGAATTGGGCTGAGGCCTATTTCGGCGAGATCGTGGATCGCGCGGTGATCACCGTGCCCGCATACTTTAATGATCCGCAGCGCCAGGCCACGAAGGATGCCGGCAAATTGGCCGGCCTGGAAGTGCTGCGTCTGGTGAACGAACCAACCGCGGCGGCGTTGGCCTACGGGCTTCACGAAGAGCAACGTGGCAAAGTGGCCGTCTACGATCTTGGCGGCGGGACGTTCGATATTTCGATTCTGAAGCTGATCTCCACCAGCGATGGCGATATCTACCAGGTGTTGTCCACGAATGGTGATACCCACTTGGGTGGCGACGATATCGACAATCTCCTTCAGGCTTTTGTCCATGAACAAATTTTGCGGACCGATAAAATTGATTTTTCTCCGCATGGCGAGCTGGCCCAGGAACTTCGCAAAGAGCTGATCGCACTCAAACACAAGCTGTCCGAAGTGGATTCGGTGACTCTACGATTCCCGCTGCCGAATCGGAAAGTTTTCATTCACGAATTTACGCGAGGCGCCCTCGAAGCGCTCATTCATCCGGTGGTGGACCGCACAATGGTGCCGGTAAAACAGGCGCTCGCCGATGCGCATCTGAAACCGGCGGAGGTGGATGAAGTTGTTCTTGTCGGTGGCGCTACGCGCACGCCGCTGATCCGGCGCACCGTGCAGGAATATTTCGACCGCAAGCCGCACACGGAACTGAATCCGGATGAAGTGGTCGCGCTAGGTGCAGCGGTGCAGGCCAACATCCTTGCGAACGGCGTGCAGAACATGCTTCTTCTGGACGTCACGCCACTTTCGCTGGGCATTGAGACCTATGGCGGCGCGGTGGCCAAAGTGATTCCCCGGAATTCAACGATTCCGGCCAGCGCGCAGGAGTTGTACACGACCGGGGTGGATAACCAGACGGGCATTGACATCCATGTTCTGCAGGGAGAACGGGAGCTAGCCAAGGATTGCCGTTCGCTTGCCCGCTTTACGCTTCGAGTTCCGCCGGCGCCCGCAGGCTTGCCGCGCATCGAGGTTAAACTTCTGATTGACGCGAATGGCATCCTGCAGGTCAGCGCGAAGGATCTTCGTACCGGCACAGAACACAGCATTGAGGTCCAGCCAAGCTACGGCCTGAATGACAGCGACATTGAGCGCATGCTGGAAGAGTCCATCGAGTATGCGGAACAGGACTTTGCGGAGCGCCAAGCGATCGAGGCGCGAACCGAGGCGGAATCCATTCTCACCGCAACCGAGAAGGCACTGGCCAATCCGAACGCAGCGAATCTGGCTGCGCCGGAACGCGCCAAGATCGATTTATGCGTTGCGGCACTGAAAGAAGCGACCCAGGGCAGCGATTACAAACAGATTCGGCGGCAAATCGATGAGTTAAATCAGGCCACGGAACACCTTGCGGAATTGCTCATGAATTCGGCATTGCAGTCGGCTCTCGAAGGCAAAAGGTTGGCGGAAGTTTAGGGAGAAGCATATGGGCGGCAGCAATCCTTACATTGAAGAAGTGAAATATAAGAAGGCGACGCAGAAGTTTAAGGTCACTTTTCTTCCCAGCGGTAAGACGGTCGAGGTCGAACCGGAGAAATTTCCCTACGGACATAACGGTTTGCCGGGAAGCATCCTGGATATTTCGGAGGGTTTCAAGATAGGCCTGGACCACGCGTGCGGCGGGGTTTGTGCCTGCTCGACATGCCACGTGATGGTGAAGGAAGGGCTGGAATCTTGCAACGAAGCGACCGATGCGGAGCTGGACGAACTCGATGAAGCGCCCGGCATCACGCCGAAGTCCCGCCTTGGCTGTCAGACCGTGCCGGATGGCACGACCGACATCGTGGTCGAGATCCCCGACTGGAACAAGAACTACGCGAAAGAGCTGGACCATTAAAGAATCGCGATGCCACACACTTTCGATTGGGACAACCTCGACGACATCGCCATCGGCTTGACGGATAAATATCCAGACGTAGACCCGTTGACCGTGCGTTTCACCGACATGCACAAATGGATCACCGAGCTTTCCGGTTTCGCGGGCGACCCGCAGAAATCCAACGAGAGCAAACTCGAAGCCATCCAAATGGCCTGGCACGAAGAATGGGAAGATCGCCAGAAATAAGTGAAAACAGTGAAAACGCTGCGAATGGCGCAAGGCCAGCGAATCCCGTATAATTGAGAGCTCGTAGTTTCCCCCTGTGGCGCTATGGTGCAACGGTTAGCACGCGGCCCTTTCAAGGCCGAAATACGGGTTCGATTCCCGTTAGCGCTACCAACTCTGCTGTTTCCCCAAAGATGATATTCTTACGATTCAGGCCCGTGTGGGCCGGAGGACACTGTCATGGCAGATCTGCTTCGCTCCAATAATCCGGTTTTGAAGGCAAGTGCATTTGCTGGTCAACTTGCGACCGGCGATGTGATGACCATTCAAGGCACAGTGAACAAGACCGGCCTGCTGCTGTTTCTGGTCGTGGTGAGCGCGGCTTGGACTTGGGGATTGGGCCACTCCGAAACCCCTGAAGCAGCTTACCCGTGGATGATCGGAGGTGCCCTCGGCGGATTCGTTGTTGCGCTTGTAACCGTCTATAAGAAAGCCTGGTCGCCGATCAGCGCGCCGATTTACGCTTTGCTGGAAGGACTATTTCTCGGCGGCATTTCCGCCCTGCTTGAGCGTTCCTATCCTGGCATTGCCATTGAAGCCATAAGCCTGACCTTTGCGGTGATGTTTGTGATGTTGCTGGCCTACAAGTTCGGGGTGATCCGCGCCACCAGAGGATTCAAGTTAGGAGTTATCGCAGCAACCGGCGGAATCGCTCTGGTTTACCTGGCGAACATGGTAATGAGCGTGTTGTTCCATTCGCAGATCTCTGTTCTCTATAGCAGTTCGCCGCTGGGCATTGGAATCAGCCTCTTCATCGTGGTGATTGCTGCCCTGAACCTGATCATTGATTTCGATATGATCGAATCCGCGGCCCGCATGAGTGCACCGAAGTACATGGAATGGTATGGTGCGTTTGGGCTGATGGTCACGCTGGTATGGTTGTATCTGGAGATTTTGCGCCTGTTGAGTAAAGTGCGCCGCCGTTAATGAAAGTCGGTTCCATCGCCAAACGCGGAACAAAACGATTGCTTTCCAGCCGGTTTTACCAAGCGCTGAGATACGCCGCGCGTCTGCACGGGCGGCAATTTCGCAAGGGGACCGGGCGGCCCTATATTGGACACCTGCTGAGTGTCGCCTCCATCGTGATTGAATACGGAGGCGATGAAGAAATGGCCATCGCGGCATTGCTGCACGACGCCGTGGAAGACCAGGGCGGCATGGCGCGCCTTCGCGAAATCCGCAAGAAATTTGGCAAACGCGTCGCTCACATCGTCGACGGCTGCACTGATTCCTACACAGAGCCAAAGCTGCCATGGTTGGAACGAAAGCGTGCCTACGTCGCGCGCGTGGGCGGCGAATCCGAAGATGTTCAGCTAGTTTCTGCAGCAGACAAACTCTCTAACACACGGGAAGTGTTGCATGATCTCCGAGTGGATGGAGAAAGTGCGTTCCAGCGATTTAAGGGCAGCAAAGAAGGCACGCTGTGGTATTACCGCGCACTGGTGAAAGCATTTCGAAAAGCAGGGAGTAACGCACTGATCGAAGAGCTGGATCGCGTTGTAACCGCCCTCGAATCTCTTGCAGGTACTACGGTGCCTCGTAAGGCCTGAACCCCCGCTCGCTTTTGCCGCAAGCGCACAAAGCGCTACAATTCCTTCTGGCCCAACCCCTGCTCATGAGCCCATCCAATAAGTCGTCGCACCGCCTGTTCACTATTGGCCATTCCAATCTGGAAATGTCGGAATTCCTGGGAATCCTCATCCGCCATGAAATTCACATCGTCTGCGATGTGCGCAGCCGCCCAGGTAGTTTCCGTTTTCCCCAATTCAACCGGGAACCGCTTATGGCTCAGCTTGCTAGCGCGAAGATCATCTACCAGTTTTTTGGGGATCAATTTGGCGGGCGTCCGCTGGATTCCCGGTATTACCGGTCAGACGGCTTGGTGGATTATGCGGCACGGCGCAATGCGCCCGATTTTGGCGAAGCCATGGATCGCCTTCTAGGCGCGATACAAAGCCAAAATGTTGTACTAATGTGCGCGGAAGAGGATCCGCTGCATTGCCACCGGTTCCTATTGATCTGCCCCGCAGTGGTGCAGCGCGGAGTCGTGCCATTGCATCTAAAGAGAGGAGCGGCCGTTGAAACGCAAAGAGATGCCGAGGATCGCTTGCTGCAGTTACATGGATTCGCCGACGTAACCAGCAATTCCTTGTTTTCCCAGGGCCGTGCCGCCGCTCTTGAAGATGCCCTGCGCTTGCAGTCCGAACGGTACGGTTTCCGGAGTTCCCCTGAAGCCATCGAGTATTTCTGATTGAGCAAGCCCGACTATTCTTTCTCTTTTCTGGACTGGAATTGCGAGGCTGCCTGCCGGATGATGGATAGCGTCTTTCGGATGTTCTACACTAGTTACTCCTCTTCCGTACTGCTGAGTTGAAAACGAACGAGGTCCCTGCTTTGAGCGTTACCGATGTTTACGTGATTGGTTCTGCCAGTGCCTTTGGCTCGCGGGTTGTCCCTTCCGAGGAAGTGGACCACGCTTTCGGAATGCCTGCGGGAAAGTTGAAAAGCCGCGCTGGAATCGTGTCCGTTGCCCACGCCTCCGAGCATGAGGATGAGGGAACGCTCGGCATGCAGGCGTGCAAACGGCTTTTGGAAGAAACGGGTCAGGAGACAGAGAGTCTGGACTGGATTCTTGCAGCCAGTGAAACGCACCACGCTTACCCTTCGCTTGCCGCTCTTCTTCACGCCAAACTCCGCTTGCGGGAAAATTGCAATGCACTGGATGTCGGCAGCGGTTGCCTTGCATTACTGCAAACCTTGGCGGTTGCGCAGGCGCTTCTCGTCTCCGGCCGCGCCAGGAAGATCCTTGTGGCCACCGCGGATGTGCACAGCCGTACGCTAGGCCCCGGCCGCGCTGCCGGAGAATTCGGCGGGCTGTTTGGCGACGGCGCCAGTGCTTTCCTTTTAACAGGCAAGCCGCGTGATGCAAAAAGCCTTGCCTACCGGCTGGGCGAATTTTTCTTTGGGTGTGCTTCGAAATACGCCGAGGCGATCACGATCAGTGAGTCCGGCGGAGGCCAATTGGATGTGCAATTTGATGGCGACGCACTTTCTCGCGCGGCCGTCAGCCGCATGGAAAAGGTCATCGATGAGGTTGAACACCGCAGTGGGATTTCGCGAGACCGGGTTGGCGCGTTCGCCACGCATCAGCCGAATCCCCGCCTGGTTACTCTTCTTGCCAAGCAACTTGGCGTCTCGATTAAACATTTTCCGCCCATCGGCAGCACCCGTGGCAATCTAGGCTCTTCGATGTGCGGTGCGGCCCTACACGCCGCCCTGCACCATGCCGCTACGCAGCCTGCCGAACAGCGCCTGCCTGTGTTCCTGGCTTCTCTCGGGCCGGGACTGATATTTGGTGGGGGCTGGATGGTCCCTGCCGGCACGTAAGCATTCTCCTGAGACAGCCAAAGCCCCGGTAACGAATTTCTCGCACAATGGATGTGAGCTTCCGCTTCTGACCTATGGCGCGGGGCGCATGCGCGTGGAGAATTCTTGATTCACGGCGGATACCACACAGGCTTGGGTCGAGGGCCAGCCGGGTCCGTGCTGGAGTTGCGGCACAGGGTGATCGTTTGTCAGAATGGTTTGCGGATTCGTGCCTAGGGCGGAACTCCACTGTACGACGATGCTCCCCTCGCCGGGCAACGGGTGGGCCGGTACTGGGCACGCCGAACGACCGGAGGCGCTCACGGGCTGGCGGACGTCGGGCACGATCTGATTGAAGGAGCATTCTTTCAACCGTTGTATAAAGCGAGTCGGACGAAGTGCTTGCAGAGCTTCAAAGCCGATTTGCGGTTCACCCGAAGAGCTTTGCCAATTGCCCCAAATCGAACCACTCGTTCTGTTCTGAAATCCTTGTCTTCGCTCCATCCCGCTCTGGAAGTGCTCTTCTTCTTACTCCCATTGACTTTCCTTGCGGTGGCTCCAATAATCCGCCCATGGCACGCCCCGATGCGGCTCGCCGCGTGAAGAGCTACTCCGCGGCCAATGGTTATGTCTATCAATATTGTTTTTATGAGGTGAATCGCGTTAACAACAACCGCGGCCCTGCCGGGGAATTCATCTACGCAATCTCTGCCGACCGCAAAACCACGTTTGGCCTCAGAATTATCGTTCAGCAGTCGGCACTCGAAGCGTGGGCCGTTGCCAATGGCCGCCCGCTGACCAGCAGCGAAGAGTATGCCATCGCCAAAATGCGGTTGTTCCAAGGTTTTGACGAAGGCTCCGTCCCTCTGACTGCGGAAGCGGCCGCGGCCGTCTGCCTCCTCGTGGATGAGACAAACCTCGAGGATCTTTTGGGGCTACTCAATATCTGATCAAAACCTCTCTCCTCGTGAACCAAAACCCGTAGGGCGCCGTCTAGTTCAATGGTAGGGAGCTCAAGAATGCAGGAGCTGGTTCTGATCCAGCCGGGAAGCACGCTCGAGGCAGATTCGGCAAGAGACCTCGCCAGGTTCCGGCTGCACCGCGAGTTTGAATCCCGCCTGGCGGAATGCGGCCCTCTCGCGTACCGCGTCGCACAGTGCGTGCTTCGCAATGCTGCGGACGCCGAGGATGTTGCTCAGGAAGCCATGCTACGCGCTTACCAGAAATTCGACCGGCTCCGGGATGCCACTCGCTTCCGGGCATGGCTCGTGCGCATTACGTTTCGACTGGCGCTGGACCGCTTGCGTTCAGCAAAACGGCGCGAGCAACGCGAGACGGAATGGGCCTTGCCGGAGCGACGGCCTTCTCCGCCAACCACGGAAGATATCGCAGCCTCCAACGTATTTCAGGCTCGCCTAGAGAAGGCGCTGGAGGAACTTCCGGCAAAGCTGCGGCTGGTGCTGCTGTTGGCCGCGATCGAGGGTCACACCCTCGAAGAAGTCGCCGAAATACTCGGTGCTCCTTTGGGCACCGTGAAATCGAGATTGTTTTTCGCCAGGAAACGGCTATCGGAGAAGTTGCGATGAACTGCAAAAAGTGTCAAGAGAAAATCCTGGAGTCGCTTGCGGCCGATAAGGACTTTCTGGCCCCCGATGTTGTCGGTCATCAGAACTCTTGCGTTGGCTGCGCCCAATTCTTCGATGTCCAGCGAAATCTCTTTCGGTCCGTTGATGCCGGCCTTCGGTTGCTCGTCAATCAACCTGTGCCTCCTTCGCTCCTGCCTGGCGTGCGTGCTCGGATGGACGAAAAGTCTATTCCGCTGCGCGCGTGGACTTCTCGTTGGAGTTATGCCGTTGTGTCAGCTGTGGCGATTTTGGCCGTCAGCATTGGCTATGCGATGCTCCGGCCAGTGAACCATCTAAATTTCCCAAAGGCATCCTTGATCGCTTCGAGAACCATTGGTAATCCGCAGCCTGCGGTGCAACCATCTCCGGAGTCGGCAAAGGTTCTTCCGAAGCCCAGGGACAAACGCGTCGGTCCGGTAGTTTCCTCACCTGCCGCCCCGGAAGTCATCGTTCTTGCAGAAGAGCGCCAGGCCTTTTCCAAATTTGTCGCAGAGGTGCCCGAGAAAAGGGATGCTGTGCTGGCCCTGATGCGCGCCTCTCCAACTGAATCCGACGATTCCGTGGAGATTGCGCTGTTGCAGATCGACAGCCTGGAAGTGAAGCCCTTGGAAGCTAAGGCGAAAGAATAGCTTGGTCATCGAGCTTTATGGAGGAATGAATGAGAAAAGTACTTTTTGCATTGACAGCACTTTTAACACTATCCGTCGCTTCGGTTCACTTGTTTGCCCAGGAGAACCCGAAGGCCGATGCTAAAAAGCCCTCGACCCCGCTCAAAATGCAAGTGACCTTCACTGAAAATGAAGGAGAGAAGAAACTAGCGAATCTGCCTTACACATTTTTTCTGAAAGCGTCCGATGCAACTCCCGTTCCTCCTCCCTGGACCAAAGTGCGCGTGGGCAGCCGCGTCCCTGTCTACTCCGGGAAGGAAGGGGGTATGCAATATATCGACGTGGGAACCAATATCGACGCGCGAGGTTGGATGACCGATGACGGTCGATTTGACATCTATCTGAACCTGGAACGCTCTTGGGTAGAAGGCGACCTACTTGTCTCTGGAGAGAAACCGTCAGGAGCCGCAATCGATTCCGGACATTTCAAAGAGCCCATAATTCGCCAATTCAAAACGGAACTGAATTTGACCATGCGCGACGGCCAGGCGATTCAAACCACGCAGGCCGCCGATCCCCTGAGCGGGAGAGTCCTCACCATTACGGTCACCATGAATGTGGTGAAGTGATTTTTACGCTCAAGAAAGCAACTGTGCCAGGGTCGTGTCCAAATCAGCATGAAGGAATCTGTAGCCCAGCTTCTCCAATTGCACAGGCACGACGCGCTGGCTCGCAAGCAGCAGCGCGTCCGCCATTTCTCCCAGCATCAGCCGCAGCGCAAAAGCCGGGGCTCGGAAGAGCGCGGGGCGATGGAGCGCCTTGGCTAAGGCCGTAGTGAACTCCGCGTTGCGTACCGGTTGCGCCGACACTACATTCACCGGCCCACGCACGGCGCCATTTTCCAAAGCCAGCCGCAAAATCCCCACCACATCTTCCAGTCTGATCCAACTCATCCATTGTTTCCCGGAACCGATTCTTCCTCCTACACCAAGCCGAAAGGGCCGCGCCATTTGAGGCAAAGCCCCACTCTGCTTGGCGAGGATGACTCCAAACCGAGCACGCACCACGCGGATTCCCAGCGCTTCGCTTTTCTCTGCTTCCACTTCCCATTCTTGGGCAACCTCGCTCAGGAAATCACTGCCGGGCTGGCTTTCTTCGCTCAGCACTTCGTCGCCGCGGTTACCATAAAATCCGATTGCCGACGCCGACACGAGCACGCGGGGCCGCGCAGCCATTTTCGCCAGAGCATTCACCAGCGCCCGCGTGGTATCCACCCGGCTGCTGCGAAGCGCTTTTTTCCGCTCATTTGTCCATCGTCCCTCCGCGATTGATGCACCCGCGAGATTCACCACCGCGTCCGCGCCCACCGCCGCCGCACCCAGTTCGCCGGTGACCGGATTCCATCCCACATCGAAGCCTGCGCTCCCGCGAATGGCTTCAGGGCTCGTCCCCGGGCGAACCAGTCGGCACACGGTATGCCCCGACTGCTTCAATTCGCTCACCAACGCGCTACCCACTAGCCCGGTGGAACCTGTGACTAGAATCTTCATGGTGGTTTCTTTCTGTCCTTAGCTCCGGGCGTAACTCCTCTGAGGCTGCTGGCAAGGCGTGCGGGCCCGGGTTACAATTTTCCTGTGCCCCACGTCTCACCCCAGCTTCGCGTCAGAGTGCTCTTCTTCGGAATCGTTCGAGAGTTTACCGGCATCGCCGAGGAAGCCATAGAACTGCCCAACGGTGCGACGCTTGCCGATCTCTTCGATTGCTACGCGGCTCGTTTTCCCAGAATGGCCACTCTCCGTGCCTCGTTGGTGGCATCCCGAAATCAGGAGTTTGCCTCCTGGGATACGCTCCTCACCGAGGATGATACTATCGCGTTTCTTCCTCCCGTTAGCGGGGGTTGAAGCTTCCCAATGGGAAATGCCGCCACAGAAAACGACCTCTTTTCCTTGCTCCACTCTCCCATTGACTTGGGAGCGGTTGTCCGCGACGTGCGCGCCGATCAGGATGGAGCGATTGTTACCTTCGATGGCTTTGTCCGCAACGAATCTCAGGGCCGCCGCACACTCTACCTTGATTACGAGGCCTATGAGCCCATGGCGCTCGCCAAAATGCGGGAAATCGGCAACCTGATCCATGAAAAATTCGCCATCCATCGCCTCGCCATCGTTCATCGTCTCGGCCGCCTGGAAATCGGCGATAGCAGCGTCATCATTGCCGTGAGCGCGCCTCATCGTGCCGCTGCCTTTGAGGCCTGCCGATTCGCCATCGACACCCTGAAGCGCACCGTACCCATTTGGAAAAAGGAGTATTTCGAGGATGGCGCGATTTGGGCCGACGGCGAACTTCCTCCCGCACCACCTTCTGCTCCGAAAGCCGCATCCTAGCTACCAGATGAATGCTCAGCCCAAAAAGCTAATTGCTGCGATCATCGTCCTGCTTACATTTCCGCTTCTTCTCATGGCCCAGGACAAGCCGGACCGGCCGCCCTGGGCTCAGCCCTCCTCCTCTCCGCAGAGTCCGGCTCCGGCGGAGCCCGTGAAACCGCCGGAGAAAAATGACGAGACGCCGTCATCGCGCAATACGGTGAAGGTAAACGTCAATCTCGTCACCGTTCTGGTCAGCGTTCTCGACGAACACAATCGTCCCGCGCCCAACCTGCCCATCGAAGCCTTCCAGATCCTGGAAGAGGGTAATCCACAGAAAATCGATGTCTTCGAGTCCGAAACCAAGCAGCCCCTGGACATTGCCTTGATGATCGACGCCAGTCTCAGCGCCCACATCGAGAAAGCCACGGAGCAAGAGGCCGCTTCTCACTTCATCCAGCAGATCATGCGGCCGGAAGATCGCTTGAGCGTGTTTGCCTTCGATGAGCAGGTGCGACAACTCCCTCCCTATTTTTCGGAAAAGGTCTCCGTGCTTCAGGAGGCGGTTCGCAAAATACAGGACGGTGCAGGCACTTCGATCTATGACGCGGTCCTGCTGGGCTCAGAGGCCCTGCAGAAACGACGCGGAGACCGTCGCCGCGTCATCATCATGCTTACCGACGCGGGCGAGACCACCAGCCGTACCGATTTTGATTCCGCCCGCAAGGCTGCCCTTCGCGCTGGCATTCTTCTCTACACCATCGTCATCCGCCCCGTGAAAAACGAGAACGGCCGAAACACCGCCGGCGAGCATGCGCTCCAGACCATAACCGATACGACTGGCGGTGCCATGTTCTTTCCTGAGTCTTCCCAGGAACTCCCCATGATTTTCGACCGCATCGATAACGAGCTTCGTACGCAATACCGTCTGGCCTATTACCCGAACCCGCGCGGACCTGCCAACACATACCGTACAATTGAGGTGAGGGTTCTGCCGGGTTATACCGCGCGTCACCGGACGACTTATCTCACTGGCCCTCAGTAGTACTTGCTGGAGACCATGGGAAACGAATGATCAAAACCTATCTCGAAGTTGCTGTTGAAGTTGCGCAGGAGGCGGGTAAAATCCTGCGCGAGGAGATGGAGCGCCCGCCAACCATTTCCTACAAAGGAGAGTTTGACCTGGTCACTCAGGCCGACCGCCGCTCCGAAGCCCTCATTGTCAGCCGGCTCCAGAAATATTTTCCCGAACACGCGGTGGCCGCCGAAGAAGGCACCGGCAAAGACACCGCTTCGGAATTCCGCTGGCATGTCGACCCACTCGATGGCACCACGAACTTTGCCCACGGCTACCCCTGCTTCTGTGTATCCATGGCCCTCGCGCGCAACAACGAACTCCTTCTCGGAGTGATCTACAACCCCATCTACAATGAGCTGTTTACGGCAGCCCGCGGTGAAGGGGCCTCGTTCAATGGCAAGAAAATCCATTGCTCGAAAATTGTGGCTTTGAAGAACAGCCTGCTCTGCACCGGTTTTCCTAATCACAATCGTCAGTCGCATCCCAATATCCATTTCTACTGGGATTTCACCTTGCGCTCTCACGGCGTGCGGCGTGATGGTTCCGCGGCGCTCGATCTTGCTTATGTCGCCATGGGCCGTTTTGAAAGTTTTTGGGAGTTTGGTCTCAATCCGTGGGATACCGCCGCCGGCGTTGTTCTTGTCGAAGAAGCGGGCGGACAAATTACGGATATGCGGGGACAGCCCTATATCCTCGGGGGTCCCTCCATCCTTGCTTCCAATGGTTTAGTTCATCAGGAAATGGTGAAAGTTGCAGCAGAGGTCGCGGGGCACACTTTATCTCAGCAGTAACTACGTAATTAAGTGACAAAGTGTTAGAAAATTCTTGAATTGGCGGTCCATTCTCTTGCCTTTTTTTGCCCGCAATCCCCGGCGACTTGCAATACCAGGGTAGTCTGGGCGTTCTCCCCGTTCCATATCTCATCAGGCTGTAATCGACAGAAAATAAGCTACTTATCTCTTGTGCACTCATCGTACGTCTTTTTGGCTTACGCCTCACTCATTCGGTTCTCACAGAATCTTTATGTCCCCGGCGGTATCCTTCCTTGGCAACGAGCAGAAATTTTTTGGACCACCGAAGGCAGCGGCATACTGCCATTCCCAAATATCGTTGCCCGATCACCTTAAGGGGAGAATCTATGCGCATTTCGCTTGCACGTGCAGTCCTGTTGGGGTTTGCCTATCTGTGCCTTCTGAACCCGGCGACGTATGGGGCGGATGGCACGCCTGACGGTACAAAAGACAAGGACTCAACCGCAAAATCGGCTGCGAAGCCGGATGCCTCTGCCAAGGCCTCTTCGGGACTGACGGAGCGCGAGCAATGGATGATGGAGCGCATCGAGCAACTCGAAAAGAGAGTCGCTGAACTGGAATCAAAAGGCTCTGGCGCGGCTGCAACCACAGCTGCGGCCCCGGCAAGTTCCCCATCGCCCAGCTCGGCCGGTGTTGTCGCTTCTCCCGCTTCCGCAGGGTCAAACGTGAGCACTGCCGCAAATGCGACCGCCGCGAGTGTTAATCCAGGCGCTTCGTCGAGCATTGACGCAAAGCAAGACCAGACCACACCCGCAAATGCAGTCGCGACAAACGCAAAGCCCTCCGTCATCGAGCCTTTCTCCGATGCCGACTGGACCTGGCTGAACGGCAACGCCCGCACCAAGGATATTTACTGGGACACGAAGTTCTTCACGCCGGAAATCCGATTCGACACGAACTATGTCGCTGACTTTAATCATCCAACCGATCACACCATCGGTGGCTCGAGCGAGCTTTTCCGGTCCTACGAAGTTCAGTTGGAACAGTTGGGTGTCGGTGGCGACTTCCACTATGACAACGTCCGGGGGCGGCTCATGACCCAGTTCGGCATGTATTCCGTGACCACCCCGCGAAATGATCCGAGCCCTGGTCACGGCCAGTGGGATTTGGCCGACGCCTACCGCTACATTTCCGAAGGCTATGGCGGTTATCACTTCAATGTCCTACATGGCATAAACGTGGATGCGGGAATCTTCATGTCCTATATCGGTCTGTTTAGTTACTACAACTTCGACAACTGGGCCTACCAACCTTCTTATGTTTCTTCAAACACACCGTGGTTCTTCAACGGAGTGCGCGTGCAAATTTTTCCGACTGCGCATTTAAAGATTGAGCCTTGGTTCATCAATGGGTGGCAGTCTTATGCTTCGGCCAATCACACTCCGGGCGTTGGAGGTCAGATTAAATGGACTCCGCAGCCTTGGATCAACGTCATCTCGAACAATTACGGGGTAGGCGAAGATGACCTATTTACCCCGGGGCGCCGGCGCATCCACACCGACGACAGTGTCGAGGTGAAGTACTACGACAAGCCGGAAAAAACTCTCGACAAGATGGCATTTTCGCTAACAGGCGACATGGGTTGCGAGTTTGGCGCAGGAGTGAGCTGCTATGGCGATCACAAAGGCGGCCCCAAACAGAGCTTCATCGGCTACATGGCCTATAACCGCTTCTGGTTCCACCGGGATTTGTTCGGCCTGACGATCGGCGGCGGCCAAATCAATAATCCGGGACGCTATCTCGTGCTGCTTCCTCCAATCAATGGGGAGACCGCCGTGACAGCATCCACAAATTCACCGTACTTCCCGGAGAATCCCGGGAATCCCTTCAAAGCCTGGGATTCGTCAATCACCTTTGACTACATGCCCAAGCAATACATCACCTTCCGCTGGGAGTACGATTATCGCCACGCCAACGTGCCGTATTGGTCCGGTCCCGGCGGTATCACGCCCCCTGGCGGAAATAACGGCTCGCCACAATATTACGTCTGCAGCAGTGGCGCCTCTTCAGGGCAATCGGCTCTCGGGCCGGCCGAAACCGCCTGCGGCGGCGGACTCGGCAGTGTCTGGTTCCCGGATCTCCGCAAGGATGAATCCTTCATTGACATGGCCATCATGGTGAAGTTCTAAACTTTATCAGCGAGAGAAGCGCTGATGAAAAGCGGCCACTGCGGTGACGGTCGACGTCAGGTCGTCACCCAGTTGGTGCGCTCCAGGAATGTGGGAGGTTCGTAAGTCTTTCCCTTGGCCAGCCGGCGCTCCTCGCGTCGCGCTGTCCACAGCAAAAGTGGCCCAAGCGCACGGGCATTCAATCGCGCGGCAAAGCCAAACTCTTTCTCCACCTCGCCGCGCAGCACCTTGATTTGTGCACTGACGTTTTCGTTTAGCTCGCGGAATTGCCGCTCCATGGCCCACAACGCGGCGCTGTATCCGCTTTTCAGCTTGCTCATCTCGCGGCTAAAGCGTTCGCGCACCCGGGGGTCAGGATGATCACGATATCTCTTCCAGCCTTCCAGCATCGTGCGGCACATGCGATACAGGCTAGGGCCATTGCGCTCAAAATCCCGCAAAAATGCCCAGTCCAGAAATTTCTGGGAATCTACCCGGGAAATCGCTGCGTGCTGAAAATTGAATTGGAACTGCCCGTGAATGTCCGCAAAGTTCACGTCGTCGAGCAATCGCCCCTGCTCCTTCATCTCTGAATAGAGAGGCGTCCCAGGCACCG
>Ga0181526_10002197_pt1 | contig 17228 bp, 17 predicted proteins | sample PEATcosm2014_Bin_35_FD_119750 | JGI IMG/M metagenome (GOLD analysis project Ga0181526, IMG submission 119750) | Peatland microbial communities from MTU Mesocosm Facility, Houghton, MI, USA - PEATcosm2014_Bin06_30_metaG | ecosystem: Environmental > Terrestrial > Soil > Wetlands > Peat | place...
CGCAGGAGTTCAGCCTGGCGTCGCATCCCGGGGGATTCTGGGACTGGACCGTCGGCGCGTTCTATCTGGCACAGATCAATCACCAGTACGTCTACGAGGTCGGAGGCAATCCGCCATCCAACCCGCTGTACGACAATGACGGACACATCGACCGCCATTCCTATGCGTTGTATGCGCAGGCGACCGCGCACCTTGCCGCCGACTGGCGCGCCACGCTCGGCGGCCGCTACAATCACGATGAATACGGTGGTCCAAGCACCTCCTACGGCGTCACCACCAATGATCGCTATTCGAAGGGCGTGCCGACGGCGAAGGCCGAGCTGCAGCACGATTTCAACGACAGCCTCATGAATTATCTGAGCTACACGCGCGGCTACAAGCCCGGCGGCGTCAACGACAACCCCGATGCCGTGCTCGTTCCGCATCTGTTTCAGAACGAGTCGATCAACGCCTTCGAGCTCGGCTCGAAGTATCGCTCGGTCGATTCCGCGGTGGTGCTCAATGCCGCGGGCTACTACTACGATTACCAGAACATGCAGTACATCGCGGAGGATCCGTTTCCGTTCCAGTACGGCATCGACAACATTCCGACCGCACACATCTTCGGCGCTGAGCTCGAGGGCGCCTATCTGGCGCTCGACAACCGGCTGCGGCTCGACGGTAATCTATCGTGGTCGCACGGGCGCCTGGTGGGCGATTTCCACACGCTGGACGCGAAAGCCGCCAGTCAGCTGATCACCGCGATCCCGGCCTGCCAGTTCGGTGGCGCCTTCTACAATCCGCAGTGCTGGTCGCAGATGATCGCCGAGGCGCCGAATACCAATGGCAACGATGTGCCAAAGCTGCCGCAGTGGCAGGGCTCGCTGCGGGCCAGCTACACGCTGAATCTCGGTGCGCAGCGGCTCATGATGCAGCTCGAATACATCTATCGCGGCAGTTTCCAGTACCGCGTCTTCAACGACGGCGCGCTCGACAGCGTGCCCTCGTACGACCAGTGGAATCTGTACCTGCAGCTGACCCCGCCCGGCGGGCACTGGGGCTATTCGCTCGGCGTCAGCAATCTGTTCAATGTCGCCGGCATCAATGCGCGCTACACCGATCCGTACGGCACCGGGCAGACGAGCGATGAGTTCATACCGCCGCGGCAGCTGATCGGCACCATCGGCTATCACTTCTGAGGCGGCCTGTACCGCACGGCATCGCTCCTCAGGCGGCTGCTTGATACGCCCGGCGCACCGGCGCCCGCATCGTGAAGATCGGCAGCGCCAGCAACAGCAGCAGTACCGCATAGGCGACAAATATGGGACTGAAGGTGCCATAACGGTCGGCGATGACGCCCGCTGCCACGGGCCCGACCGCGGCGAGGGTGCTGATCATCCATACGATCGCCAGAATGCGCGCTCCTACCTCGCGCCCGAAATAGTCGAGCAGCAGGACATTCGCGGCCACGTAGCTCAAGCCCCATCCCGCGCCGAAGGCGCCGGCGAACGCGCAATCGCTGAGGGTCGAAGCGCCATCGCAGACGGCCACATCGCCCACGCCCTGCAGTATCAAGCCGGCGGCCAATAGGCGACTCGGTCGCACAGTCTCCGACAGTCGGCCGGCCACGCCTTTGAAGAGTGTGGCCACGAGGGCCACGAGACTCAATATGACGGCGGCAAACGCCGGCGTCCTGCCCAGATGGACCAGGTGCATCACCGCCACGCTCGAGTTCGTGGTGACGCCGGCTATCGTGAGGGTCATCGACGCGGCGACGAGCGCGAACTGCGGGGTCAGCATTGCCTGCCGATCCTGCCAGCCTGCGGCGGCTGTACCGACTGCGTGGGCGGCGCCGGAAACGGCAGCGATCCCCGCCACCTCGGACACATCGACCGCCGCCTCCGGATTGGGCCGGTCGCGAATGAAGGCGAGGCAGAACAGCGTGCAGGCGATGGCCAGCAGCCCCATCAGCAGCCAGTTGAATCTCCAGCTGTGGCTCGCGGCGACGATTGCCGCAACCAGCGGTGGCCCGACGACGTTGCCGGCCGCACCGATCATCAGATAGACGCCGATCATGCGAGCCGAGACTTGCGGAAACCACGACGCTATCAAATAGACCCCGGGAATATTGCCGGCCAGTGCGTAGCCCAAGCCGAGGAATACCATCGCCACGAAGAACAGCGGCAGTCCGCTGGAGGCGTAGGCCAGCCAGAAGCCCGCGGCGAGGCATAGACCGCCCAGCACGATCACACGGCGGCTGCCGATGCGTCGCATCAGCAGTGCCGGTAGCGGACTTGCCACGCCGCAGGCGATGCCGAGCAGTGAAAAGCTCACCCCCGCCTCGGTCTGCGACCAATGCAGATCTGCGATCATGCTGAACAGCACCACGCCCAGCGAGGCGAAGGTGGCGCCGTTCAGAAAGAAGAAAATCAGGCTCACGGCTGCGAGCAGCCACCATCGCTGCTGCCGCTGCATGCTGGCGCCGGCTGTCATGATGCGGCGATTGCCAGCGGCTCGGTTGCGCGCCAGCGCAAGGTTTCGCCCGGAACGGGCAGGCGAAACGCCTCGGGCGCAATTGCGTGCGCGAGTCGCGCGCGCTCGAGCGCCTCCGCCGGATCGTCGATGCCCTCATCGGTAAGCTGGAAGCAGCCGAAGTGCATTGCGACGCTGGTGCGAGCCGCAAGGTCGATGTGCGCACGCACGGCATCGTCCGGATTCATGTGCTGGTTGCTCATGAACCAGCGCGGCTCGTAGGCGCCAATCGGCAGCAGCGCCACCTCCGGCGGCCCGTAGCGCCGGCGAATGTCCACGAACCCGCGCGAGTAGCCCGTATCGCCCGCGAAGTACAGGCTGTGCGCACCCTTGCCGATCCACAGGCCTCCCCAGAGCGTGTGATTCCTGCCGCCAGGGCCGCGCGAGGACCAATGCTGTGCCGGTGTGAAGCTGAGCTGCGCGCCGTGCAGCGAGGTCTGCTCCCACCAATCCAGTTCCACCACCGGCGTGATGCCCTGCTGTTGCAGGTAGGCGCCGTTGCCGAGTCCCGTCAGAAACAGCGATCCGTGCGTTCGCGCGAGTACCCGCAGCGTCGAGAGGTCCATGTGGTCGTAGTGGTTGTGGCTCACGAACACGACATCGATGGCTGGCAATTGATCGAGCCGAACGCCCGGTGCGTGCACACGCCGGGGTCCGGCCCACTGCACGGGACTCGCGCGCTCGGCGAATACCGGATCGGTGAGCAAGTTGAGTCCGGGCAGCTGAATCAGGAAGGTGACGTGGTTGATGAACGTCACGGCCATCTCATCGGCGGCCGGCGCCGCCGGCGCAGAACCGGTGCCGGGATGCTCGCGCCAGGATGGCCACGCCGTGGCGCGTCGGGTGCGTTGCCAGCGCAGAAAATCCGCGAAGGAGCGGCCGGCCGGCGCACCGGGATTGAAGAAGTGCATGCCATCGAAGTGGTCGCTGGTCGGACCGTGAAAGCCGGGACCGCCGCGCAATGTCTGTGGCAGGCGAATGAGCTCTTCGACGAGCTCGAGCCAGCGAGTCCAGCCGGATGCCATGGAGGCGGCGGTCAGTCCCGCGACAGACGCCGCTGACGGGATGCGAATTCCATGATGGTTTCGATGCGCACCAGCCGATGCTCGTGATCCTCGAGCTTGGACATGAGCGTCTTGCGATCCTGCAGCAGCTGATCGACGCGCTCGGTGAGCAGCACGACCTCCTTGCCGTAGCGCAACACCTCGCTGAGCACGCTCATCGCCGCAACGCCCTGGTGCGCTCGCCATTGCCTCCGGCCCGGGTTGCGTCCTGGCCCGACGTGCCGGCGCGGCGCGGTGGTGCGCCGAAGAGCTCCGCGAATCCCTCCAACGCCTGCGGATTGCGGCGCAACCAGCCCTCGGTGTCGCGCCGGGCCTGATCGCGTAGACTGCCGTCGTCGAGCGCACGCTGCCGCGCCTGCAGGGACGCCATGTCGGAGTCGATGCGCCGCATGCTCTTGCGCAGCTGGCCGTGGACCTCGGCGAGCAGGTCCAGCGCCGCCGCCTCCTGCGCCGCTCGATCGCCCGACAGCGGATCATAGGCATCAATGGCGCGGCGCACGATCTCGGTCGCCGACACTTTCTGCTGCCGGCTGAGCTGGCGCAGCTTTGCCACGCTGCGGCGCGGCACGAGATACTGCTGGCGCACCAGCTCATCGAGTGTCTTGTCCATGGTGAAAGTATACACACTGCCTACACATACACAATGTATACACATCTCATCCCCGGTCGGCGGCTGAAGCGCCCGACTGCGCCGCTGACATCGCTGCTGGCCGGTTGCGCTGCGCTCGCGGCCGCATCGACCGGCACCGCCGGCGAGCCGACCATGCAGGCCGCGCTGGCACGCGGCGGCACGGTGCACGTCCAGATGCTGCCACAGCCGCTCGCCGCCGCGGGCGAGGTGCTGGTCAGGTTGCGCTTCGCGGGGGTCAATCCGGGAGACTGGAAATATGCCTCGGGGCGGCCCGACGGTGCAGCCGAGGCCGGCCCCGAGGCGGCGGCGCGCTTCGCGGCCGACGGCCCAACGCCCGTACCGGGACTCGACGGCGCCGGCGTGGTTGCCGCCGTCGGTGCCGGCGTCGCGAATCTGCGCACCGGCGATGCCGTGATGCTCTGGTCGGCGCGTCGCGCCACGTATGCGCAGTTCGTGGCGGTCTCGCAACTGACCGTGGTGCGCAAGCCGGACGGACTGTCGTTCGAAGAGGCCGCCGGGCTGGCGCATGCGGGACTGGCAGCCTGGAACATGCTCATCGACATCGCGCATGTGCGTGCGGGGCAGAGCGTGCTGGTACTCGGCGGCGCGGGCGGCGTCGGCTCCGCTGCGGTGCAAATCGCGCGCGCACGCGGCGCACACGTGACCGCAACGGCCTCGGCGCGCAACGCCGAATACCTGCGTTCCATCGGCGCCGAGCAGGTCATCGACTATACGCACTCGCATTTTGAGGACCTGGTGCGCAATGCCGATATCGTCATCAACACGGTCGATGCCGACAATGCCTATCGGGGTCTGGCCGTGACCAGGCGCGGCGGCTTCCTGGTGTCGGTCAACGGCCTGCCGCCCCCGGATCAGTGCGCTGCACGGACAGTGAGCTGCGCCGCGCGCAACTTCGCCGGTACGCCGGTCAACGAGGTTCTCGGCACACTCGGCCAGTGGTCGCAGGCCGGCCGCTACCGCGTCAATATCGATCGCGTGTTCGCGCTGTCGGAGGTCATGAAGGCCTGGGGTTACAGCCAGGACGGCCACACCCGGGGCAAGTCGGTCATCCGAATCGACTGACGGCTGTCGCATAACGCCGTCACAAACGCATCGAAGCCTTCGTTTTATGTCTCTGGGGCGCTTGGTGGAACCTTCAGGGGGTGAGCGAGGTCTCGGTTATTGTCCCGATAATTTGGCACTCTAGCCCCATAACGATACCCGGAGACGTCGAGCGTCCATGAGCTACGGCATACCCCGCGCCGCGCGAGCCCTCTCGGCGCTGGCCGCAACATCCCTTGCCGTCCTCTCCGGCCCCGCTTCCGCCGCATTGGGGGGCGATGTCGCATCGGTTCGCGCCGACACGGTCCAGATCAGAGGTCAGCTGGTCAGCACCGAAATGACCGCCTATACGCAGCATGACATCACCACCGGGCCGAACACGATCGTGCACGAATACATCTCGCGCGCCGGCAAGGTGTTTGCCGTGACCTGGCGCGGGCCGCTGCCACCGAATCTGCCGCAACTGTTCGGTGACTACTTCGAAACCTACCGCAGTGCCGCGATCGCGCAATCGCATCCCGGCAATCATCGTCACGTGAGCATCGTCCAGCCGGATTTCGTGGTGCAGGCACTCGGGCGGCTGCGGGCCTTTCAAGGCACGGCCTACGTGCCGAGCCTCGTGCCGGCAGGCGTCAACATCGCCGACCTTCCATAGCCACCCTCAACTCACCCTACGCGGCGGAATATGCGCAAGTTGCGAAGCCTTCGATGCCTGATGCCGCTGGCCGCCGCCCTGCTGCTGACCGCCTGCGGCGGTGGCAGCTCCGACCCCAGCCCGACGAGCTCGAGCTCCTCCGGCAGCAGCACCTCGAGCAGCTCGTCCAGCAGCAGTTCCTCCGGCAGCAGCACCTCGAGCAGCTCCTCCAGCAGCGGCGGCAACGGCGGAAACGTAGTGTCGCTGACGGTCGGCCCCGGGCCCACTCAGGCGAGCTCGTTCTTCAATATTCCAACCACGACCGTCAAGGTCTGTCTGCCCGGCAGCACGAGCGCCTGCCGGACCATCAGCAACGTGCTGGTGGACACGGGCTCGTATGGACTGCGGCTGCTTGCCTCGGCGCTCAACGGCCTGATCCCCAGCAGCAGTTTTCAGCAGGACCCCTCCACGGGCGGCAACTTCATCGTCGAGTGCCTGCCGTTCGCGGACGGATATACCTGGGGTCCGGTGGCCTCGGTGGACCTCTACATCGGTGGCGAGAAGGCCGCCAGCCTGCCGATCAATATCATCGATGACAGCAACAGCCTGGAACCCGCGGCGCCGTCGAGCTGCGCGCAGAACGGCAACAACACCGACATCAGCTCGGTCGACGATCTGGGTGCGAACGGCATCATGGGCGTGGGCCTCTACAGCTACGACTGCGGTTCCTACTGCGCGCAGCCGCCCGTTGAGCAGATGCAGGGCTATGTCTATTACAGCTGCTCGGTGAGTACCTGCAGTCCCACCTCGGAGCCGCTGGCCAGCCAGGTCATCAATCCCGTGTCCCTGTTTCCGGTCGACAACAACGGCGTGGTGCTGCAGCTGCCGTCCACCGGCCCGAGCGGCGAGACGTCGACGGTAACCGGCTCGCTCATATTCGGCATCGGCACGCAGAGCAACAACGGCCTCGGCAGCGCGACGGTGCTGACGACCGACACCTCAGGCTTCATCGTCACGATGTTCAACAGCCAGCAGCTCAGCTCGAGCTTCCTCGACTCGGGCTCGAACGGCCTGTACTTTCCCGACAGCTCGATCACCAAATGCACGGGCAGCTCGGGGGCGAGTGATTTCTACTGCCCGAGCTCGACGCTGCCGTTCTCGGCCACCAACCAGGGGCAGAACGGCGCCCAGTCGACCGTCTCGTTCAGCATCGGCAATCTCAATAGCTTCAGCCCAAGTGACTTCGCGCTCAGCGAAGTCGGCGGACCGGCCACGTCGATCACGGGCATCGGCACCAGCTACTTCGATTTCGGCGTGCCGTTCTTCTACGGCCGTAGCGTCTTCACGGCAATTGAGGGTCAGCCGGCCGGCGGCACCGTAGGACCGTATTTCGCGTATTGATGCACGGGCGCGCGGGCGCCGCAGTCGTGGTGGCGCTGCGAGCCGACCGGCTCAAAGGGGCGGCGCCAGCGGTGCGACGCCGATCATCCAGACGTGCAACTTCAGCACGAACAGCCCGTACAGACTCAAACCGAGCACCACCGCCAGCAGATCGCCATGGCGCATCGTCAGCGTGCGTCGCGGCGAGGGGCGGCGACGCTTGACCGAGATGCGATCGACCACCGCCCAGACCAGGAACGAGCCGAACAGCAACACGTCGGGCAACGTGCCGATCGCCAGCAGGTGCGCGGTCGCCCAGAGCTTGACCGACGCGAGCATCGGATGCTTTGCCCGGGCTTTGATTGCGCCGGGCAGGTAGGCGGCCAGCAGCAGCGGGAACACGGGCAGCATCAGCAGAAAAGTCAGGTAACGCAGCGCCGCGGGTGGAACGTACAGTACCGGCGCGCCCACGCGCGCATGCGCGCATGCGCGAAACCGACGATCATGAGCACGAAGCCGACGGCGCTCAGCAGGCTGTAGAGTCCCTTCCAAGGTCCCTCGCCCAGCCGCTGCACGCAGCGCTCGCGCCAGCCCGGCGCGACGATCGCGATCGAATGCAGTCCGAAGAACACGATCAGTCCGACGATCAGCGCCAGCATCGTATAATCCCTGCGCGATGTGGGAGTCCCATGATGCACCACTGCGGGCGGGATATCGAAGTGCGGGAGTCGATCACATGAGGCACGAGCAGTCGAAACCCGGGATCGTGGCAACGATGCTGGGCACCCTGGCCTTTTCATCAGTGGTCGCCGCGGCGCCGTTCGCCATGCAGATGCCCACCATCAAGTCCAACAGCACGCTCAGCGACGCGCAGGTGTTCGACGGTTTCGGCTGCACCGGCAGAAATCTCTCGCCGGCAGTCAAGTGGAGCGGCGCACCGCCCGGCACCAAAAGCTTCGCGATCACGCTCTTTGATCCCGACGCCCCGACTGGATCGGGCTGGTGGCACTGGCTGGTCTATGACATTCCGGCGTCCGTCACGGAGCTGCCCGAGCGCGCCGGCGATGCAGACGGCAAGCTGCTGCCGGCGGGCGCCGTGCAGGGCCGCACGGATTTCGGCACCGTGGGATTTGGCGGCGCCTGTCCGCCGCAGGGCGCCAAGCCGCACCGCTACATCTTCACGGTGTATGCGTTGAAGGTCGAGAAGATCGACGTGCCCGCAGGCGCCCCTGCCGCCATGGTGGGCTACATGCTCAATGCGAATCAGCTCGCCAGGAGCAGCGTCACGGCACTCTACGGCCGATGAGTGGTCCGACAGTCGAGATCCGGCCGCTGAAGGTTCACGCCGATGCGCGCGGCGCGGTGTTCGAACCGCTGGAGCCCTCGCTGCTGACGGGCTGGCGCAACGTGCACACCGTCGTCAGCGAACCGGGCGCGATCCGCGGCAACCACCGTCACCTGCGCGGCACGGAAGTCACCACGGTGCTCGGCCCCGCGCTGGTGCGCTACCGAAGCGCCGGCCGCATCGAGGATGTCGAAGTGCCGTCCGGTCAGGCGTGGCGCTTCGTTTTTCCTCCGGGCGTCGCGCACGCGTTCAAGAACACGGGCAGCAGGCCCTTCGTGCTCGTGTCCTTCAACACCGAGGAGCACGATCCAGCGCGACCCGACGTCGAGCGCGACGAACTGATCGTTTGAGCCGTGCGCGTCGCAGCCAACGGCTATCTAACCGCGGCATTTGGTGAAGCGACAGATCCAGCTGCAGTTCCCTCGAGAGCTAAGGAACCAGGCATGAGCGAGTACACGGCCGAGATCCTCTGGCAGCGCGGCGAGCAGGCCTTTACGGACAACCGCTACAGCCGCGCACACCGCTGGCGCTTCGACGGCGGCGCCGACGTGCCCGGCTCCTCCTCGCCGCATTCGGTGCCGCTGCCGCTGTCCGACCCCGCCGGCGTGGATCCCGAAGAGGCGTTCGTGGCCGCACTCTCGAGCTGTCACATGCTGTGGTTTCTGTCGATCGCCGCCAAACGCGGATTCCGCGTCGACTGCTACCGGGACCTCGCCGTCGGAACGCTGGGGCAGAACAGCCAGCACCAGTGGTGCATGACCGCCGTCACGCTGCGCCCGCAAGTGGATTTCTCGGCAGCGCCGCAGCCCACGCCGGCCGAGATCGACGCGATGCATCACGAGGCGCATGCCCAGTGCTTCATCGCCCATTCCGTGACCTCGCAGGTGCGTTGCGAGCCCGTGATCCGCGACTAGGCAAGGCGCCTAGAAGAGGGTCATCGCGGACGGCGCCGCAGCGCGGACTTGCGGGCGCGCCTCGGCCGAGTCGCGCCGCACGAGGCTCGCCACCTTGACGCCGAGCAGGCGCAGGCGGCGTTCCAGCGGCGCACGCTTGAGGCACTGGCCGGCCGCACGGCGTATCTCGGCCGCATCACTGGTATGGAATGCGAGCGACTGATCGCGCGTCGAGCGCTGAAAATTGTCGTAACGCAACTTGACGCCGATGGTCCGGCCGACATAGCCGTGGCGCTGAAGATCCTGCGCCAGGCGCTCACACAGATCCGTGAACACTGCCCGCAGCTCGGCACGATCGTGCACGGCGTGCAGGTCGCGCTCGAAGGTGGTCTCGCGGCTCATCGATACCGGCTCGCTGTGCGTCACCACCGGGCGATCGTCGCGTCCCCACGCCGCCTCGTACATCCAGGCGCCGTGATTGGGACCGAAGTGATGCGCCAGGAACGAGCGCTCGCAGCGCGCCAGCTCGCCGATCGTGCGGATGCCGAGCTGCTCCAGTTGGGCGCCGGCCTTGGGGCCGATGCCGTTGATCTTGCGGCAGGGCAACGGCCAGACCTTTTGCGAGAGCTCCGACTCATACACGATCGAGACGCCGCTGGGCTTGCGGAATTCACTCGCCATCTTGGCGATCAGCTTGTTGGGCGCCACACCGATCGAGCAGCTCAAGCCCGTATGCTGCGCTATCGCGGCCTGAATGCGCATTGCCAGGGCGCGGCCGCCGTCCCGCTGGCCGCCGTCGGCGGCCGTGAAATCGATGTAGACCTCATCGATGCCGCGGTCCTCGACCACGGGTGCAAATTGCGCGATGACGGCCTTGAACTGCCGCGAATAACGCCGGTACTCGTCGAAGTCCACCGGCAGCAGAATGGCGTGCGGACAGTGCTGCGCGGCCTTCATGAGGCCCATGGCCGAATGCACGCCGAATTCGCGCGCCGCATAGGTGGCCGTGGTCACGACGCCGCGGCCGGCATACTCGCGCAGCCGTGGAAATTGCGCCGGATCCGCCGCCTCGCTGATGGCATCGGCGCGGCGCCAACTGCCGCCGATGACCACTGGCAGGCCCCGTAGCTGCGGATATCGCAGCAGTTCGACCGATGCGTAGAAGGCATCCATGTCGAGGTGCGCGATGCGCCGGATCGAGCTCGTTTGCGGAACGCCGTTCACAGCTTAAGCAAACCTCAACGCGCCTTGAGCCCTTTGCGCCGTAGCCCCCATCCAGACGCGCATCCTGTCTCACAGCCGCTCATGGCTCAAGACTTACGAACAGGAGAGTGTCATGTCACAGATAGTAAAGTACCTGGTGGGGGCCGCCGCAGCGCTGGCGCTGACGGCGTGGCAGGGAGTCGCGCTCGGCACCTCCCTCGACGGCAGCTCGCTGCAGGCACATGCGATTGCGGTCAAGTACTCGGACCTCGATCTCAATCGCCCGGCGGATGTGAGTATTCTCTACCATCGCATCCGGGTCGCGGCCAACGAGAGCTGCGGTCTCGGGGAGATCACCGGCTCGCACCTCAAGCAGCCCTCCTGGGAGCTCTGCGTTGCGAGCGCGGTGGAGCAGGCGGTGGCCCAGGTGGATCGTCCGGCGCTGACCGCCTACCATCGGCAGCATACGGCCGATGCCGCCCGGAAGGGGTAACCAATCGCCAGCAGCAAGCGTGTCCAGACTGCGCGGCAGCGCCCCGGTGCCCGACCAGGCCGGGGCGCTGCGCTGCGCAGACTGCCCCTGGGCAGCCTGCGCGTGTTTGTAGCAGTGGCCGAGCATCTGAATTTCACGCGCGCCGCCGATGCGCTCGGCGTCTCGGCCAGTGCCGCCAGCCTTCAGATCCGCGGGCTCGAAGAGTATCTGTCCCGGCCACTGTTCCGCCGCAACGGACGCCAGGTGAATCTCACCAGCGAGGGCGCCGCCCTGCTGCCACGCGTGCAGCAGGCGCTCAGCGACATCGAGCGCGCAGTCGACGATGTGCGCAGCGAGCGCCAGTCCGGGCCGGTCAAGGTCACGACGCTGTCCTCGTTTCTATATCAATGGCTGCTGCCGCGCATGGCCCGCTTTCGCAAGACGTTTCCCGAGGTGGATCTGCAGCTGCACAGCTCGGTCAACATCGTGGACTTCGTTCGCGAGGACTATCACCTTGCCATCCGCTTCGGCATGGGCGGCTGGGCCAACGTTCACAGCGAGAAGCTGCTCGATGAGTGGCTGCTGCCCGTGTGCACGCCTGCACTGCTCAAGAAGCACGGTCCAGTGCGCGGGGTCGAGGACCTGCGGCGCTACCCACTGCTGCACAGCATCGGTGAGCCCTGGACGACCTGGCTCTTCAATGGCCGGGCCGATGATCCGACGGCCGGCATTCGCGGCGCCATGTATGACGACTCGCAGGCTGTGGTACGCCTGGCCGTGCAGGGCGACGGCCTCGCGCTGGGGCGCTGGTGCCTGGTGGCGGACGAAATCGCGCGCGGCGCGCTCGTCGCTGCAGGGGATCCACCCGTGCGGTTCGAGCTCAAGTACTGGCTGGTCTGGCCCAATCGAGCCCACGGGCTGCCGGGTGTGCGGGCCTTCATCGATTGGCTGCGTCAGGAAGCCGCTGCATTTCCAACCCCGCCCGTCTGTTCCACCAGAGAAACAATGACGGCAGATTCGGCCGGAACTAATAGCGCTTCCGAAACGACTGCGCGTTCCGACCCGCGGCGGCGGGACTAGCCCGCGCTCGCCGCCCGCGGACGAGGGGACTGCCGCAGCAGCGCGTTGCGGATGCGCCATTGCTCGGCCGGCGGTCGATCGCTCAGATACTGCACCTCCCCACCGCTGAGTGTCGCGATGGGAATGCCGTCGCACAGCAGCACGCGATTGCCCGCGAGCGCCGCGACCCGAGCTCCCGGTGTCACAATGCCGGCCAGGTTGAGTGGGTCGGCAGCGCTCAGGGACACCAGCGCACCCTCGGCCGCGCGCTTGCGCGTCGCGCGCAGCGCACCGACCGCATCGGGCAGCGCGTACTGCTCACCGCTGACGCCCGCCACGAATCGTCCGCCGCGAATGTGGCCCTGGGCCTCCAACCGGCGATAGGCGCGCAACAATGCGTGCCACGGCGGCAACCAGCTGGCCTCGCGCGTGAGCACGCGCCGGAAGACGACGCCGTAGCGGCGCAGCAGCACCCAGGCGACGGCTTCGACGGTCTCGGTCCGATCGACGACGCCCGTGCCGCGGCTTTCCGCATCCGCCGGCCGGCCCATCGGCCGCTGCATGAGGCTCCAGCGTCCAGCCTCCTCGAGCCCGAACAGCGCCGAGCGTCGGCCGCGCGCGGCAAGCTTGCGCTTGCGCTCGAGCGGCATCAGCAACGCGCGCAGTCCGCCGAAACTGTCGGCGCTCACACGGCCCGCCGCTACGAGCTCGGCGAGGCCGCTCTCGGCCTGTGCGCGCAGCAGATCGGTGCCCTGGATGATTTCATCGAAGAACGAGGCGCCATGGCGGCCCAGGTACTCGGCCATGGCCGCCGCGGACGCGGACAGCGGCGCCGCCGCCTCCTCGCCGAGTCGCAGGCTCTGCCAGAGCGGGTTGTTCCTGCGAGTGAGCAATGTAATCGGCGTGGCGCGCACCGGACCGGCCGTGGCGCTTGCAGGCCGATCCAGACGCGCCCATACAACTCGGCCCGACAGGCACAGGCTGTCGAGCCAGCCGGCGTCGTAATCCTGCAGCCGCGCCGGCAGCACGTCAGCCTCCCAAGCAACCGCGGGCACCTCGAATCCTTCGAGCTGTTCGATCACGGCGGCGAGACTGGCGATGCCCTCGGGTCGTGGCGAGCGCGTGATGCCCTGCCACTCCAGCAGGAAGCGCATGAAATCGGCGCTCGGGACCGGCTCGATTTCCGCGCGCAGGGAGCGGATGGTGTAGCGATGAATGCGCGCCAGCAGCCGGCGTTCGCACCACTCAGGCTCGGCGGTGCCCGGCGTGAACTGCCCGCGCAGCACGAAGCCCTGGGTCTCGAGCGCCACGAGCGCGGCATCGACGCGCGTCCGCGGCCAGGCGAGTGTGGCCGTCAGCGCCGCGGCCGTGGTTGGCCCGACCGCCTGCAGCCGCCCGCGCAACAGCTCGCGCTGCGCCTCGTCAGGCTCCCAGCTGCGCTCGCGATATTCATCCGGTGCGTCGATCTGCGGGTCGATGCGATGCGCCGGGTAGATGCACTGGAGCATCGGCAGCTGCTCGGCAGCCACCCAGAACACGTGTGCATCCGGGGCATCGGATGTGCGCAGCCGGGTCGCGCGCCGCTGCTGCAGCAGCGCCTCGAACGCGTCCGTCCGCCCGAGCGTACGCGCCTCGCCCAAGGTCATGGCGCCGAGCAGCATCAGCGCGTCGTGCAGCTCATCCGCATTCTCGGGCGAAGGCCACGCCTCATTGCGTACCGCCTCGATGGCCGCCGGGTCGAGATGCGCGAACTGCGCGGCGGTTTCCGGATCGAGCCAGCGCCGCGAGGCGACGGCCTGGGTGCGACGCTCCTCGAGCGGCGCATCGTCCAGATAGGCGTAGGGCCGCGCGGTGAGGATTTCCTGCGCCAGGAGCGAGGGCTGCGGCAGATCGCGCGTGACGACCTCGAGCTCGGCGCGCTCCAGGCGTCCGAGCAGCGCCAGCAGCCCATCGAGATCCATGGCCTCGTGCAGGCAGTCGTGCAGCACCTGGCGAACGAGCGGGTGATCGGGCACCTCGCGCTCGCCGCTCAGATTTTCGGCACACGCCAGCTGATCGGGAAAGACCACCGCGATCAGATCCTCGGCGGCCATGCGCAGCAGCGGCGCCGGTGTCTTCTTGCCGGAGCGATAGCGACGCACCGCCAGCGAGATCGTGGCCACCCAGCGCCAGCGCGTGGCAAACAGCGGCGCGTCGAGCAGCGCCTGGATCAGCGCCGGCTCGGCGCTGCGGGGATTGAGGAACTTCGGCACCTCCTCGAGCGCGAAGCTGTGCGTTTCCCCGAGCGAGAGCACGATTGCATCCTCGGTGGCCGCGGCCTGCAGCTCGAAGTTGAAAGCGCGGCAGAAGCGCTTGCGCAGCAACAGTCCGAAGGCGCGATTGATGCGCGCACCGAACGGCGAATGGATCACCAGGTGCATGTCGCCCGCCTCGTCGAAGAAGCGCTCGAACACCAGCCGCTGCTGCGTCGGCAGCGCGCCGAGCACCGCCTTCGCGCCCGCCAGGTACTCGACCAGCTGGCGCGCGGCAAGCGGCGCGATCTCGTAGCGCGCCGCGATGCGCTCGATGCAGGCCTCGATGTGCTCGGTGTCGACCACTGGCAAGTCCGCTTCCACCTGCGCGCGCAGACGCGACACTGCCGATGACAGCTCGGCACTGCGCGCGGGCGCTTCGCCGAGCCAGAACGGCATGGTCGGCGGCTGACCCTTCGCATCCTCGACTCGCACTCGCCCGGCTTCGACCCGCAGAATTCGGTAGGAGATGTTGCCGAGCTGGAACACGTCTCCGGCAAGGCTCTCGACCGCGAAATCCTCGTTGAGCGTGCCGATGAAGGTCCCGGCCGGCTCGAGCACCACCTGGTAGTCGGCATTGTCGGGAATCGCCCCGCCGCAGGTGATCGCCGTCAGTCGCGCGCCGCGGCGCGCGCGCACGCGGCGATTGACCGCATCGCGATGCAGGTAGGCGCTCTGCCGCCCGCGACGCGTTGCAATGCCCTCGGCCAGCATGCGGATCAGCTCGTCGAACTCGCGCCGCTCGAGTCCGCGATACGGCCAGGCGCGCCGTACGAGCTCGAACAGTTCCTGCTCGCCGTACTCGCGCGCGCTCACCTCAGCCACGATCTGCTGGGTGAGCACATCGAGCGGCTGAGCCGGCACGGCAAGCGCATCGAGCTCCTCTGCACGAACGGCATCGAGCAGCGCCGTGCACTCGACCAGATCGTCGCGGCTCAGCGGCAGCAGCCGCCCCTTCGGCACACCGCTCACGGAATGATTGGCGCGGCCGACGCGCTGCAGGAAAGTGGAGATCGAGCGCGGCGTGCCGAGCTGGCACACCAGCTCCACATCGCCGATGTCGATGCCGAGCTCGAGCGAGGCGGTGGCCACCAGCGCACGCAGCTGCCCGGACTTCAGCCGCGATTCCGCCTCGAAGCGCAGCTCCTTGGCGAGACTGCCGTGGTGCGCGGCGATGTTCTCCTCGCCGATGCGCTCGCTCAAGTGTCGCGTCACGCGCTCGACCATGCGCCGCGTGTTGGCGAAGATCAGCGTCGTGCGATGCGTGCGCACCAGATCCGCCAGGCGGTCGTACAGATTCTCCCAGACTTCATTCGACATCACGGCTTCGAGCGGCGAGTCCGGCAGCAGCAGCGCCAGGTCGCGCCCACGCACGTGGCCGCGATCGACGATCACGCACTCATCGCTGCGCGTAGCGCCGACCAGAAAGCGCGCGATGGTCTCGATGGGTTTTTGCGTCGCTGAAAGGCCGATGCGCTGCAGGCGCCGGCCGGTCAGCGATTCGAGGCGCTCGAGCGAAAGCGCCAGGTGCGCGCCGCGCTTGCTGCCTGCCAGCGCATGGATCTCATCGACGATCACGCTGCGCGTGCTCGCAAGCATCTGCCGCCCCGAATCGCTGGTCAGCAGCAGGTAGAGCGATTCGGGCGTGGTGACCAGGATGTGCGGCGGGCTCTTGCGCATGGCGACACGTTCGGACTGCGGCGTATCGCCGGTACGCACCTGGGTACGGATCGGCAGGGCCGGAATGCCCAGTGCGCCCAGCTCGGCGGCGATGCCGGCCAACGGCTGCTCGAGGTTGCGCCGGATATCGTTGGACAGCGCCTTGAGCGGGGACACGTACACCACTTGGGTCAGATCGGCCAGCGTCCCGTGAGCCGCCTGTCTGACCAGCTGGTCGATCGCGGCCAGAAAAGCGGCCAGTGTCTTGCCCGAACCGGTGGGCGCGGCGATCAGCACATCGTGCGCGCTCGCGATCGCGGGCCAGGCGGCCGCCTGCGCGGCTGTCGCCGACGGAAACTGCGACGCGAACCAGCGCGCAACGGCAGGATGGAATAGCTGCGGGATCGACATGGATCAGCGATTCTACATCTCTCCGCCCCAGCCCGCCCGGTGCATCCAAGTGAGGCCGCCGATGCATCTTTAACGGTAATGATGCGGATTGGAGGATCGTTCCCATGCACAGTGTCGCGCTGACCGCTTTCGGCATCGGCTTCTGGGCCTTCCTGACGATCGCCGCGGTGGCCGGCATCGTCTCGGACTACAAGCGCCGGCAGGTCGAGCTCGAGCCGCTGCGTGCTGCCATCGAGCGCGGCGCGCACGCTTCGACGCCATCAGCTGCAGCTTGCCCGGGACCCGGGCACCGGCGGGCACGGCGCGTGACAACCCCGTCGCCGGGCGGACAGCTCGGCGCGGCACACGAGACCATCGTGATCGCTTTGGCGATGCGCGGCGACCAGCACGCGTTCGACGAGCTCGTGCGGCGGCGGCAGGCCTGGCTGCGCAACTTCCTGCGGCGGCTGTGTCGCGATCCGGCGCTGGCCGATGATCTGGCGCAGCAGTCGTTGCTGCGGGCCTGGCGCTCGATGTCGGCCCTGAAATCCGCGGCGGCAGAATCGCTGCTGCGGCTGCGCCGGATGGCGCGGTAATTGTGCTGCGTTGGGCCGGAGCATAAGTTCCGACTTCC
>Ga0181526_10002199_pt1 | contig 17221 bp, 17 predicted proteins | sample PEATcosm2014_Bin_35_FD_119750 | JGI IMG/M metagenome (GOLD analysis project Ga0181526, IMG submission 119750) | Peatland microbial communities from MTU Mesocosm Facility, Houghton, MI, USA - PEATcosm2014_Bin06_30_metaG | ecosystem: Environmental > Terrestrial > Soil > Wetlands > Peat | place...
GCTGGGAGACTTCGCGACCACCGCTACACCCGCCACCGCTGCGTGAGTCTTGTCGTCGGTGACCCTTCCCGATATGATCCCCGCGGTCTCGGCCAGCGCGCCCGCGCTCGAAGCGGCAAAGCACAGGAGGGAGGCGAGGAGAAATAGCTTACGGCGCAAGGAACAGGTGCTCGCGCTCGGAGCAGTTCGATGCGCCGGCCAGACATGAGAGTGAGATGATCGGCTTGGCGCCGCCTTGCAGCGGCAGGCCGAAGACGTCGAGTTCCCCGCCAATCTCTTGGAGCGTGTAGATGAGCTCACGCGGCGCGTCGACGATCAGCGCGCCGACGACCGCATTGACGTGTTCGTTGGGAATGAGGCCCTGGGTCGGCTGAAGCGGTTCGTCGAACTGACTCATCACGTCAACCGGCGGTGAAGGCGGTGAACCGGGCTTCGGAGTCCGCAGCTCGCCGGTATACTGTCCTAGCAAAAGGTCGGCGGGATTCTTGGAGGTCGGTAGATATTGGCTGGCATCGACGAAGTCGGGTTGCGCCAGATTGAGCCCCGTTGAGGAGAACGGTTTCGCGTACGGAAACCCACTCTTGAAGAGCCGCGAGCGCGTCGCCGAGGTGCCGTAAACGTAGAGGGTCGAGCTAACGTCGAAGCGGCCCTGCACTATCGTAAACCCGGCCGTCTTCGAACCGGGTTGGCCGAAGCCAATCGTCAACGCGGCAATGCTATGTTTCGTCAACGGCGGGCGCAACTCGGAAATCTCGCCGCCTAAATTATTGAAGAGCCAGAGGTTGCCGCTGGGATCATACTCCATGTCGATCAAATCTGCACCCGACTGGCCAATCTCGGTAATTGCCGGCGTCAACTTGATCTCCAGCTCCGCGTGCGATCGTTCGAATGAAACGATCGGCGGATGGAAGATCCGTATGTCGTAGTTGCTCGCGACGGCGACCTTCCCGCCCGGATCGACTGCGATCTGCGGCGGAATGTGAAGGTTGGGCCACTCCGTCAGCGTACGCGCCGGTTTGGAGTTGCCGGTTAGCGGGAGTGTGTACTGGTACAACGTGCCGTAATGGTCGACGTAGAGCCAGTTCGCCGGCGGCGTCGGATTGGGCGGCCCCAGTGGTGGCGAAGTGATCGGAGCGGGGCCGCTGGTGCCGCAACCCGATATGACCAGAACCGCCGCACCGATCGCCACGACTAGAGCAAAGACGGTTGAAACCTTCATCGGTCGAGACTCCCGAAAACGGGGCCGCTCGTACTCCCGGACTTGGCATCGAAGAGCAGCAGCGAGAAACGCAAAGCGTTGTGAAACGGCAACACGTTGTGCTTATCGAAAGTGTTCACGCTCGCCAAGGTCACGTCGCCACCCGTAAACGGCTTGTTTCCGTGACCGGCGTAGCCGCCGAAGTTCGAGACGCTCGCGCCAAGCGAGACCGTCACGACGTCGCCGAGCTTTGCGCTCCCGAGCTGTTTGAAGCCCGAATGGCTCGAAGCGCTAAAGCTGCCGAAATCGGCACTGGGCACGGAGGGTGACGCTTCATAGAGCGAGAGTTGGGCATTTCCTTTCGGACTCGCCGGTTCTTCGAAGGCCAGAACGCGGTAGTGCGGATAGCTGCCGATCACGATCAACGTGTAGAGCTTCCCCGCGGCGAGAGGGGTGGTCTTGAGGGGGCCGACGGCATAGCCTGTTTCGTCTCGCGCGACGAGCGAAAGCGTTCCGGCAGTCACGTTCAAGAACTCGGTCGCGCTGCCGTAGGCGAAGAGCGACGTTACGGTCTGCCCGTCGACTTGCAGATAGCATGGAAGGCTCGCCGAGGCGCAGATATCTTGCGGAACGCCGTTGATCGGCGCCTCGAGCTCGGGAGCTCCATCGGCGAAGCGGACGCGCGCCGTGCCGTTCGATACCGGTGGCATCGAAGTCGAACCCGAACTCGACCCGCCGCATGCGGTCATGGTCAGCAGAGCGCCGGCGACGATGCCGGCGAGGCGAAACTTCATAGGTTCTCCGAGCAGTGGAGTTGGTGCGCGCCGTAAGCTCGGCGCGCACCAACGTTTTGTGGCGGACTAGGTTTCGTTAGCTACTGGACGCAGGCGGGCTGGCTGCCGCCGTTTCCGTTGAGGGCAGCGAGCGCTGCAGTTTGAATCGACTTGGAGAGCGATACGTATTCCAGTTTATTGACAATTTTCTGGGCTGGCGCCGATTCCAGGAACTTGATCAGCGCGATCTTGTCGGAAAGGTGCACGCCGTTGTTCTGTCCGTAGAAGAGTAGATAGCTCAGGGCGACTATGGGGTATGCCTTCGCCGGCGGATTTACGTAGTATTTGTAGTCGACGTAGAGCACACACCATGGGGCCGACGTCCCCAGCGGCTGCTCGTCGCTCCCTTCGCCATAGTCGATATCCGCCGCAGTGACCTTCTTGAAAGCATCGGCGACGGCAGAGTGGTTGGTGGGGTTGACCCAGATTGGTTTCTTGTGCGCGATGCCGTTCTGCAGGAGCGCCTGACCGACTTTCGGATTTGCTTTTACGTAGCCGCCGACGACGTAGCCGGTGCTATACGCTGTAGTCTGAATGCCTTCCAGAATCCCCGGATCTCCCGTCGCACCGATGAAGTTTGCATTCGGATAGTTGGTCGACCCAGGTCCGGGCCAGGATGAGCTGACCCCATAGCTCCATTCCGCCGTGCGGCTCGTGCCTTGGTAGGGAGCTTTATTGTACGGCGCCTGCCAGGTTCCGTTACAGGCCGTGTTCAGATGATTGACAAAATTGTACGTTGAGGCGGCGCTGTCGGCACGGAAATAAAAGGTGATTGTCTGCGAGTTACCCCCGGTGACCGAGGTACCGTTGTCGGCGGTAACCGCCGGATCGTTCCAGTCGCTTACCGTGCCGTTAGCGATTGCGCAGTAGGTCCACGTCGAAAGCTTGATATCTTTTACATAATTGTTGAAGTCTTGCGGCCGGTATCCGAAGACGATGGGCGCGCCGATTTGGGGAAACTCAAAAGGCTCTCCCCAATCCGTGCCGCTCGCAGGCTCCCGATATTCCTTGTAAAGCGTATATTCGGTGGAAGGCATCGCGACGGCGGAGCCGACGAAATCGAGCGGATCCTGTCGTCCGCCAAAGCCGGTCGCAGTCTGTCCGAGCGCTGCGCAAGGCCCGGTCGGGGGAAATGCGGAGTCGCCGCTTCCTTCAAACGCCTTACGTCCATCCGTGCTGCTCGTCAAGCAGTAGTAGATCGTGCCCTGCGTGGGAGCGGCGTAGAAGAGCGAGCCTTGACCGGGGCCCGCCTGCTGGTTGTAGTAGTAGCCTACGGGTTGATCGCCGAGGTTATATGCGTATGCGGGAACGTCGGCACCCCCGGTATGGAGGTCTTGCGTTCCGTTGTCATTGCGGCGAACGCGCCCGTGATGCGCGGCGGCCGGGGTATTGGGTAAAGGGGCTACTCCTGATGGGCCTGAAGCAGTCGTTCCGTTACAAGCGCTAAGCAACAGCGCTGGAACGGCCGCCAAGGCCCAGGTGACGAGGCTCTTTTTCATGTGGATCGTTCTTTCATTGAGAGTGAAGTGCATGAGATGGGTATGCCGGCCTGGGCTTGGCCCCGCCGGAAGGTGAGGTGACGACGAGCGCAACGGGCGCGTTCAGTTCCGTCGCGGATCCCGCAATGCGCAACGAGGGCTTGACGGTTCCCGACGCGTCCGACGCAAATGCGGCGACGGCGTTGTTGAAATCATCGGCCACAAAAAGCGTCGGCCCGTAAAGCGCGATAGCGGGATAGAACGGCACCAGCGGATCGCGCGACGACGTGCACTCCGAGTTATCCGTGGAGATACCGTCGAGCGTAAGGACGCGTAGCGGCGGGTCATCGGTCTTCCCGCCGCCGGCGCCGGCGGCAAAGACGTTGACGCGTGCTTGACAAGAGGCGGAGCTGCCACTGCCCTGCGTCACCGTATTGCCGACGAGGATTTCACCACTCGTGCTGATCGCGACTTCCGTGGTTTGCCCTTCCCCAAGTTCCGTCGTCGAATCCCACGGAATCGTGCGCGCCGCGTTGGCATCGGGGTTGCCGATGTCGGCGGCAGAGGCGACGAAGAGTCCGTAGCTCGGGCCGAGCGCGGTGTGAAGGGCTCCGTTGACGTAAAAGTTTCCGCTGGAGTCCAGCGTCAGTCCGGTCGGACCAGCATACGAGATATCAGGGTCGTTAAAGTTCCAGCCGTATTCCGGCGCAGCAGACCCGCTGCTGCCGGCGGCATAGGTTAGCGCGGCGTCGCCGGTGTTCTTATCGACATCGGTTGCGCCGTAGGTCACGAGGCGACCGCTGGAATCGAAGGCGATGAAGAGCGGAAAGAGCGTCGTCTTCGTCTTCTTGTCGGCCACGATGGTCGCTTTGGGCTGCGCGTTACCGCTGGCGCCGGGCGAGTAGATCGCAATCTCGTTGCGATCGTCCGGCAACCCGGTTCCCGCCGAAAAGCCATACTCGTTATCGAAATAGCCGACGTACAAGTCGCCGCTGGAGTCGACGGCGATGCTGCGGGCGTAGAGCTTCGAACTGAGCGACAACGTGCGCGCGGGCGCGGCATTCCCCTGTGCTTTGCCGTCGTACTCCGTAATCGTCGCCGAGCGGCCGTCATTGCTGCCCAGGTTGAGTGCGTAAATCGTGCCGACCGGCGGCGGCGGCGCTTTGCCGCTCAGCTTGAAGTCGGCGCTCGCGCTGATTCCGCTCGCGCCGGATATGCTTGCCTGAACCGCCACCGGCGATGCTTGCTTGTTCCCATCGTAGGCCAGCGTGATGCCCGCGGTCGGCTTGACGATCGAGAGCGAATCACCCAAACGTTTTCCGTCGCTTAAGCGAAATGCGCGGTTCCCATCGCCTTGGATTGCCAGCGTAATCGGCTCGAGATAGTCGCTGGGGCCGACGATCTCGGCGCCTGCGCCATCGTAGGCCGCAAGCGAGACGTGCGACGTCATATGTTGCCCACGCTTGCCCTTATCGGGATCGATAGTGACTTTGAGCGAGGCAATGACGCCGTCGAGAGCGAGCGAGAGGCGATTGCTAATGCCGAAGCTGCCGCCACCGGATGAGACGGTCGCTTTAACGGAACCTACCGAAAGAACGTCACCCGTTGCGTCGAGCCCCGCGTAGGCGCTCACGGCGAAGACGTCGCGACCCGGCGAACCCGAGATCGTGGCGCTGCAAACCAGCTCGCGCCCTTGCGGTTTGCATCGGCGTCCGTTCGCAACGGTATTCACCGTCGTCGGATTTACGCCGGTCACGCCTTTGCCATCGACCAAGACGAGTTCGATCGCGAGCGACCGCGTCTTGGGAGAGAGATAGTCCGGGCGCAGACCGCTCTTCGAAGGCGGAATCGTTACGGTGAGATGGACGCCGACGAGGCGCGTCGGCGGCGGACCGCCGCCTCCCGGAGAGCCGACGACCGGACCGAACGGAGTGCCCGAGCCGCCGCAGGCGACCGTCATCGCAGACATGGCAAGCGCGACAACCAATCGTGCGAATCGAGCGGAACCTGCCGCCGCCGGGCACATAAGGACCAGGGGGTGTCGAATCAACGCCATCCTCGTTTACGAAAAGATAACTTTAGTTATTATTTAAAGTCATCTTTTCCAGAAATCAGGGCGAGCCCTTTTTGGGCTGCGAAAAATTTTTCGGAGGTTCTTGGGACCGGTCGGCCGTTAGTGGGCCGTGGGCACCGATGGCCGGAGCACTTCCCGGAGCACTTCATCGTAGGTACCTACGACCGTTTGGCAGCGCTGGGTCGTCTCGTTGTAGGCCAAAAACTCTTTTAGCGGCGCGGCATAAATGTGGACCGAGAGTGCCGGCCCGCCCGCGGGCGCGCTCACCCGATGGAGGTCGAAGCGGCCCGAGCGCAGATCCACGTCGCCGGCGCTCATGAGCCGAGAGCCTCGGGCTTCGACCCGCGCGAAGCCGGGACGCTCGCCAGAGTCGGCGCGGAGATAATCGTCCACGACGAGCTGCCCTTCGAGCACCTGCATCCAGCAGTGCTGGCCGCCGTGATCGTGGATCGCGGAGGCGGCTCCGGCCGCCCAGTTGAGGAGGAGCACCTCGAAACGCTCGTCCCAGTAAGCGCACGAACGCGTGTAGCCGCCCGGACACACAAGAAGCGGCCGGCTGGGCAACCAAGAGCCACGCGTTGCGGCGAGTAATGCCGCCATATCCGAAGTGCTCCGCTCAAGCGGCCCCCTAGAGCACAGGTTGTCAATTAATGGTTGAAGCAATTCGCCTCCGGGACCCTAAGTTTAGTGACTTCAGTCATCTTTTTCTGAGAACGAGCCCGTGGTCCTGCCCGGCCGCCACCGGAGATCGGGTTGGCGGGCGGCGCGGGTCTCGTCGACGCGGCCGACCACCGTAGTAACCGGGGCATCGAACAGTGCCTGCGGATTATTCTTCGCTTGCTCGACGATCTCGCCTAGTGCCGCAATGAACCCGTCGAGGGTTTCCTTTGATTCCGTTTCGGTCGGCTCGATCATCAAGCACTCCGGCACGATGAGCGGAAAGTAGATCGTCGGCGCCATGTAGCCGTAGTCCAGCAGCGCCTTTGCGAGATCGAGCGCGCGGACTCCATGATCGCGCTTGAGCGCTTGCGCGGAGGCGACGAACTCATGACGGCAGACCTCGGCGTACGGCGTGTCGAGAAACTCCGCGATATTGACGCGCAGATAGTTCGCGTTGAGCACCGCGAGCTGCGAGACGCGCTTGAGCCCTTCGGCTCCGTTGGCGTAGAGGTACGCGAGCGCGCGGACGGCGTGCGCGAAGTTCGACCAGAACGAGCGCATCGGGCCGATCGATTTCGGCCGGTCGAAGTCCAGAGCGAATGTGAGCTGCGGCGACGCCGTGACCACGGGCGTCGGCAAGTACTCAACGAGGTGCGCGGCCACGCCGAGCGGGCCATGGCCGGCGCCGCCGCCGCCGTGCGGAATCGTAAACGTCTTGTGCGTGTTGAGATGCATGAGATCAAAACCCATATCGCCGGGGCGCGTGTAGCCCATGATCGCATTGGCGTTGGCCCCGTCGTAGTACATCAGGCCGCCGGCCTCGTGAACCGCCGCGGCGATGCGCGCAATCTCGTCTTCGAAGAGCCCAAGCGTGTTCGGATTGGTCATCATGCAGACGGCGGTATCGGGCCCGAGGATCGCGCGGATCTCTTCGACGCCGACGCGTCCGCGCTCGTTGCTCGGCAACGAAATCACTTTGAAGCCGCACATCGCCGCGGAGGCGGGATTGGTGCCGTGCGCGGTATCGGGCACGATCACCTTGTCGCGCTGCGTTTCACCGCGCTCTTTGAAGTATTTCTTGGCGATGAGCAACGCGCCCAGCTCGGCGTGAGCGCCGGCCGACGGGTTGAGCGAAAAGGCCGCCATGCCGAAGAGCGAGCTCAGCGAGCGTTCCAGCTCGTACATTACTTGCAGCGCACCTTGCGCGAGCTCGTCGGGCGTGTACGGATGCAGGTGCGCGAACTCGGGTCGCGATGCGATCGCATCGTTGACGCGCGGATTGTACTTCATCGTGCACGATCCAAGCGGATAGAAGCCGAGGTCGATGCCGAAGGTGCGCTGCGAAAGGCGCGTATAGTGGCGGACGACGTCGAGCTCGCTGTTGTCGGGCAGTGGAAGGTCGTCGCGCAGCACCGACTCCGGCAGAAACGCTTTGAGCGGCTTGCCTTCCTCGACGTAGCGGTTCGCGCGCCCCTCTTGGCCGAGCTCGAAAATCAGCGGCTCGGACGCCTTAGATGTGGGCGTGGACATTGATTGCTCCATCGAGCGCGGCGGCAAGTGCGGCGATGTCGCCGCTGGTCGTGAGTTCCGTGGCGGTCATCAGAATGCATGACTGCAGCTCGGGATACCAGCGACCGAGATCCACACCGCCGAGAATGCCGAGACCTTGGAGCGACGACAGAACACCGCCGGCCGGCGCGCCGACGTCCACGACGAACTCGTTGAAGAACGGTGCAGCGTACTTAACTTTCACGCCGTCCACGTTAGCGACGGCGCTGGCCAACTCGCGCGACCGCGCAAGATTGAGCGCGGCGGCATCGCGTAACCCGGTCTTCCCCATCAACGCGAGATAAATCGTGGCGATCAGCGCGCAGTGCGCTTGATTCGTACAGATGTTCGAGGTCGCGCGTTCGCGACGGATGTGCTGCTCGCGCGCTTGCAGCGTCAGCACGTACGCGGTGCGGCCGGCGTTATCGAGGGTCTTGCCGGCGAGCCTCCCCGGAATGCGGCGCAGATGCTCCTGCGTCGAAGCGATGAAGCCGGCATAGGGGCCGCCGTACGCCTGGGCGACGCCGAAACTCTGCGCTTCGCCGGCGACGATCTGCGCGCCCCACGAAGACGGCGGCGCAAATGCCGAAAGCGAGAGCGCCTCGGCCACGACCGCGATCGGAATCGTGCCGCTGCGCTTGACCGCTTCGAGCGCGGTCTGCGTTAGCGTGTCGGCATTACCGAAGAAGTTCGGAGACTGCAGGGCGACGGCGGCATACTCGTTCCTTTCGACGGCGCCCGCAAGTGCGGCGAGGTCGGTCGTGCCGTTTTCGTCAAATGGAATCTCGTCGACGCTCACGTCGAGACCGTCGCAATAGGTGCGCAGTACGCCTCGGTAGTTCGGATGGATCGCCCGCGAGGCGAGAATCTTATGGCGACCCGTCGTCCCCAGAGCCATGATCGCGGCCTCGGCGAGCGCGGTCGCTCCATCGTAGACCGAAGCGTTGGCGATATCCATCCCGGTGAGCAGGCAGATATAGGTTTGCCACTCGTAGATCGCCTGCAGATAGCCTTGCGAGACCTCGGCTTGGTAGGGCGTGTACGCCGTGAGAAATTCACCGCGCATGGCCAGCGCCGCAATCGCCGGCGGCGCGTAATGGCGATACGATCCCGCACCCAGAAACGAACGATACTCAACGCCCGGGTTCTTTTCGGCGAAGTAATCGAAACGGCGCTGGATCTGATATTCCGGCAGCGCGGGAACGACCTCGAGCTTTGCTTTGAGCGCGACGTCGTCGGGAACGCGAAGCAGGTCGTCGAGAGTCCCGATGCCGATCGCGCCGAGCATCTGCTCGACGTCACGTTTTGTATGTGGTGCGTACATGCTTTTGCGGCCTCTCTTGTTGCCGCTTTGGCCGCCATTTCCCTCGCACTTCCGAGCAGGCGGGCGCTGGTCGGTCCGGGAACGGAAATCGGCGTGGACACCCTCCTCCTCTTTGCGGGCGCCACGATTATGGCTGCAACGGCTGCGATCACCTCATCACGCTACGGCGACCTGCCCGAAATCATTCCGATTCACTTCGGCCTGGACGGCACCGTGAATCGATACGGGCCGCGCTCCATGGCATGGCTGCTCGTCCTCATGCAGGTTGCGATCGCGGCGGGGTTTTTCTCGATTTACGCCACGACCGGCGCCCGCGGAGTCTTGGTGTTGGGAGTCTGCATGCTCGCGGTGTTTTGGCGCGTGCAGCTGCTCATTCTTTCGGCGGCAATGACCGGCGCAAAACGGGCGCGAATCGGCGGGTCCGTTCTTTTTATAGTGGTCGCGCTGGCGGTCGGGGTTTTTGCAGCGACTCGCGGTTAAAGGAGCGCGTCGTCGCGAACCGAAGCGATTGGCCCGCTGCTAATCGACGGAGGTTTTCATGAGCGAATACCATCAGCATAGCGACCTTTCGCTGCTGCCTGAGCTGAAAAAGCTCGATGGCCCCGGGTTTGACGGTTTTGTCGCGCTCGACAAAACGGTCGGCCGCACCGACGGCGCGGTGCCGCAAAAGTATCGCGAGCTGATCGCGCTCGGCGTCGCTCTGACGACGCAGTGCCCCTACTGCCTCGACGTGCATACGAAGAATGCAAAGAAAGCCGGCGCAACGCGCGAAGAACTCGCCGAGACGGTTCACATCGCCGCGGCGCTGCGCGCGGGCGCCGCGTTAACGCACGGCTTACTGGCGCTGCGCCTCTTCGACGAAGCTTAACTAGCGCCGCGCCGTAGCAGGCTTTACCAGAGCCACGCAGCACCGCGCACGCCGCTCGAATCGCCGCGCGCGGCCGGGACAAGGCGCACGTCGACCGGCGTGGAGATGGCATAGCGTTGTATCAATGCCGGGACGTTGTCGTACAGGAGAGCGATGTTGGAAAGGCCGCCACCCAAGACGATGACGCCGGGGTCGAGCAGGTTGACGACGTGCGCCAGCCCGCGCGCTAAACGATCCTCGTAGGCGCCAAGCGCATCGCGCGCTTCGCCGTCTCCGCGTTCTGCAGCCGTGGCGATCTCGATCGCCGTCAGCTCGCGCCCGGTTCGCTTTGTAAAGGCTGCCGCAAAGCCGGGACCCGAAAGAAACGTCTCGATGCAACCGTGCTTGCCGCAATAACAGGGTCGGCCCGGCAACTCGCCGGCATGCGGCCACGGCAGCGGGTTGTGGCCCCACTCACCGGCGATGTTGTTGCGCCCTGGAACGACCTTGCCGCCGACGACGATGCCGCCGCCAACGCCGGTTCCGAGAATCACTCCGAAGACGACGCTCTCGCCGGCGCCTGCGCCGTCGACCGCTTCTGAAAGCGCGAAGCAGTTCGCGTCGTTGGCGATGCGGATCTCACGACACAGTACGGACTCGATGTCGCGTTTGAGCGACCTGCCGTTGAGCACGACGCTGTTGGAGTTGCGCAGGAGTCCCGTGCTCGGATCGATCGCTCCCGGCGATGCCACCCCGACGGTTGCGCGCTGCCCGGTCTCTGCTTCAACGGACGCGACGAGCGAAGCCACCGCGCCAACCGTGCCGTCGTAATCGCCGGCGGGCGTCGCGATACGCCGGCGAACGATTTCCGAGCCGTCAACGGAGAGCGCGACGATCTCGATCTTCGTCCCGCCGAGATCGACGCCGATTCGCAACGCAGCTTAGCTAACCGGCGGTAGTCTTTTCGTAGTCGGCTGCGTTAAGCAGCGATTTCGCCTCGTCCAGATCCGAAAGCTTGAGCTTGAAGAGCCAACCGGCGCCGTAAGGCTCGCGGTTGACGGCGGCTGGATCACCGTCGAGGGCTTCGTTGATCTCGACGACCTTGCCGGACATCGGCGTAAAGAGGTCGGAAACCGCTTTCACAGACTCGATAACGCCGACGTTGAAGAACTGCTCGATCTCCCTGCCGACCTTCGGTAGTTCGACGTAGACGATATCGCCGAGCGACTCTTGCGCGTAATCGGTGATGCCGATCGTCGCATTCTCGCCGTCGAGCTTCACCCACTCGTGTTCTTTGCTGTACAGCAGATCCTCCGGTTGCGCCAAGACTTCTCCTCTTTTTGGTTACTTTGCGCGCTTGTAAAACGGCAACGATACGACGGTCGCCTCATGCTTCGTGCCGCGGATTTCGATCTCCAGCCGCGCGCCCTCGGTTGCGGCCGCTTTTTCGACGAGCGCGGTCGCGATGTTCTTGTTGTCGAGCGAGGGCGCGATCGAGCCGCTGCGGATCGAGCCCACGACTCGCCCGTCGTGCCAGACGGGATAGCCGTCGCGCGCCGGAATGCGGCCGTCCATCACCACGCCGGCGATGCGAGCAAAGTCGTCGCCTTCGATCTGCCGTTCCAACGCTTCTTTGCCGAGAAAATCCGGCTTAGCGGTTTTGACGGCCCATTTGAGGCCGGCCTGAACCGGCGTGATCGCCTCGGTGAGCTCGTGTCCGTAGAGCGGCATCCCGGCTTCCAAGCGCAAGACGTCGCGCGCGCCGAGGCCGCAGGGCTCCAGTCCTTCGCTACGATGCTTCTCCAACAGCGCGTTCCAAATCGCCGGCGCCGCGTCGTTCGAAAGGAAGAGCTCGAAGCCGTCCTCACCGGTGTAGCCGGTTCGCGCAATCGTCGCCGGCACGCCGTCAACGCGGCCTTCGACGCAGAAGTAATACTTGAGCGCACCGAGGTCGACGTCGACGTGCGGCTGCAGCATTGCGACCGAGCGTGGGCCCTGAATCGCAACGAGTGACGATTTGCCGTGCTGGTTCTCGAGCTCGACGCCGCTTTGCGGGCGGTTTGCGTTGAGGTGCTCCCACATTTTATCGGCGTTGGATGCATTGACGACGAGCAGCCAGCGGTTCTCGAGGCGGTAGAAGATCGTATCGTCGTGCGTGCCGCCTTCCGGATTGCAGAAGAGGTTGTAGCGCGCCTGCATCGGTTTCATCGTCCCAACCGCGTTCGTGGTCAGCGTATCGGCCCACGGCGCGACCATATCGCCGGTTAGCCAGAACTGCCCCATGTGCGAGAGATCGAAGAGCCCGGCGCGGTGACGCACGGCATCGTGTTCCCGTAGGATGCTCGAGTACTGCACCGGCATCTCGAAACCACCGAAGGGGACCAGCTTCGCGCCCAGCCGCGCGTGGTCGTCGTAAAGTGCGGTCCGTTTCATCCTTCGTCCTTCGACTGCGCTCAGGATGACAACTGCGCTCAGGATGACACTGGAGGAGAGAAGTGGCCGGATTTTGGGGGTTTTTCGACGGGGTAGCTGTTGAGGAAGTCGAGCGTCGCGTGGGCCACGATTTCGGTGCCGCTTCGCACGTAGACTTCGCCGTAGACGATTCGGCGGCCGCCGCGCAGCACGCGCGCTTCGGCAATCAGATCGTGCGGCGGACCGGCCGGCGCGAGAAAGTTGCACTGCAGCGCAATCGTCGTCGTGTCTTGATCGCGCCCGTAGATCGAAGCGAGTGCGACGTAGAAGACCGTGTCGCAAAGGCTGACGATCGCGCCGCCATGGACGGCGCCCGTGCCATTGGTGATCTCCGGGCGGTACGGCATCCGCATCACCGCGCGGCCGTGCTCGACGCTTTCGAGCTTCAAATCGAGGAGCGCAACGAAGTTGCTCTTCTCCTTCTCCCACGCGCGCGGCGCACCTGAAAAATCAATGCTCATGTTGCCCCCTTCGTCCGCCTAAAACGTATCCCCGCCGCTTGCCAGCATTCGGCGCAGGTAGAGCGGCAGCGAGAAAAGGCGCCGGTGCGTTTCGGAGTCATAGAAGAAGCTCTCGCCGCGCAGGTTGGCACAATAGGCATCGATGCGCCCAGCTTCGAGGCGCGAGAGATCCACGCGGTCGCTGCAGGCCAGAAAGGCCCAATCGGTATCGAAGGCCGGCACGTGGGTAAAGAACGACGCAACGTGGGCGTAGTGGCGGCGCAGCGTGCGCGCCATTTTACAGTGCAGCGCGGCATTGTGCACGCCGGCGGTGCTGGCCTGGAGCGCGTAGATCCCGCCCTCGGTCAGGCGCGATTTGATCAGCGCAAAGACGTCGTCGTTAAAGAGCGGATTGCTCGGCGAATCCTCCAGCGGCTCGGTCAGGTCGGAGAGGATGACGCCGTAGCGGTCTTGCCGGACGCGCATATACTCGAGCGCGTCGCCCACGACGACCTCGGCGCGGGCGTCATCGAACGCGCCATCGGACCATTCGGGAAGAAACTCCTTCGAAACCTCAATAACGCGTCCGTCGATATCCACCATCGTGCAGCGCGCGACGTCGGGGGCGCGCAGGACCTCGCGCAGCGTGGCGCCTTCGCCGCCACCGAGAATCAAGACGTTGGTGCGATCCTGCGCTCCCGCCAGCGCCGGGTGGACCAGCGTCTCATGATAGATCCGTTCGTCGATTTGAGAGCTTTGCGTGTCGCCGTCGATCACGAGCATCTTGCCGAAGACCGGCGAGCGAAGCACGGCGATTTGCTGATATGCCGAACGCTCCGAGACGAAGAGTTCTTCAATTGCATGATGATGCTGCTCGGTCGGCGCGAACTCTTCGACGTACCATTGCCAGTATTGCGTCTTCGGCATGCTTGGCGTAGATTGGCCGCACAAAAGAAGAACCCCGCCATGCGGCGGGGTTCCGTCTGTCATCCTGAGCGCAGTCGAAGGACGAGGGATTACTTAAAGCAGTTGACCGCGAAGTAGAGCGGCGTCTGCGGCGGCAGCTCGAAGTTCTGCGGAACGCTGTACTGCGTGATCGTGACGGTCTTGCCTTTGGCCTTGAACGGGCCGCCGGGCAGCGTCTCCCATTGGAGCGAGCCTTTTTCCCCGGTCGTGAGAACCGCGGCACCACACGTCGTTCCTGGGAGCCCCTTGGAATCAGTGATGACGTATTGGAGAATCGGTTTGTTTTTCTGTGCGACCGGCTTGATGGCCGTCTTGCCCTGGTTTACTGCAACCGCATAGATGAACGTCGTTCCTTCGGCTTTATATTTATCGAAAGATTTGCCTTTATACGTTTCGATGTCGCCGCCGCTATCGGTTGCGTCGGCAAGATAGACAGTAGCGGCCGCCTTAAGGTTGTTCGCGCCGATGGAGCCCTTAACGGTGATGTCATCCCACGTTTGCAGACTGAAGGCGGCTCCCGTCGACTTCAGCGTGAACTTCTCGCAGGCGCCTTTGAATATCCATTGGTACTGCGGGGGACTTGTCGCGCACGTGGTGACGCCGGCGGCGGGACTCAACAGAGCGGACGCTTTGCCTGTAGCGCTGCTCACCGGTGCTCCATCCGGCGACGCATTGTCGGTGTCGGCGTCGGCCTGATGCATCGGAGCGCCCGGTTCAGCCTGCTGGACCGGAGCGCCGGCCGATGGCGGCACCACGGAGCCGCTCGAAGAGCCAGGCATTCCCATGCCCGAACAGGCGGCCGACGCAAGAGTTACCGCTGCGGCGGCGCAAGCGCGAAGCATAGATAGACGCATGAAGTTCGTTTCCCCTAAATGGCGAGAGCAAAAACCGTTACATGGAGAATTGGACGGCAGGCGCAATGCGCCTGCCGAATGCGCGCGTTTCAAAGGTGATAATTGCTTATGATAGCGGTTAAAAAATCGCGAGAACTACGCCGTTAGCACCCGAGCGTCGTGATTGCGGTTGAGCACGTGCGTAAACTCGCCGTCGCTCTTCTCGATCCCGCGTTTGAGTTCGGTTGCGAGAACGCTCTTCGCGCGCAACGTCGTCGCGGCGAACTCGCAAGCAGCCCAGGGGTCGGTGTGGTCGCCGCACGTGTAAAAGTCCATCGCGGCATAGGCCTTCTCAGGCCAAGTGTGGATCGAAATATGTGATTCGGCCAAAATGACCGTACCCGAGACGCCCTGCGGCTCAAATCGGTGAAATGCGCTCTCCATAATCGTAGCGCCGGCGGCCTTGGCGGCCGCGATCATCATGGCGGCGATGCTGTTGATATCAGAGAGAATGGATGGCTGACAGCCCGAGAGCTCGCACACGATGTGCCTGCCGAGTGCCTTCAATTTGTACAGGTCTCCTTGACCCTTGAGGAATCCCACCTCCGGACTTCGTCGGCTGGCGGCTGCGGTGCAGTCCGTTCCCCCGACCTTTCGGAGAGCTCGTGCCGGCGCTTTTGCGGTGCGCGGGCGGCTCGCCGCGATGGCGCGAAGGGCGCGCCTTCCCCTACCGTGGCCACTAAGAATACCTCTTGGCGGAGCGCCCGAAGGCGCGTAGTCCTGAGCGCAGTCGAAGGGACCGGCGCCAATCATACCCCCTACGCCCCCCCCTGTAAAGGGTTTTTCCACGCCTATTCCACAGGAAAGTCAAGCTAGCACTTTATTATCTTGACTATGTTGGTCTGAAGGGGGTACGCTCAGAAGGCAATGGCATTGAAACTTGAAGCCCCGGTGAAGCCGGCCGAACTGATCGAGGACTACCGCCACGGGTTCCACGATGAGGAAAAATACGTCTTTAAGTCGGACAAGGGGCTGACGCCGGAGATCGTCGAGCGGATCAGCTCGATGAAGGACGAGCCGGCCTGGATGCGCGAGTTCCGCCTCAAGGCGTACGAGATCTTCCTTAGTAAGCCGATGCCGACGTGGGGCGACACCGCCCGGCTGAACGAGATCGACTTCTCGAACATTCACTACTTCGTGAAGTCCACCGACAAGACGGAGCGCTCGTGGGACGACGTGCCCGAGGATATCAAGCGGACGTTCGACCGCCTTGGAATTCCAGAGGCCGAACGCAAGTTTCTGAGTGGTGTTTCCGCGCAGTACGAGTCGGAAGTCGTCTATCACAATACGACCAAGGCGCTCGACGAACAGGGCGTGCTCTTCTGCGACATGGACACCGCGGTCAAGAAATACCCCGAAATCGTTCAGAAGTATTTGGCGACGGTGATTCCGGCAGCCGACAACAAGTTCTCCGCTTTGAACTCCGCGGTGTGGTCTGGCGGATCGTTCATCTACGTGCCGCCGGGCGTGACGGTCGCGATGCCACTGCAGGCGTATTTCCGGATCAACGCCGAGAACATGGGCCAGTTCGAGCGCACGCTGATCATCGCGGATAAGGGCGCGAAGGTGCACTACATCGAGGGCTGCACGGCGCCGAAGTTTTCGACCTCGTCGCTGCATTCGGCTGTGGTCGAACTGATCGCCATGGAAGGCGCATCGATCCGGTACACGACGATCCAGAACTGGTATCGGAATATTTTCAACCTGGTGACGAAGCGAGCCATTGCATATAAGGATGCGACGGTCGAATGGGTGGATGGCAACATCGGCTCGCGCTTGACGATGAAGTATCCGTCGATCTATCTGATGGGCGAAGGCGCGCGCGGCGAGATTCTCTCGATGGCGTTCGCCGGCGAAGGCCAGCATCAGGATGCGGGCGCGAAAGTGATCCACGCCGCGCCGCGCACGACGTCGATGGTGACGAACAAGAGCGTCAGCGCTCATGGTGGGAAGACGACGTACCGCGGTTTGGTGGAAATACACGCCGGCGCCGTTGGGGCGAAGACTCGCGTCCGCTGCGACGCGCTCATCATGGACGAGGAATCGTCGAGCGATACGAAGCCGACGATGAAGATTCACGAACAACGCTCGACCGTCGAACACGAGGCCAGCGTCAGCAAGATCGGCGAAGAGCAGCTCTTCTACGCGATGTCTCGCGGGCTCGCCGAAGCGGACGCCGTCGCGATGATCGTCAACGGTTTCTTCGACTTCTTCGTCAAGGAGCTCCCGATGGAATACGCGATCGAGCTGAATCGCTTGGTCAAAATGGAGATGGAAGGCGCGGTAGGCTAGCGAGCGCGGCCGGGATAAATCTCATCGACTCTTAGCCGATTTACAGCGGATTGCGCGGGGCAGTGCCGACGGGGTTGTTGAATAGCCCACCCGTCATGTCGATCTTTCTGCGTGTGCTCGCAGCCTTTTTCGCGATCCTGTGCCTTCTGCCCGAAGCAGCATCGCCGTACACGTCCTCGCGGGAGGAAAGCTGGGA
>Ga0181526_10002200_pt1 | contig 17212 bp, 13 predicted proteins | sample PEATcosm2014_Bin_35_FD_119750 | JGI IMG/M metagenome (GOLD analysis project Ga0181526, IMG submission 119750) | Peatland microbial communities from MTU Mesocosm Facility, Houghton, MI, USA - PEATcosm2014_Bin06_30_metaG | ecosystem: Environmental > Terrestrial > Soil > Wetlands > Peat | place...
TTCGGAGTGGTTTGCCTAGGCTTGGGAGCGTTCGTTTGGCAGCTTTATCGGGTTTCACGACCGGCAATCACTACCTGAAAAAGGAGCTGCCGAGGGTCGCCTGTGGCCAAGCCCGACGTCCGGCAATTACGCCGTCTTCTGCGACCTAGCGCGACAATTTTTTGCTGGATTTCTTAGAAAGAGATTCTGCACTTTCCGTCGGTTGGGACTAAAGGCGCAGCACCAACAGCTACGCTTTCGAAATGGACCCCTCAACCGACACGTTCCACAGCGCGAGAGCGCTGAGCCTTTCCCAGCCGGTAACTCTCTCAACTGAATGCCAGTAGGAAGGCTTGGTCTGAAACGCGAGGAACCTATTTTGCAGCGGTTCAATCGAGGTAGAAGGCGCTTGATCCTTCTCTGATTCGAACAAATGCAGACGTCCTCCACGACTTTCGGACCACCCGGGACTCAAGTACAAGAACGAAGCGATGGACTCTTGATTCGAAGTGAAATCATTGTGCACGGGGAACTCCGGCGTCTCTTCGTTCATCCTGCGAAGTTGAACCATGTTGTCCCGATTCAACTTCACCTCGACTCCAAAGGCCGAAGAAAGCAAGGAGATGGTCTTCTTCGAGTAAATCGCTCGCCAGAGCGTTTCGCTCTTGAGAAGCGAATATTCGATTTGTCCGCTGCCACGGGACTCGATATCGAAGTTGTAGCTATCGCACCCGATCTCCAAGAGTGATTGCGCCAAAATATCTTCGGTCAGAAAGTTGTCGACAATAAGATGGGGCCATGGGTAGGCTACCAGTCCCTCTACTGCCGAATTGTCTGATCGCAATGAGACCTGCGCGCTCACAGTCCTTCCTCTCGACGACCATCGGTCGCCAGGGGCTCAAGGATCGAAGATGGAACTTAAGCCGTGATGATCTTGTGGACTTTGGCTTCGATCTTCTTCAGGTCACTCACTTGGACCTCCCCTTCAACCTCTTTATCGAGCTCTTTCACGAGTTTTGCGATGTCCTCGGAAATACTTTCCAAGTCCAGGCGCTTCGCGACTCCGACATTGTTAGAACACATGGCAAATCCTCCAGAACAGATCGCCGAATCGTATACCGCTCCGATTCCCAACGCAAGAACGAAGTAACATAGGTTGCCCAGGATTATCTAGGGAAATGCCTCGAGCATTGACAATATCGACTTCCACCGCTCGTGTGCCCCGCCGTGTAGCTTCTGCTGCCAGGTCACACATTGCCCACTTGCTTCCGGGAGGTATCCTGCGAAGGCCGCATGCATCGCATATCAAGGTTGGCACGCTTCCGGAAATTCGGACGTCCCCGACGGTGACCTTCACTTGGTCAATGCTCAAGCGCGACCAGTCGCCGCAGTTGCACCACAGACGCTCAAAGCTTTCGTCCAAACAATCCACTGTGAGTGTGCTCATCAGGTCTTAACCGCCGTTCTGCAGGTCCGTTTTTAGGGTAACTCAGAATCTGGCGTATCCCTCAACATGAGTCACCCTTTCGCGATGTCAGTTTTCACGCTGCATCATGGCAGGGCGCGCCGTGCGGTCAACGGGCTGCCCGCACCAAAGACCGTGTTGCCGTTTCTCTTCGATGACTGCCCGGCTTGTCCTCGCACCTGAAGGACCCGCATGAGATTAAGTTGAATTCACTGCAACTGAATTCAAACTTGCTGCAGCGCAAATCAAACATTGCTGCAATCGAATTCCGACAATTCCAACTACACTCGGGCGGCGCGGCGAGGGTTGGCGTGTACAATCGCACTCTGATGCCGACTCCGGCCGCACCTGACTCCAACCAACGTGCGCCCAGCTTGGGAGCGCGGCTGCTGCGCATTTTGCGGCCCTCGCACCAGCACACGGTTTTCTCCGCGACGGTGTTGCTGATGGGCTCGGTGCTGACCTCGCGCCTGCTTGGCTACCTGCGCGAGATGTACATCGCGTGGGCCTTCGGCGCCGGCCACCAGACCGACGCCTACTTCGCCGCCTTCCAGATACCCGACTTCCTCAACTACATCCTGGCAGGCGGGACCGCGTCGATTACCTTCATTTCTATTTACACGCGGCACATCGCGCGTGACGACGAGGCGGGCGCGCAACGCACGTTCAATTCCACCATCACCATCATGAGCGCGGTGTTGTGCGTGGGCACTGTCTTCCTGGAGATCTTCGCGCCGCAACTGGTGCGGCTGGTCTTTCCGAAATTCGCTGCCGATCAAGTGGAGCTGTGCGTTCACCTGACGCGGATTTTGCTGCCCAGCCAGATTTTCTTTTATGCGGGCGGCATTGTTTCCGCCGTGCTGTTGTCGAAGCGGATGTTTCTGTATCCCGCGCTCAGCCCGGCGCTGTACAACGTCTTCATCATCGTCGGAGGCGTGGTTGGAGCGAAGGAGTTCGGCATTTCGTCGCTGGCCTATGGCGCGTTTGCCGGAGCGATCATTGGGCCGTTCCTCATCAACGCAATCGGCGCGGGCCAGGGCGGGCTGGGTTACCGCTTCAGCTTCGACTGGCACAACTCCGGATTTCGCGAGTGGGTAAAGCTTTCCATCCCGCTGATGCTGGGAGTTTCGCTGGTGTCCGCTGACGATTGGATCCTGCGCTACTTCGCATCGGGCGGCGTGGGCGACATCTCGCGACTGAACTATGCCAAGCGACTGTTCGCGGTGCCAATCTCCATCCTGGGACAGGCGACCGGACAAGCTTCGATGCCGTTTTTTGCGTCGCTGTGGGAGCAAGGCAAACGCAAGCTGTTCGCCGACACGGTGAACCAGACGGTGTATCGCATATCGGCGGCATCGTTCCTGGCGTCGGCGTGGATGATGGCGGCGGCACTGCCCATCATCGACCTCGCATTCCGCCACGGACACTTTACCTTCGCCGATGCGCAGGAGACTTCGACCTACTTTTTCTGGTTCGCGATTTCGCTGGCGCTATGGTCGGCACAGGCGCAGTATGCGCGCGCTTTCTATGGCGCGGGCAACACGCTGACGCCGATGGTCGCGAGCACGATTATCGTGGTGGCGTCGCTCCCGGTTTATCGCACGATGTTCTATCAATATGGCGTGACCGGGCTGGCGATTGCGTCAGACATTGGCATCCTGTTGCACACGGTGGTGCTGGCGTGGCTGCTGCACCGCAAGAAGATGGTATTGCTGAGCGGGCTGCCGTGGCTGGAGCTGACGAAGGCGTTTGTCACCGCGGTGTTCGCCGGGGTAGTGAGTTACGAAGTGGCGCGCAGATTCTCGCTGCACGGAGGCCGCGGCGCTGACGTGATCTCACTCACGGCGGTCAGCTTGACGTGGCTGGCGGCGCTGGCGCTGGGATTGTGGATTACGAGATCGAATCTGCCGCGCGATTTGCGCAGGAAGAAGGTGTCGGCAACGAACGTGATACCGGAGCAGGTGTTGGACAGCGCGGCCGGAAGCGTGGAGCCGTAGAAGACAGTGGTCAGTGACTAGTGGTCAGTGGCCAGTGACGGTTGGCATAGCGCCGACGGCGTTCCAGGATGAGCAAGACCCTTTCGTCCGCAGGCGGAACTCATTGTTTGACCGGAGGAAATAACGCTCCCGCCTTCTGCGCCGATGTCGGGCTGCCGGCGAGTTGGAGCGCACGCGCGAGCTGCGGATCGGCGCCCGCGGCCAACTCCTCGGGCGAGGGCAGGACGTTCTCGTCGGGCACGACCCCGTTTTTTTCCAGGGCTTTGCCGTCAGGCATCTTCACATCTGCGACCGTGACTTCAACCGCGAATATGTAGTGATTACCCATCCCGTCGCCGTGCACAACACGAAATCTTTCCGCGCCCCGCACGGCACCGGCTGATTGGTCGCCGATCACAGTGCCGCGCTTCTCCAACTGCACGGTTCGCGCAAACAGCTCCGAGGACGATGCCGACTCGCTATCGATGAGTACGATCAGTTTTCCTTTGTACGCATGATCACCCTGCGATTTGGCCACCAGGGCTTTGGTTTTGTCCCTTTTCACATCGTCAGCGATCTTGACGTCGTGATCGAAAACCATTCCGACCACGCGCAGCAAGATGGCGGCGGCTCCTCCTGGATTGCCGCGGAGATCGAGCACCAGCGCCGGGTATTTCTGTGCTTTATGGAAGTAGCTATCGACATCTGCTTCCTTCAGATAGAAGATCGGCAGCTTCCACACGAATACGTTGTCCAACTCGACGCCGCGAGGCTCGTATTTCTGACGCCAATCTGCCTGCTGCAACTCGTGCAGCCGCCAGATATCGTTGGTGGTGAGATCGTATTCCGCCGGCCGAGGTATCACCTTGGAGGCCACAACCATATTCTTGGGCTGCTCTCCCGGAGCGCCTACGACCAGATGCAGACTGGACCGAGGACTCAAGGTCCTGAGCTGATAGTGCAAGCCGGCCCAACCCTCGCGCGAAGGCTTAACTCCGTCCACTACCAGGATCCGATCGCCGGCCTTTAATCCCTGAGCGGCAGCGTCGGAGCCGTCCGTGATATGCGTGACCAGGCATTTATCGCCGATCATCTGCATCTCCCAACCTTGCTCGACTTTGAATGGCTGCGCCGGCGGGATGAAATGAGTGTGAGAATCGTCGAGCTTGGCCAGCATGCTCTCGATCGCCTCGTAACCCTGGTGGACGCTGGTGGCGTTGCGAATCTCCTGGTCCGCAACCTGATACGCGGCAGTGAAGTCTACTCCGTGCAGCGACGGGTCATAGTAATTCTTCCGGACCGCGTCCGCGGTGTCCTTCAACATCTGCTGCATAACAGCCTTCTCATAGCTGCTGAGCTGTCCCGACTTGTCACCGGCGAAGCACGGCAGCCCGAGGCAAACGATCATGACAGCTACGGGAGCAAACTGTCGGAGGCGATAAGCGCAGAAGGCGGCCAGAAAGGATCGCATGCCCTTAATTTACGGCTTCGGAGGAATACCATAAAGAAACTTCTGTCGAGAACGGGAGATCATTCCCGGGATGGGCTTTCAGCCGATACCCGGCGACTGGCTACTGCCCTCACCTGACGACTTTCATCCGCGACCAGTCGTAATCGAAGTGGCGGCCGCAATCGAGGCACACGACGTAAATCCCGGTCTGCGACGGTGCGATGCGGTCCCATTCTTCCGCAGGGGATATTTTCCGGGAGGAATGCGCCGGCGAGAATGGCAGTGACATGTGACGGAGACGGCAGCCTACGGGAAGCAGTTGCAGCAAGCGGTCCCACATTGCGGTACCCAGATGTCTGACATTGCTGGGCGGTGACTGCCGGATTTCGATCGCGCTACCCGTGCGAATGACACGGAATCGCCGGCCCCCAGCTCACGCCCGAAAGCATGAACTGGGGTGGAAATCACCGCCTAGGTCTAGAGAGTCTCTCCGCAGGGCGAAGGTGTCAACCAGCGAATAGCCTTAGAACACGGGTGGCAAACCGATTCCGAACCGGCGGGCGCCGGTTTTATTTCGGGACGCCTAGACCCGTGCCGCCGTAGTTCCGATGCCGGTCTCAGTCGTCGCCGGCGTCGAGGTCGTTTCCTTGGCCTCGCCATTCGCCTTCTGGCCGGGCTTGCGAATATCGATGCCGCCCTTGAAGTACGCGCCGTCCTCGATGCTGATGCGCTGCGCCACGACGTCGCCGGTGAGCGAGCCTTCGCCGCGAATGTCCACGCGGTCGCTGGCCGTCATGTTGCCGCGGACCTTACCCAGCACCACGATCTCGCGCGCCGAAATGTTGGCCGCGACTACGCCGTTGCGTCCCACGGTCACGCGATTGCCCGGCAGATTGATGGAGCCTTCCACCCGGCCGTCGATGTAAAGCGACTCCGATCCGGTGACCTCACCCTTGATGATCAGCGACTTGCCCAGCGTAGCCTGTTCCTGCGTGCTCAGCGACGAGCTGGAGGGACGAGGAGGGATTACCGGCTCGGCCGGCGGCGTGAACGAGCGCTGCGGCTCAGGGCTTGGAGTAGGACTCGGGGGCGGAGTAGTTGTAGGTTTCCACATGATCGATTCAAAATCCTTTCTGGAGAGTGCGTGCTTCCGCAAAACCGGTGGCCGCTGGAAGCTCCGACTTCCACCCAACAACCGCAACATCGCCGGTGATTGGGGACCCCGGTACGAGGGGCACTTGTTTTGCCAAACCGAAACTCCGCAGCTCTCGGTCGAAACTGCTGGTCTGGTGCGGCGATTCTCGACTCATCGCTCCGCCCGCGCACACTGCGCGGACCGGCTCGCGATGTAATTACTGCTACCATACAGGGACTTTTTGGATCAGGGAATAGCCCTATGTATTTTTTCCTGCAAGCTAAGTTGACAAGGCGGGCACGGATTACGGTGAAGGAACTGGAGACGGCGCGATCCAGGCGATCTGCGAACCAACCGTTCACGAGGAGAAAACCCCGGATGAGATACTTGGCGACAGTAATTCTTCTAGCTGCGCTTCCGGCGCTGGCCCAGGACTCGCCGCAATATCGCGCCTGCAACCAGAAAGCGAAGGCCCAGCCGGAGATCAACGAGTGCGCCAGCAAGGAAGCCGCCCGAGTGGATGCCGAACTCAACGAGGTCTATCGCAAGCTTCTGTCCGAGGCAGCCGATAGCCCGGATGCGGTCGTGAAAATCAAGGCCGCGCAGAGAGCGTGGATCGCTTACCGGGATGCCTACATCGAGGCCATGTACCCGGCAAAGGACAAGCCAGCCGAGTATGGATCGATGTATCCGATGGAAGTGGATCAGCTCACCGCCAAGCTGACGCGACAACAAGTGACCGCGCTGACCGAGCTGTTGCGGCAATATCGGAGCGGGGATTAAGCCATGCTTACCGACCAGGCCATTCTGCGGCACATTGAACGGCAGCCGCACCACTCCGCGGGATACAAGCAACTGGTGCGCGAGCTGAACCTGCGCGGCGACGATCGGCGCCTGCTCGTGGAGCGGCTGGAGGCGCTGGTGAAGAGCGCGTGCCTGATCGAGACCGGACGCGACCGCTACACCCTTGCCGAACACGCCGCCGCTCGCCAGAACCTCATCGCTGGGCGGCTTACCATGCATCGCGACGGCTACGGCTTCGTGATCCCGAATGCGGGACAGCGGAGATTGGACGCTCCCACCCCTTCGCCAAAGGCGGGGGGAAGGGTGGGGCACCCGGCTGGCGCGGGACAGATCTCCGGCGACATCTTCATTCCGCCGCCAGCCATCGGTTCGGCGATGCACGGCGATCAGGTGCTGGTGGAACTCACTCGCAAGAAGGACGATGGCCGCGCCGAAGGCCGCATCCTGCGCGTGCTCACTCGCGGCAATCCGACGGTCGTTGGGACATTCCATCGCGGCCCGCGGCAGAACTACGTTACGCCAAGCGACGAGAAAGTCACGCAGCAGGTGATCATTCCTAGAGGGATGGAATGGCCCTCGGAAGAGTACGAGAAAGAATCACCGGCGGGGACGCACCCTCTCGCCAAAAGCGGGCGTGACGTCGGTGAAGAAAAGCCTAAACGCAAGAAGCCGTCAGAACGCGATCGGGTGCTCGGCAAAGAGGCGCGGCAGCAGGAGTGGAGCGACCTGGAGAATGTGGTTGTCGAAGTCGAGATCACCGACTGGCCCTCGCCGACGGAGAACCCGCGCGGGCGCGTGCTGGAGATTCTAGGCTACGAAGACGACTTCGGCGTCGATGTCGAGATCATCATCCGCAAATTTCATCTTCCGCATCATTTTCCGGTCGGGGTCTTGCAGGAGGCGCAGCAGTTCGAGCCGATCATCCCCGCCGGCCAGATGCATCATCGCCGCGACTATCGCTCGCTGCCCATCGTCACCATCGATGGCGAGACGGCGCGCGACTTCGACGACGCGGTCACCGTGCGCCGGATGTCGAACGGCAACTTCGAGCTGCAAGTACACATCGCCGACGTGGCGCACTATGTGCGCGAGGGCTCGTCCATTGACCTAGAGGCGCGGCTGCGCGGCACGTCAGTCTACTTCCCCGACCGCGCCGTGCCCATGCTTCCCATCGAGCTTTCCACCGACCTGTGCAGCCTGCGCCCGCAGGTGGAGCGCATGGTGCTGTCGTGTGTGATGGAAATCGATCATCAGGGCGAGATCGTCGGCTATACGTTGAGCGAAGGGGTCATTCGCTCGGCCGAGCGCATGACTTACACCAACGTCAATCTCATCCTCGAGGGCGATGCGGCACAGCGCGAGCATTACCACAAGCTGGTGGATGTCTTCGAGCTGATGCGCGAGCTGGCGATGGTGCTGAACCGCAAGCGCGTGCGGCGCGGCTCCATCGACTTCGATCTGCCCGAGCCGGTCATCGAATTCGACGAGCACGGCCTGATGAAGAGCATCACGCGCTCAGAGCGCAACATCGCCAACCGCATCATCGAGGAGTTCATGCTGTCGGCCAACGAATGCGTAGCCAGTTACCTGGAGAGCAAGGGCGTCGCGTCGCTGTATCGCATCCACGAGAAGCCCGATCCCAAGCGCGTGATGGACTTCGAGACCATCGCCGCTCGCTTCGGCTACTCGCTGGGCGTGGGCGCGCTGCCGGTGAAGCGGGTGCAATTCAAAGCTGAGCGGCGCGAGCGCTACGGCACGGGCCGAGTCGCTAAGACGCTGGAGATCCCGGAAGACGTGCACATCACGCCGAGGATGTATCAGAAACTGACACAGAAGATTGCGGGCAAGCCGGAGGAGCGCATTCTGTCGTACCTGATGCTGCGGTCGCTGAAGCAGGCGCGCTATTCGGAGAAGAATGAGGGCCACTTCGCGCTGGCCGCGCCGACATATACGCACTTCACTTCGCCGATCCGGCGATATCCCGATCTGATCGTGCATCGCATATTAAAGGATGTGCTGCATGAGTCCGCGGAACAGGAAGAACATGGAGTTCCGGTTGGGGTGGGAGGCGTGGCGCATAGTGAAGCGCCGTCACCGTGGTCAAAACAGAAGTCGGATTCCTCGTCTCCGTACGAAAAGACCCACTCAAGCAAAAGAAGCTTGAGTGGGGCACCCGGTTCCATGGGACACCCGCATTCACTCGGACCCATTCCGGAGGACGAGCTGCACGACATTGCTGACGAGTCGAGCCAGGCGGAGCGGCGCGCGGACGAAGCCGAACGCGAGCTGATGGAGTGGAAGAAGATGAAGTTCATGGAAGAGCGCGTGGGCGACGACTTCGACGGGCTCATCGTCAGCGTCACCAAGTTCGGAATGTTTGTCGAACTGAACGACATGTTCATCGAAGGGCTGGTGCCGCTGGCGTCGCTCACCGACGACCGGTATCAGTATCACGAAGCCACGAGGCAGATCATCGGGCAGCGCAACCGCAAGACATACTCGCTTGGCGATCCCATCCGGGTGCTGGTGGACCGCATCGATCGCATGCAGCGGCGGATACAGTTTGCCGTGGTTGAGGAGCGGCCGGTGCGCAAGCGGGAAAAGAAGAAATAGATTCACCACGGAGGACACGGAAAGCACGGAGAAATCAGAAGAGAAGACCGGAAGAAGCAATCAGGAAAGAAAATCAGGAAAGAAAATCAGGAAAGAAAATCAGGAAAGAAAATCGATCGTCGTTTCCTTAGGTGACGGCGCGGAAAAATGCCAGGAACAATATCGATGAGGCGATAAGCGATAGCGCGCCCGCGATGACGGCTGCGTTTTGCAGGCGCAACGGCACGGCGACGCTCAGCAACTCCCACAAGGCGGAACGCCACAGCGAAGTGATTGCGATGGGGCCACGCTGGGCGTCGTCGTCCATCAGCTCTTCAAAGAGCTGTTCCATCTCCGCGCCGAAGCGGCGCCGGAAATCGCCCGGGTAGAAGATCAGCAGATGGCCATAAACCCGGCAGCTCGCGCGGATGATCTTTTCCATAGCGTTACTCCGCCGTCCGTGGAACCAGCTTCCTTTTTCGGGCAAGGCGGACCACCGAATCCATGCGGCTGAGCTCCGCTTCCAGAAGAGCCTTGCCATTGCCGGTGAGCCGGTAATAACGGCGCCGGTTGCCGCCCTCCATCCCGGCGCGTGATTGCACTTCTTCGATCCAATCCAGATCGAGCAGGCGCTGCAGCGTGGTGTAAAGCGTGCCGGGCCCCATGTGAACTTTGCCGTCCGAGAGCCTGGCCATGCCTTGCATGATGGCGTAACCGTGCTTCTCGCCATCGGCCAGGGAAAACAGGACGAAGAAGACGGCGGGCGTCAGAGGGAGTTCGTTCGATATCTGTAGGCGCTTCATGGGGGCGTCGGTATATCGGGAAAAGATATATCAGTGGACGATAGTTTGTGTCAAGGGTTACCCGTATGAGGTAGTGTCTCAGTTTGAAGTTGCTATTCTTGGCGCGAATAGATCATCCCGACCACGAATCCAGTCACGGTGGCGAAAAAAATAACGGGGATTTCCAGGACTCCAAACCACGCTCTCCCTTCAGAGCCGGGCACAGTGACGCCAAAGCAGCTTACCGCAGCGCCTAGCACGGAAGAAACGAAGCCGGTCGCGGCTCCGCGCATCGCTCCGCGTATTGATCGTGCGGGAGAGCTGTTCGTGAGAACTAGAGCGCCAATCCCACCTACAACAACTGCTGGAATGAGGAACGTGAGTTGAAATGGCCACGATCGCAAAACGGAAAACCCTTGGGAGGGCGCAAAGGTGAGCACCGGCAGAACGTAAACTGGGACAGTCAACGCTAGAAAAATTCTCAATGCGCGCCATGAAGGTAATCTAAGTTCGGGAGGTTGTCCCATCGTGTGCACTCAAACGGTTGGTTGGCTGAAGACGCTAATCATGCCATCTGCCTGTTGTACGGGCCGCGTTTTGTTGGGACGAACGCGGCCATCGTGCGTTTCAGCCTGAGCACATCCTGCCACATCCCTCGACCGCTCGCCAGTGCCTGCGATTTCAAACTGGGACGCTACCGCGTGACCGTGCAGGTAAAATGAACGACATGCGCAGCGCTGTCGCTATCTTCTTCGTACTCTTCCTCACCACTGCCGCCTTCGCGCAAACGCCCGCTGGAACGCAGTCTTCCGTCCCGGCCAACTGGCCGACGGCGCAATTCGCTGCCGCCAAAGATCCCGGGGTGCAGAAGGCGTTGCAGATCCTGAACCAGATGATTGCCGCGCTGGGCGGCGACGCGTGGCTGAACGTCAGCAGCATGACCAGCGAGGGCCGCGCGTACAGCTTCTATCACGGCCAGCCCAACAGCATGAGCATCCAGTACTGGCGCTTCTGGGAGTGGCCCGACAAGGACCGGCTGGAGTTGACCAAACAGCGCGACGTCATCGAGCTGCTGGTGGGCGATAAGGGGTACGAGATCACGTACAAAGGCACCGCAACGCAGGACCCGAAGGAGTTGGAGGAATCGCTGCGGCGGCGCGAACACTCGCTGGAGTGGGTGGTGCGCAAATGGCTGCCGGCGCCGGGCACCATGATTCTTTACAGCGGCACCGCGATGGTGGAGCGCAATCTTGCCGACCAGATCACGGTGTTGAGCGCCAACAACGACAGCATTACGTTGTCGATCGACGGGCAGACGCATCTTCCGGTGAGAGTCAGTTACAGTTGGCGCGACCCGATGGACCGGCAATTCGACGAAGCCTCCACCGTCTTTGGTAATTACAAGCCTGTGCAGGGAGTGCAGACACCGTTCAGCGTAGTGCAGTATCGCAATGACGAGATGAGCAGCCAGCGCTTCCTGACCTCGGCCACGTACAACACCAGCCTGGCGCCGAGCCTGTTTGAGACCAAGGGCATCACCTACAATCCGGGGACACAGAAGCCGCGGAAATAAGTTTCGGCGCACGTAGTAATACGCGATGCGGTGATATCGGCGGAGTGTTTGCTGAAAGCCCGGAAAAGCAGATCCCTCGCCGACTGAAGTCAGCTCGTGATGACAAAAATAAGGGACTCGTGACGGCGCAGCTAAAGCTGCGCCCCTTCAAAAAGGGCGAAATCAAATTTCTCAGCGGCCTACAGAGTCGCAATTCGGGTGTCATGTTTGCCGCGGGCAAGTGGGTTAGAATAGTTGCTCATCGGCCGAACGGGCACCAGCGCTATTCGTCGCCCGCCTGTGCAATCTGCCGCCATACAACAACGAAGCTAACAACGCCGCTCCCAGAGCCTTCCCAGGCGCATGGGAAGGGGAATTTCGTGAGTAGCAGCAGGGCATGACGAAGATCAAGTACTTTCGCTTTGGCGCATTCCGCCTGTATCCCACTGAGCACCTGCTGTTGCGCGAAGAAGCCGCGGTACCACTGGCTCCCAAGGCCTTCGACATCCTGCTGTACCTGGTGCAGAACAGCGGCCACCTGGTGAAGCGCGATGTCCTGATGGAAGCGATCTGGCCCGACAGCTTCGTGGAAGAGACCAATCTCACGGTAAATATTTCGTTACTGCGGAAGGCGCTGGAGACCGGCGATCAGCCATATATTGAGACCATTCCGCGCAAGGGATATCGCTTTACCGCCGAAGTCACCGAGTGCGAAGAGGACGGGGAAAAATATCAGAAAAGTAACGAAGATGTAATGTCCCCGTCTGTGGGAGATCCAGCATCGGCGGCAGCGGTTGCGATGTCCCCGTCTGTGGGAGCTCAGCCGGCGGACGCGGTTGCCGCGGGTTCTGCCACTGTGCCGGCTGCGGCTGTGCGCGAAGTTTCCGTGACGCCGGCGCCGTGGAGGACGTCAGCCAGCAGAATTCTCGTCATCACCATCGTGCTGATCGCGTTGGCGATCGGACTGTTCTATCTGGGCTCGCACTGGAAGTCGCACGCGCCCACGGTGAGCGCGGCGGAGCGGTCGATTGCGGTGCTGCCCTTCCGGCCGCTGGTCACTAATGCTGAGGACGAGTATCTGGGAATGGGTTTGACCGACGCGCTGATCACGCGCCTGGGCACGGTACACCGGATCATCGTGAGGCCGGTAGGAGCGGTGCGCAAGTACGCCAAGGCTGACGATCCCATCGCGGCGGGGCGGCAGCTGGCGGTGCAATCGGTTCTGGAGGGCAGCATTCAGCGCGAGCCCGCGGAAGACAAGATACGAGTGACGGTACGCCTGCTGCGCGTCTCGGACGGCGAAGTGTTGTGGGCCACGAAGTTCGATCAGAAGTTCACCGATATGTTTTCCGTGGAAGACTCGATCTCGCAGGCGGTCGCGGACCGGCTCACGGTGAACCTTACGGGCGAGGAACAGAAGCAACTGCTGCGTCCATTCACCGGCAACAGCGATGCCTATCAGCTGTACCTGAAGGGGCGCTACTTCTGGAACAAGCGCACTGTCGACGGGGTGAAGAAGAGCATCGATTATTTCCAGCGCGCGATCCAGGCTGATCCCAACTACGCGCTGGCGTACGCGGGACTGGCTGACTCCTACGCCATGGCGGGTTCGTACGGCTACAGCATACTTCCGCCGCAGCAGGCGATGCCGCTGGCCGAGGCGGCGGCCGCAAAAGCGCTGGCCATCGACGACAGTCTGGCTGAGGTGCACGCGTCGCTGGGCTACATCAAGTTCACCTACGACTGGGATTGGGCCGGAGCGGAGCAGGAATTCAAGCGCGCCATCGCGCTTAATCCGCTGTACGACACGGCTCATCATTGGTACTCGCACGAGCTGATTGCCCTGGGACGCAACAACGAGGCGATGGCCGAAGCCCGGCGCGCGCTGGAGTTGTCACCCTCCGACACGGTGATGAACGAGCACCTGGGCTGGACCTACCTGATGATGCGCGACTACGACAACGCCATCCGGAATGCACAGAAGGCCATCGAGCTGGATCCGGATTTTCTGCTGGCGCATCGCGTGCTCGGGATGGCCTATCAGTACAAGGGACAACATGATCTTGCGATTGCCGAATTTCAGCGCGGCATCGAGCTGACCAAGGGCGACCCGGTGGCAAAGGCGTTTCTGGCACGATCTTACGCGGCGGCCGGCAAGACGGCGGAGGCGACGCAGATCCTGAACGAGCTTTTGCAGCAGGCGAAGACACAGTACGTCCCGCCGGCGGAGATTGGCGAAACCTTCGCCGCACTCGGCCGCAAGGACGAAGCCTTCGAGTGGCTGAACAAAGCTTGCGACGAGCGCGCTGCCGCGGTGGTCTACCTGAAGGTTGCGCAGGTGTATGATCCGCTGCGCTCAGACGCGCGTTTTGAGGGGCTATTGAAGCGGGTGCATTTGGGGTAGGAGTGGAGCCGCGCAAGCTGTCTCAGTGTCCGTGACGAAAATCCCCACCCAAGCAAAATCGGCTTGAGTGGGGCACCCTCAAAATCCGTGGCCCGGGACTATTTAATTCTGAAGGGACCAAGAGGTCGTTTCGGTCTATAGGGCGGGGAGTGCGACTCCTGGCCACAGGTGCAGACTTCTAAACTGGATGCCAGGGCTTCAACGAAGGCGCCGCAGTGCGGGCAAACCAGGACGAGCCTTCTCGGTCCACCAGCGTCCCGATCGAGCAGCAATTCATTGAAGAGCCCGATCTCGGCGTCCTCTCTGGGGAGGACGTGAAAAGACTTTAAGCAGCCAAGATTATGACAGTACGTCAGCAATGCGCCTTCGGGTATTTTCCGCTGACCATCCGCTGAATAAGCCATGTTTTCTCCGCGGGAGACTGTTCTCATGCCCTACGAGTGGGGGGTGCGGCAACCGACGTTCCGGTAGTACTGTAGGTCACGTTTGGGACAGTATCAGAGTTGGGGGAATTGATCAAGAAGGAAGATGTTGTTGGCGGAAGATCGCTCAGTGGCCAGTAACAGCAGATATTGCACGGCTGGCACGTTCGTGGCCGGGACGGCATAAACATGGTGGAGGGAAGGATGGCGTACCCCACGCTGAGAGTTCATACCGAAGGGTGGCCAGCCGCAAAGTCGCCTTTGGAGTACAAATCGTCTTATTTGGCACGCCTTAAAACTAGAACGTCGATAGGCAGGAGTGTATAAAGGCTGAGAAGCACGGGACACCGAAGTTGCCGTGTGTCCCCATGACCTGACAGCGCCGGAAAGCGCAGGGAAGCAATGAACCGTCTTTGCGAAGTGGCGTTCTGTGCGATCGCTGTCGTTCTTTGTTCCGTGACCCACTCCAGCGCAACGCCTGTCCCCGCAGACCAGCAGATTACCGTTACGCATTTTTTCATCGAGGGTGCGGATAGCCTGTCCACCTCCCAGATCGAGGAAGTTAAGTCTTCGGTAATGGGCAAGCCGGACTCTGCCGAAGCGTTGATGGATGCTGCGAGGCACCTCCTCACCGCTTCTCTGGAGAGTTACTGTTATATCCGGTCGGACATTGAGTTGGCGATGGTGAGTAAGCAGGCTTCGCCCGACGGGGCGTGGATGAATGCTAAAGTCCGGCAAGGCATTCGGTATCGGCTGCGCAATTTTCGTGTCCAATGGGCGCAGGTCTTTTCAGCGCAGGAAATCGGAGAGCATTTGCCGCTCGACGCCATGCGCCGAGGTGACTGCTCGGGCTTGGCAACCTTGGATGCTACGGTGACTGACCTCTACCAACGTCGAGGGTTCAGGAATGTAAAGGTGAATCAACTGGTGCAGCCGAACAAGGCAACCGAGCAGTTCGACTTGACGTTGTATATCGACGAACGCAAGTGAACCCGTAAGACGCGATCGGCTACGCTATGCAACCTCACGGCTTAGTTTCTTGCAGCAGGACCACATCCGACACATAGCGACCGCGCAATACAGCCAGATTCTTTCCATCTGGCGACAGGTCGACAGACCAGATTTGCTCCGACTTGAAATCTGTCACCTGATGTCCCGCAGAACCGTCCAGTGGCTGCATCCAGATGTTGTCGACGCCGTTCTCCCGCATCACATAGACGACGGACTTTCCATCGTGGGTGAACTGCAAGCCACGCGTACGACGGCTGGCGTCGAGCATGCGCGGCGGACTTGCCGATCCGAGATCGTACAGCGCTATTTTTGTCCCACGCCGCTGCGAGTCCAGCAGAGCGGCTGCTAGAGTCTTGCCGTCAGGAGAAAAACTGAGCGCTCCAGCTACCAAGTAACCCTGGGGGCAAATCCAAAATTGCTTCCGACTTGCCGGAGCCGTCCACCGGCGCACGATGGACCTTCGAATCACGATTATCGAAGTAATAGACCATTTCTGATCGGGCGAGCAAACTGGCGAACGATCTTCATTTCCGTGGGTTAGTTGCAGCGGATCGGACCCATCCGCATTGGTGCGCCAGATACTTCTCGAATTTGTGCCGCCGTGACCTTGCCAACCGAGAACAAGGTACTTCGTGCCACACGAGGAGGGGGTGAACATTCGCGCACTCGCATCCGCCAGAAGCTGGGTTTGATTCTTGCCGTCAAACCCCACTTTGAGCAGGCGGCCAAAGTTGTTCAGCAGAAGATTGCCATCGGCACTCCAGTGAAGGCTGCTCCAGTCGTCGAAGTCATTGGCTTGCGAGAGGACGGGGCGCGGCTCGGCAAAGCCGTGGCCGGTATCGGAGAGGACGAAAACCGTTGCCTCACTTCGAACCAGAACGGTGCCGAGCGTTTTTCCGTCGGCGGAAACCGTGACGGTCGCATATCGGTTGGAGTCGCGAGTTATGGGCTCGATCTCTCCTCCCGTTTCGCGCAGGAACCCGATTTGAGCCTTTATGCCATTCGCTCCGGTTTGCCCATGCATGACAAATAGCACACGATCAACCGGCGACCATTTGATTTCGGCGAGAAACTCATTCGGGAAAGCTACGAAGCGATGCAACTTGCCGGTATGCACATCGAGGACATCAATCGCGGCCCGCTCCCCGTTTCCGCCCACCCGGGAGCTGTAAATCTCATCTCCCTTCGGAGACCATGCCAGGAAGTCCGGTACGTTCACCGCGGGCTCAGTCAGCAACACCGTTTCGTTGCTGCCCTCTAAAGATGCCGAGAGGATGCGGTACTTGCCGATTTCCGGATCGTTCTCGCGTATATACGCGATGCGCTGTCCATCGGGAGAAAAAGTGAGGCTTTCGCTGGAGAGATTCCGCACCACAATTTGCGCCTCTCCCCCCAATACTGGAGAGCGGTAGAGGTTGTAGTGAGTGCGGTTGGCATTCTCGGCTTTGCTGAAATAGATGTAGTTTCCATCCGGCGAAAAGGCGAGGCCCAGATAATCCGTAGCCGAGGGCGGGATAACTTGCGTAACGCTTCCCGTGGGCACATTGCAAAGCCAGAGACTTTGCTGCCCGCTGTCATCGGTTACGCTCAGCACGTACTTTCCGTCGGGAGAAATGGCTGCTCCCGCCACCTTGCCCGAA
>Ga0181526_10002203_pt1 | contig 17203 bp, 16 predicted proteins | sample PEATcosm2014_Bin_35_FD_119750 | JGI IMG/M metagenome (GOLD analysis project Ga0181526, IMG submission 119750) | Peatland microbial communities from MTU Mesocosm Facility, Houghton, MI, USA - PEATcosm2014_Bin06_30_metaG | ecosystem: Environmental > Terrestrial > Soil > Wetlands > Peat | place...
GAAGGACTACGGGCCCGCCTTGGAAGGGAGGCACGTTTGGATGCCCAAAAGCTATTCGATTATAGGAATGTTTCGGCAGATTTTCTCAGCCAGTCGAGTAACGGGATGCCGTAAGGAGCGTCTCGATGTGCCTTGAGCTAAGCGTTATCGTCCCGACGTACAACCGCTGTCGGAGACTCGAGGAATGTTTGACGGCGCTTGTCGAACAGGAAGTCGGCTGTGATTGGGAGATTATAGTTGTCGATGACTGCTCGTCGGACGAGACGCCGGGGGTTGGGGGAAAATTTAGCGCTCGGCACGGTAGCGTGAAATATGTGCGGAATGCAGGCAATTTAGGAAGATGCTACACGCGAAACAGAGGAATTAAGATGGCGCGCGGGCGAACTATCGTAATGATTGACGACGACGTGATCGCGGAGCGCGGTTGCCTTAAAGCCCATCTGGCGATTCAAAGTGACTATAGAGGTGAGAGAATCGCGGTAATGGGAAACGTGACGTACTGCTCGGATTGTATACGTGGTTCGAATATCGCAAGATACGTTCAGTCGCGTTACCTGGGAGCTAGACGCGGGAACGGGATTGATAGATGCGATCTGCGTCCCACCCATTTTGGCACGCTAAACTGCTCGTTTCAGCGAGAGGATGCAATTAAGGTGGGACTGTTAGACGAGAGGTTCCGTTATTATGGCGGTGAGGACGTGGATTTCGCTTTTCGGTTGAGGCGCGATGGAGTGAGGTTGGTATTCAGCTACGACGCCAAGGCGGAACATTATGATACGATCACAGTGCGTAGATATAAGGAGAAAATCTGTCAGCTGGCGCGCAACGGCCTTAAGATTAGCGCTAATGAATCGCCGGAGATTCTGAGCGCTTCGGGATATAGATTCTTGGTTCCGTATAACAGCAGAATCGATTCTGTGCTATTGGGTGTAGCGAAATTCTTCGTTCCTTTCATAGTGAACCGGAGGTTAGTTAGGGCCGCTGAGCGGTTTGCTTTATGGAGCGACGCGAAGCCGCATCTTTACTTTAAGTGGCTTTATTATTATTTGATCGCGGGATGGACCGTCGCGGGATTTTTCGAGGCGGTCTCTGAGCGAGAGACTGTTCGTTATGGCGAGTGCGAAGAATAATGAGCCGCGGGGCTTAGAGGGAGGGAAGATGGGCTGGGAAACGCCCGAAAACCGAGAGTCGGCAATTGGGACACCCGAAGAGCCGCTAGATGCCCGGCTCGGGGGGCTTCTGAGGTCACTGCGGTGATGAGGAGACGAGAGGTCGGCCTAACGCAGGGCGTTTGAGAACGGTCATCGGTCTGCTAGAAATATGCAAGGGAGAGAATCGGAGGTTACTGGAGCTGTTTGCGAACAGCTATAGAAGGAGAGCTATTGAAGGAGAGCTATGGCTGATCAGCCGATGGGAATCGAAGTCGCTAGGCGCTGCTTAACTTGGTGTTATTTAGAGCGGAGAATGATTCTTACTTGCATTCGGGGAATGTGCGCCGACAGACTGGGGGATCCGCTAGGGTGAATACGCCATGATTAGGGGGATTAAGAAGACGATTATAACCGTTTTAAAGAAGAGCTGCTTCTTGAGGCGAGTGTTGTCGCCTTTTAGCCAAATGTATCTGCGGATACGAGGAGCACCATCGCTTGGGACCATGAAGAACTATTCTGATACCGTTATAGGTGGTGTAATCGTAATAGCTCCTCGAAACATCCCCGGCCGTTTTCGCATCGATGCGAGATCGGACCTGGCGATGCGTGTCGTTTTCTATGGGGTTTATGAGCCGGATGTCACCGAAGCCCTCTCAAGACTCTGCTGCGGTCCGGGATTATTTGTTAATATCGGAGCTAATGTAGGTTTCTTTGCAATCTTCGCAGCTAAAGTCCTCGGCTTTAGAGAAGTAATAGCCATCGAGCCTAATCCGGCTGCGTTTGAGTTACTAGCTAGGAATATTGAGGATAATGACTTGAGTCAGGTCATTAACGCGCATTGTAAATGCATTGCTCAATCGCGGAGCGAAGTAGAGTTTGCGTTTGTGGACGGGAAACCGGAATACTCCTCAATCGGCGGCATTGTGCATTCCGGTTTAATGCAAGGTCCCGTAAAGCTTACGAAAATCGATGCCGTGCCGCTTGCCGACGTTATCGGAAGGCAGCGAGTGTCGTTACTATTTGTGGATGCTGAGGGATCCGAGGAGACAATTTTTCTAGGGGCGGAGGGCATATTGAAGAGGGATAGACCTATTTTGTTTTTCGAGTGTGTTGACCCTTTGTTGCGAAAATTCGGGAGTAATTCGAGGGTTTTGGAAGAGCGATTGATTTCGATGGGATATGCAGTTCGAAACGGACTGAATCCATCGCGGAGGCTTGTTCATCCATTTACAGGAGAGGCTGTGGCCCATCCAGCGGCTAATCTTGCGCCTTAGACGCGGACAGCCGGCTACCGACAACTGGCCGGCAGCGAGGCATAGTTAGCGGATCGATGTGTCGATCGAGGGAAATCAAGTGAGATGCAATCCGAAGGATGTCCCATGGAGTTTTAAGGTTGAATAAAAACCCGCCGTTCCGTTAAACTGCCGAGAAGATGCTATTATCAGCTTGATACTGGCATTATGGATTGCGACTCTGCATTTCAATATTTTATGTTTCAGGGGAAGATACTATTGATCACGGGAGGTACGGGTAGCTTTGGGAATGCTGTGCTTCGACGGTTCCTGAAAAGCGACGTCGCGGAAATCAGAATATTCTCGCGTGACGAAAAGAAGCAGGACGAGATGAGGCATGAGTATAACAATCGCAAGCTACGTTTTTATATCGGCGACGTACGCAGTACTGACAGTGTAACGGAGGCAGTGGCCGGGGTTGATTTGATCTTCCACGCGGCGGCCTTAAAGCAGGTACCCTCGTGCGAATTCTATCCCATGGAAGCGGTACGGACCAACGTGTTGGGAACCGAAAATGTGCTGAACGCTGCGCTGGCAGCTGGCGTGAAACATGTCATGGTCCTAAGCACAGACAAGGCCGCTTATCCGATTAACGCCATGGGTATGTCGAAGGCTTTGATGGAGAAGATCATGATCGCGCGGTCACGCGTGGCGGAACAGAATGCTTTGGTGTTTTGCGGCACACGCTACGGAAATGTCATGGCCTCGCGCGGGTCGATCATCCCACTCTTCATTCAACAGATTGAGGCAGGACAGCCGTTAACGCTAACGGATCCGAATATGACGCGATTCATGATGACTTTAGACGGGGCCGTGGACTTAGTGTTGTTCGCCTTTCAGCACGCAAAGGCGGGCGATCGCTTTGTGCAGAAGGCGCCGGCGGCAACAATCGGCACACTTGCCGATGCAGTTAAAGGGCTGTTGCACGCGAACAACCCGATCAAAATCATTGGGACGCGGCACGGTGAAAAGCTTTATGAAACCTTGCTAACGCGAGAAGAGAGAGTACACGCGGAGGACATGGGAAATTACTTTCGGGTGCCAGCCGACAACCGGGACCTCAATTATGATTCATACTTCTCCGAGGGGCTGCCTGAAGCAGCTGGCATGGAAGACTACCACTCTCACAATACCAGACGACTGAACGTCGAGGAAATGATGGCACTCCTGCTGACACTGCCGGAAATGAGGGAGGCGATGGAGCGCCGCAGGATAAGGTGATAATTGGCTTTGAATGACAACTGTATTGGTGACAGGCTCGTCAGGGTTTATCGGAAGACATGTGGTGGAGGCTTTGCGGATCAGGCCTGACACGCACATCGTCGAGTACGATCTCAATACCCCTCCCGGCAATTTGGAGCTAGGTCTGAGCTCGGCGGACTTCATTTTGCATCTTGCGGGCGTAAATCGGCCGGAAGATGTGGCAGATTTCAATTCGGGCAATGCGGGCTTCACCCAGGAGATCTGCAGAATGCTCGAGCGACTCGGGCGCAAGCCGACGATTATAATTTCGTCATCGATTCAGGCCGTACTCGAAAACCCCTACGGCCTCAGCAAGCGAAGGGCCGAGGTCGCCTTGGCGGAATGGTCAGCAAAAGCCGGGGGGAAGGTTATCGTGTTTAGGCTAAAGAATGTTTTCGGCAAATGGTCTAGGCCTAACTACAATTCGGTAACCGCAACTTTTTGCTACAACGTCGCGCACGACCTACCGATCACTATTACGGACTCAAAACGCATATTGGAGCTGGTTTATATCGACGATGTCGTCGCCGATTTTCTGGCTTGTCTGGATGCTCCGGGCGAGCACGGATATGATACACGCGAGGTGGAGACGTTTTATCGGCTGACTTTGGGTGAGCTGGCCGAGAAGATTCAAGCATTTGGCGATTCCCGCCGGTCGCTGGTGTTGCCTTCGTTTGAAGACGAGTTCACACGCCGACTCTATGCGACCTATTTGAGCCATCTTGAACCGGGGGGGTTTGCTTATAGATTGGAACAGAGGAGCGATCCGAGAGGGAGCTTAGCGGAATTCATGAAGTCGGCGCAATTCGGACAACTTTTTGTGTCGCGGACAAAGCCGGGAACTACTCGCGGTAATCACTACCACCATACGAAGGCCGAGAAGTTCTTGGTCGTGGAAGGACAGGCGGCCATTCGGCTCCGTCATATACAAGGCGGAAATGTGATCGAGTACCTCGTGAATGGCCATGAGTTTACCGTGCTAGATATTCCGCCGGGCTATGCGCATTCAATCGAAAACGTCGGTACTGGCGAACTGGTGACGCTCTTTTGGGCCAGCGAAGTTTTCGATTCTGCGAGAGCGGATGTTTATCCGATGACAGTGAAATAACAAAAGTAATTGACGTTAATCTTGATACAATCTCCGAGTTCGCAAGCGCAAGCTTTTCCTTTTCGACGACATTCCATTTTATGAGAGTCATGACAGTTGTCGGTACGCGCCCTGAGATCATCCGACTCTCGCGAGTCAGCGCTGCACTCGACCGATTCACGGAGCACATCCTTGTCCATACGGGGCAGAACTATGACTATGAGTTGAACCAGGTTTTCTACGAAGACTTGGAACTCCGAAAGCCGGATCATTTTCTTGATGCAGCCGGGAAGACGACAGCGGAAACGATCAGCAATATTATTGCCCGATCAGATGCCCTGATTGCAACAGTGAAGCCCCATGCCTTTTTAGTCTTGGGCGACACCAATAGTTGCCTCGCCGCATACGCTGCAAAGCGACGGAAGATTCCGGTTTTTCACATGGAGGCGGGCAATCGATGCTTTGACCAGCGAGTGCCCGAGGAAATTAACCGCAAGATCGTTGATCATATTTCGGACATTAATCTGCCGTATAGCTCGATCTCGCGTGACTACCTGCTCCGCGAAGGATTGCCGGTCGATCGGGTGATCAAAACCGGTAGCCCGATGTTCGAGGTGCTGAACTATTACCTCCCGAAAATCAACGCGTCGAATGTGCTCACTCGGCTTAATGTCCGTGAGCGCGAGTATTTTGTCGTCAGCTCACACCGCGAAGAAAACATTGATTCGCCCCAACAATTTGCAGGGTTGGTGGGCATACTAAATGGACTCGCGGGGGAACATGATCAGCCAGTGATCGTATCGGCCCACCCGCGGGCGAGAAAACGTTTTGAGGCTGAGAGAATAGAGCTGGATTCGAGGGTGAAGTTACTGAAGCCCCTAGGGTTTTTAGATTACGTCAAACTCGAACTCCATGCTCGGGCTGTACTGTCGGACAGCGGAACAATTACGGAGGAGTCATCGATTTTGAACTTCCCGGCGCTGAATATCCGCGAGACCCATGAACGCCCCGAGGGTATGGAAGAAGGGGCGGTGATGATGACTGGGATGAATTATGGCAGGGTAAAAGAAGCACTTGCTGTTCTGGCGCATCAGGGTCGCGGGCCCGATCGGACGTTGAGGCTCGTGGCGGATTACAGCGTACCGAATGTCTCCGAAAAGGTGGTGCGAGTCATCGTGAGTTACGCGAGCTATGTTAACCGCAATGTTTGGCAACAATCGTGAACCGAGCGCCGTGTGCAACGCTTATTCGGAGGCGGGCACCGACCGCAATCACTCAGGGTCAGGTCCGTTACATGGAGCACTTCCATTTAACTCGGATCATATTTGTCCCGCGAAGAGGCGATTCGGTATGTTTGCCGATCTATCGAGGGCCGAGACGTAAACGGGAGAGAGGCGGACTTCGGGGTTCGACAAGGCTACCTGACGGAGCAGGCTCGGTGAAGCAGTTGGGAGCAAATGTCGCCTTAGGCGACCTTTGAATAGCAGCTTTGAGCAGGCGATTCAAAACAATCGAATTCGCTTTCAAGCACAGTGCCTATGGGCTATTTAAAAACATGCGCATAGACCTAAGGCAATATGATTGGCCGGACGGCGCTAGACGCGATGTTCTCCCAGCAGGCGTCTCTTGGATCGTTATCGCTGAGTGACGCAGTGACTGCCGGAGATGACTACTTCGACCTATCCCTCTGATATTCAGCATAGGCCGGTGCATGATGGGCTAATCGATTCGTTGAGGAGATTGGAATGGCGAGTATTCTCATTCTGACCCTGGTATTTCCTCCGGACAATGTATCCACAGCTCAAATCATGGCTGAGTTGGCGCTTGATTTGAGGCAGGCTGGGCATTTCGTCCGCGTGCTTACCACGACGCCACACTTCAATGATGATCCCCGAGCGAAACAAGGACAACCGCTGAGGAATTATTTGGGGCGGCTTATTCAAAAGAGCGTCTTTAATGGGATACCAGTTTACCATGTTAGAATGCCGCGCAAGGGCCCAAGCAGGCTTGTCCGGATTCTCGCATGGTTGGGCTTTCATCTAGTTAGCACCGGTTATGGGTTGTGTTTGCGCTCTCGGCCTGATGTGGTTTTCGCGCCATCGCCGCCGCTTACCATCGGCGTTAGTGCATGGATTCTTGGATGCCGTTACCATGTTCCGTTTATCTATAACGTGCAGGAGATTTACCCAGATGTGGCGGTCCACCTTGGTGTGCTCCGGAATCGTTTGCTCATTCGAGCAATGCTGATATTGGAGCAATTCGTCTACCGGAAGGCCATTGCCCTGACAACGATTTCAGAGGGAATGAGGAATCGTTTGTTGAGCAAGGGGGTTCCGGCTGAGAAGGTCCATTTAATTCCAAATTTTGTCGACGTGACTGAGTTGACACCGTTGCCCAAAGACAATGACTTCAGCCGGACCTACGGCCTACACGAGAAGTTTGTGGTGAGTTATGCGGGCAACATGGGTAAGACGCAAGGGTTGGAGGTGCTGCTTCAAGCTGCACATCTCCTTAACGACGATACCGGGATTCATTTCCTTTTAATGGGAGATGGAAGCGAACGAAATTCGTTGCAACAGCTTGGGGAGGCGTTGCGACTTCGGAATCTAACTCTGTTGCCTTCTCAACCGTATTCGGTGATGGCCCAAGTCTACGGCGCGTCAGATCTTTCGTTTGTGTCGCAGGCCATAGGAACGCACAACGACGGCATCCCATCCAAGGTATATCGAATCATGTCATGTGGTCGGGCCGTCTTAGCGATGTCTGACCCAGACTCAGACTTGGCCTATATCGTAAGGGAGTCCGGCTGCGGAGCAGTGGCCAAACCAGGAGATGTCGTAGCTCTAACACATGTGATCCGGAATGCGTCACAGTCCGCGAACGAGTGGCGTGACCGGGGGAAGAAGGGGCGCGCGTTCGTCATGGCGTTCAATAGCCGTACTTGTGTGAACAAACGTTATATCGAGCTTATTGAATCCCTTACAAATAAACGGGTCTCCCATGGATAGACCGCCTCGGATCTTCGTTTCAGGCGCGGCCGGATTCTTGGGAAGGCAGTTATGTCAAGCTCTTCAAAGGAAGGCGTTCTGGGTTACGGCCATGGATTTGAATGCCAGCTCAGGCCCATGGGATCGTTTCATAAGTGGCGATATCACCCGTGGGATAGACTATAATATGTTGTTTGATCATCAAACCGTCTTTCACCTTGCGGGTAAGGTGCATGCGCTTTCTGAGATCGCTCAGGATGAAGCTGAATACTTTCAGATAAATACGGAAGGCACTCGCCAGATGTTGGAAGCTGCCAGGGCGGCAAGAGTCAGTCGGTTCGTGTTTTTTAGCACGGTCAAAGCAATGAGTCGCGAGGGAACGCCCCAAATGATTGATCGGGACGGGGCTTCCCGGCCATGGACGGAAGCAGATAGCCTTGAGCCAGACACGCCTTATGGTCGGTCCAAACGGGAAGCGGAGAAGTTGGTGCTTGGCTGCGGTTACGTGCCGGAACCGGTCGTGCTACGATTGTGCATGGTGTACGGTGCCGGGGCAAAAGGGAATATGCAAAGGATGCTGCAGGCGGTCAGCCGCAACCGTTTCCCGCCTTTGCCGGAGGTCGGAAACCGGCGATCGATGGTTCACGTTCAGGATGTGATTCAAGCCGCTCTGCTGGCGGCGGAGAAACCGCAGGCCGTCGGGCAAATCTTCATTGTGTCGGACGGGCGAGCCTATTCGACGCGGCAAATCTACGAGTGGATGTGCCAAGCGTTGGAGCAATCAAGCCCGCGCTGGACCGTACCTCTCTGGTTATTGCGAAGCCTAAGTCGCGCCGGCGACCTGATCGGGCGAAGGCGGGGAAGGAGATGGTTGTTTGATAGTGATACGTTGAACAAGCTGGTTGGATCGGCGTGGTTCAGCTCGCAGAAGATCGAGTCCCTCCTCGGTTTCCGGCCGATGTGGACTCTCGAGAAGGGCATGCCGGAGATGGTCAACGAAATGCAGCGACGCCGGATGGATGCAGTCGGTTAGTGTTTTACGTGAATGCCAATCTATTAATGCAAAGCACCCTTTTGGCCGGTGCAGCAATGGCTAGTGGCTTCGCGTTGGGATTCCCCGTACATTGGGCGCTAGTCCGTTGGAACATTGTCGACCGGCCCAACGAACGATCAAGTCATTCCCATCCGACGGCCCGGGGCGGCGGAATCGCGGTGCTAATGGCATTCGTGCTTCTTAGCGCATTTGCCGTGGATGTGACTTGGAACGTTGCTTTGATCGTGCTTGCCGGACTAATGCTGGCTGTGGTTTCTTTCGTCGACGATCTGAAATCGCTACCTCAATTATTGCGTTTTGGGGCGCATACCGGCGCTGCGCTGGTTGCTCTATATGCGCTCTATCCCGGCAGAACGGTTGTCCACTCCCGTGGCATTGTCGCGGGAGTCACAACCATAGGGTTCCTTTGGATCACCGGATATACGAATGCCTTCAACTTCATGGATGGCATCAACGGCATCGCGGCCATGCAGATCGTAACGACCGGCATCGGCACGGCGCTCATCGGATTTGCGGCCGGTGGAACACTTGATCATCCTGCAATTACTCTGTCGCTTGTGCTAGCAGGAGCTGGAGCTGGATTCCTGCCGCATAATTTTCCCCGCGCGCGTATGTTTCTTGGGGATGTTGGCAGTGTGCCCATTGGATTCTATTTAGCCGTGCTAGCCTTTTGGCTCGCGCGGGATTTCGGTTGGTGGCTTCTCTGCGCCTTCGGTTTAATTCATGGAAATTTTGTAGTCGACACCGCTGTCACACTTGCACGGCGAATCTGGAGAGGAGAACGATGGTTCGAACCGCACCGGGATCATTTTTACCAGCGATTGGTAAGGACCGGTAAGTCCCACCAGTTTGTTACAGGTTGGGAGAGTATTATCCAGGTTGTTGTCCTCTTTGTGGTGGTTGTTGCAGTTAGGCGGGGCTGGACGGTGCGCTTCGTTGCTACGGGAATTGTCTGTGTTCTCTGGATCACAGTGTTTGGCTATGCCGAATTCAAGTCTCGCAGATGTTTAAATCCCAGAAATTCGGAGTAATTGAATGTGTCGATCGCACGCCACCTTTGATACGAGTGGCGTCGAAATACTTTGCCATGGAGTTTTCAAACTCGACGTTTTGCGCGTCGATCATCAAGCCTTGTTGCTAGATTGTTATCTGCGTGACTGAATCAACATATTTCCCTCGAATAGTGAGCGCTCGATGTTCTGAGGAAGACGACCGCGCGCGGGTTTGGCGCCTCTAAGCTACATGACCACCGGAGGTAATCCGCTTTCGAGCCCCGGGTTGCGTGGTGACACGGGAACTTCTCCGGCTTTTGTGGCCGCAACGAGCGGCAGTGGCCCTCCGTTTGCTGCTTCCAGAAACCTGAGCCGACCGCCATTTAGTGATGTCAGCGCCGTCACCAGGGTGCTGCTGTTGCTGGTCATCTATAGTGGTGCGATTATCGTGGCGCATTGGCTGGCATACCTGATCCGCTTCGAGTTTCACCCGCCCGGTTATGAACAGGTGCTATTCTGGAGAACATTGCAATGGACGTTGCCGCTCGACGTGCTCTCGCTCCTCTTTTTTGGACAGTTTCGCAGCCTTTTGAGCTATTTCAGCCTGCCGGATGCCCGGCGTATCGTTCTGGCTTGCGCCTCCGCCAGTATGGTTTCGTTGGGTGTTTGGTACGTCTCCAGAGGATATCACGCTCCGCCCCGGTCGATCATCATTCTTAGTTTTCTCTTGGATACAGCCGCGCTGGGCAGCGTGCGTCTCGGCTTTCGGATGGTGCGGGAACGCCAGAAGCGATATGAAAACGGTGATCGGCCGATACGCCGAATCGTGATCATTGGTGCGGGCGACGTCGGCGCCAACCTAGCGAAGGAGATGAAGCTGCGACGTGACCTGCGCATGTATCCGATCGCCTTTTTCGACGATGACCGCACCAAGTGGAACACTCGCGTACATGGCGTACCCGTGGTTGGACGCCCGGAAATGCTGGCAGAGGGTAAGATTCGTGCCGAAGAGGCCGTCATCGCCATGCCCAGCGCTTCGGGACGGCGCATCCGCGAGGTGGTGCAGGTGTTTAATGAAGTGCGTCTCCGATTCGAGATTGTCCCGTCCATGGAGCAAATGGTGAACGGGGTGGTGAAAGCTTCTCAGATTCGCCCGGTGCAAATCGAGGATCTACTGGGTCGCGAACGCATAAACCTCGAGACGGAACGTATTCGGGAGCTGATGCTGGACAAAGTGGTGATGGTCACCGGGGCGGGTGGAAGCATCGGCAGTGAATTGTGCCGCCAGATTACGGGGTATCATCCCCTGCGCCTGCTGCTTGTAGAGCGTTGCGAGGTGCAGATGTTTCAGATTGAACAAGAGTTGCTCGACCGGGGCTGCGGCACATCGATTGAAACGCTCGTCGCCGATGTTTTGGACAGCGAACGCATGCACGTCATCTTTGATCGATTCCGGCCTCAATTGGTATTCCATGCCGCCGCCCATAAGCACGTGCCCATGATGGAACACCAGCCCTACGAGGCCTTCCGCAACAATGCGATTGGCACAAAGCAGCTGGCAAAGCTTTCTGTTGAGTTTGGTGTAGAGCGTTTTGTGCTGATCTCGACAGACAAGGCCATTAATCCCACAAATGTGATGGGCGCCACCAAGCGCCTGGCTGAACTATACCTCCAGGCGCTCCAGCAGCACAGCGGCAGGCACAACAGGTTCATGGCCGTGCGGTTTGGCAATGTGCTCGGTTCGTCCGGTAGCGTGATACCGACCTTTAAGAAACAAATCGCGGCTGGCGGGCCAGTTACGGTCACACACCCCGATATCACCCGTTATTTCATGACCGTCCAGGAGGCCGTCGGTTTGGTACTACAGAGTGCGACGCAAGGTCAGGGCGGCGAGGTCTTTGTTCTCGATATGGGTAAACTCGTGAAGATCGTCGACGTGGCCCGCCAGTTGATCGAACTGAGTGGTTTGAAACCAGAGATCGATATTGAGATCAAATTCACTGGCTTGCGACCCGGGGAGAAACTGTTTGAGGAGATGAATTACAACACCGAATACATGGTGCCGACCGAGCATCCGAAAATCATGCGCTACACAGGCGAGCCGCCGCCGTTCGAAGCCCTGCGCCAGGGACTTCGCAACATTCACGAAAAGGCCGCGAGCATGGATGCAAACCAAATCAAACTGGGAATCCAGAAACTCGTGCCCGAGTATAAGCCGTTACTGACTCCAATCTGAGGGGTACTCAACGGATGGGGCACCGAGAGCGGTCCGCCTTCGTGTTATTGCTGCGCGAACGCGAACCGGCTGGTAGTGAAGGAGACCCGCGAAAGGTGTGCCGACACCAAAACGAATATGATGCTTGCAGTGAATCATTAAGGATTCGAGATCGGGACCTATTCCGCAAGTCCCAACTGGCTCGGACAATAACATCGCCCTCCTAATCGGGTAAAGTGCGGTCAAGCGTAACATGCCTCAATACGGTCCAAAGAATAAAGGCGAGAATGCTCCCTGCGTCCGGGAATGGGATGTCAGTTGGCACGAAAATCCCTGTTTGTGCTGCAGGCTATGGAGTTGCTGGAGCGACCTGTAGCGTCGCAGGAACATAGAGTGCGTAGTGAAGCGCATCACGGATCAATCTTCGATTGGCGACAGCTGAAAACAGAACGGCGAGAACAGCCATGAATCCAATCCGAATAAGCGCTGACTTGGCATCAGCCGGCTGGTTAAAAGCAGACATCACCGCAAGCAGAAGGATCCAAAACATTAGCGCAAGATACCCGGTAGATAGTAGACATCGTTGCAGATTACGACTATTCATGCCCGCAGAAACAATCGGCGTTGCGACGGCGATGCTTGTCTTAGGTGCTATCCCATCTAGGGCGGAGGTGATATTCCAACCGTTGGCTAGCGGAGTGATGGCGGCTATCTGGTAAAGGGGAGCGAACATATCCCTGGTAAACCGTCGATCTTCGTGACCCTTCCGGTCGAGAATCCGCATCTGCGTAACGGTAAGGGTAGCCCCGTGGGCCGGCGGATCAAGCCGTAGCGCCACGATTGGGGCGTCGGGCAGGGGAAACGTATAAGTATAACACTGATTTGTTCGCGAGATGGGCCAGCGGAACGAATCGAATTCATTAAGGCCTTCAGTTGTATCATACCATATCCCGACGAAGCCGGCCTTGTCAGAACCGCACGTTATCTCTAGATAAAGGATATTGTTGCCCGGGTTATTAAGGGGATAAAACTGCAGTGGAACCTTTTTATTCTGCGGCATGCAGAACGCCCCGGCGGCCGCCAAAGCCGCCAGCAAGCCACGACTCCAGGTGGGGCGGAAAGGATCGTTCATGCTGTTCCTATCAAGGGGCATTGTGTCAGAAGGGAAAGAGAAATCCTAGGCCAAGGAAATGCTCAAAGAGTCGTTATAACGCGGCGGCACGTGGACGGCATAACAACCTATTAAAGAAAACGATAGGCCGCATTCTGGAGAAATGGTAGGCTTCCAAATACTCCAGATTGCAAGCCCCGGAAATCCTGTAAAATACTCCAATAACAGGCGACGCCAGTTCTCGTGCGCAAGCGATAAATCCAGACGAGGCTTTCGTGCTGAACCGCAATCCGATCGAGATTGTTAATACGCTGCAGCAAAAAGCTCAGTGTGCCTTACGCGAAGGCTGATAAATATACAGTTTGGTATCGGATAATGAGATCTCTCGGTACCCGGAAGCCAGCGCTCTTGCACCGTACTGGGGACCGCCTGCGTATTCTAATGCAACCTCGTTCGGCAACCAGTGTTTCGATAGAAAGGCGGCCATAGACTGAGGCGTGTATAATGCTTTCGCATCCGGAACCAGGAGCAAGCTAGGAATACCGTCATTCATCACGGCAGTGATTGAACGAAAAGTGACTTCAGCACGTGCGGAAGGTGCAGGCGCCGGGTCGATCGATCGACCGGCGTCGTAAATGTTCTGGGCGCCATTAACCGATAACACGAATCCAGCACCTAGAGGGCACAGTATTCGTTCAATATGGTTATATGCCTTGTACCTCTGTTCTGCAGATAATTTCATAATCGACGTCATATTTAAGTCGTCGGGTTGTATTGCCAAGATATTCCAAACTCGATTAAAGCTAGGTCGATTGGAAGGAATGAGAATTAAGACAGCAACTACCAACACGGCGGCGAGGAAGCGAAGCAGCGGCATGCTTGGTGAAGGTTGGGCAGATGCAGCCATTCTTTTAGGCCTAGTGTTCCACAATTCGGCTGCGGTGGCTGCTAGATAGGTCAAAGATAGGCCCGAGGGGATGGCGAACAATAATCTATGGAAATCGGAGATAGGCTCTCCATGGTTGGCAAGGGCTCCGCAAAAGGGAATCGCCACGAAAGGAAGGCCGAGTGCGATTAGCGGTCCCACTGTAAGCCAACCGATGACGTGGTTTCTCGAAAGGAGAGCGAGTCCCGCCGCAACATTAATTATCCCGAAGAGCCCGAGAATCTGCATTGCGCGATCAGCGGCGAGCGATGGCCACATAAACAAATTGAAACCATACCAGGAATTCAACCACCCATTCGGCCGATAATCCGACGTGATCAATGGGTGCCTCGGCCACCAAAGGATGGTCGCGGCACCCAGCACGGCCACTCCTGCGGTTAGAAAAAACACCATGGAACGCCTCCATTCGATCAGTCGCCAGACCGCGATTGAGACGATACTCAACCCAGCGATTCCAAGGCCTTGAACGTGGTTAAAGACGATCAAAGCGAGGATGGCCGAGCATAGGGGCAGGAACATCAAAGCCTCGCGCATCTTACCTAGGGGTCGTTCTCGAGGACCTGCGGTAATTGCGGGTTGAGAAATCGAGACTTCTGGTACATTGCCCTTAGGACCGCGTGTAGTTAAAATGGCTAGCCGCGTCAGCGCCACGGCTCCGAGCTGGGCCAACATCGTGCTCGCTAGTCCGTAGTACCGATAAAATGAAAAGCAGACGTTTCCAAACGTGAGGACGTTAATCAGGACGGACATGAACGCCCAGCGATGACTCAGGCCGACGGCTCTGGCCAAGAGATAATACTGCCAGGCAAGCAGAAGGCACATGCCGGTATAATAGATATCTAACCAAAAGCGTTGGCTTTCGGCGGGAAACGCAGCCACAAAGCTATAGGCAAGGAAATACAGCGATTTATAGCCGGCCGAATGACTGGCAACGATATCGCGTGTTGCCCATTCGGTAATTCGGCGAAGGTGTTCCCACGGATCTGACGGCCATTCCAGATAAACGCCGGGAATGTAAAAAACAAGAGCTAGGAGGAGCCATGGCGCGATGGCAATCGCTGCAGAGTGACGAGTGGAATAGAAAGGTGCTGAATACGGGCGGTGGCGCCTGGAGGCAGGAAGTGGTAGTAGGCCAATGGGACCGTGCTCCAAGACTCTAGCCGGCAATCGATTGTTTAGCTCTTCGTCCGGTGTCACGACCCTGGTGTCTCGCCACCATGCATGGATTACAATCGCTGACAGCAATGCGTGGGCCGCATGAAGAACCCAATAAACATGCAGAAGCGGTATCGGCGCAATGGATGGAAGGAAGGAAGAGAAGCGGTGATGCCCCTCAATTAAGCCGTTCGTGACGGGGACATTATACGGTGCGTTTGCTGGCCAGTGTTGCCAGTAATATAAGAGATAGACAGCGAGGTAAGGAATGAAGAATGCCCAACCCGACAGAAAGTAAGCAGTGAGCTTACGGACGGGGAAAGAAGCGGAACGGCGAGTAGGCAAATGAAACGATATTCGGAGGCTAGAAATCCATCTTAAATGTCTCTCGAGTGCCAGTACTGAAATACAGTGTTAAATGATTCAGTTTCGCGGCTTTTTAGAATTTAAGATCCTTATAGTGCCAGGTAAGACAAAGGAGGTAAACGAACGAAAAGTAGGATCAGCGCTCTGATTCTATCTTAAAACCCTTGGCTGAAATTGTAACTGTAACATTGCCGCGGAGACCAGACACATAGGCCGGTACACCCGCATTATAAAAATAATTGCGCGTTCGCATGCAACGCGCAGAAAGCCAAAGAGCTTTTGAGACAGGCACGAGCACCGCCGCGGGATGAACCTTTGCGTAGAAAAGGTCCGGAACGGTGCCTTCCGCGCCATGATGCGGTGCCTTTAACAGATCAGCTCGCAAGTCCATTCCGCTCTGCAGCAAATATGTTCCTAGTTTGCTATTCAGGTCGCCAGTAAATAGTGCTCGTGTTGGTCCATGCGACAGACGCAACACGATGGAAGTGTCGTTGACATCAGTAAGCCCAACTGGGCTATGCACGCCGTCATAGGCACATAGAACATCGAGGCTAACGATAAACCCGTCCCGGGTTTTTCGTTCATAAATCCGATCACCAGCTTTGGGAGTTGTGTATGGAATTCTCCGGGAACGCAATTCGGCAAGCACGGACTGAACGTCGTTCAAGTCGCAACCCCATGGGATTTCGAGATCAGCCGAGCGTTTATCGGGAACGTTCAATATGACCTTCTTTACAACGATTCCTGCCCTGAGAATTCGGATTAGTTGGCCGTAGTGGTCTCTGTGAAAATGGCTAATGACCACCAGGGAGATTCGGCGTACCCCGAGTCTCCTCAAGAGCGTAACGGCCACATCGGGTGCATCCGAGGCTTCGCCAGCATCTATCAGAAGATTCGAACCATCAGGCAGCTGCAACAGATGGCAGTCTGCCTGCGCCTGAGCAGGTGTTACATTCAGCATTATCCATTTAGTCGTACTCGGGCCCGCGAGCAAATGGATTGCGGGAGCTAAAAATAGGCCTATTGCAAGAAGAAAACGAAGGCGCATTTTAGAATTTGCGAGAGAAGCGGAAGTGTGGAATTGAGACCAGAGATTCAATCCCGATTGTTTCGCCAAACGATCTTTAAGAGAATGATCTTGAGTCGTCGAGCGCAGTTGCCATTTCTTATTGTCACGTGATTGCTCCGGCAGGCCATTCGTCGGCCGAGCTTTATCACCCCAACAGGGTCATTCCTGCGAATTCGCGAGATGCAGGCATTGGCCATGCCGGCTCTTCCGCCTGCTCCATGAACTCGAGACCTGTCCCTTCAGTCGGCAATTCAAGGCAAAGGTGTATCACATCTGTGATTCTGGACACCACTTCAATCCACTTCCTGCACTCCGAGGGGAAGCTATGCAGCTCCGGGCCACTAATTCCGCCGATGCGTTTGTCGCAAAGGGTTTTGCGTCGAAATGCATAGGGTTATGGTCCGACCGCAATCCAGAGAGTCAAAATGAGATGATCTCGTAATAGCCGAGGCGCTGTGAGGCCTCACAGAAGAGCACTCGTTATTGATCGGCACGGTTCATAGCCACATAACCGTCTTCGGCATGAGTCAAAACTC
>Ga0181526_10002208_pt1 | contig 17182 bp, 21 predicted proteins | sample PEATcosm2014_Bin_35_FD_119750 | JGI IMG/M metagenome (GOLD analysis project Ga0181526, IMG submission 119750) | Peatland microbial communities from MTU Mesocosm Facility, Houghton, MI, USA - PEATcosm2014_Bin06_30_metaG | ecosystem: Environmental > Terrestrial > Soil > Wetlands > Peat | place...
AGCCGAACCCCCAGAAGAAAGAGCAACACCAAGAGAACTACCGTTCATTTCTTTCCTTTTCCTTCTCGCCCTGCTCATTAAATAAGGGTACTAGACTTGTCTAAGCGATGTTGGCACGGAGGGGTGCGCGTTTCGCTCAGAATGTAATCGGCGCTAATGTAAAGCCAATTCGTGTTGGCCGCTCGCTAGCATACAAATTTGCGTTGCGGCCTCATCTGCATCCTTGAGAGGACCCTCGAAGCGCCTTTTTGTTTTGTGATCCAGCATCTGCCACGCGGACTGGGTGTAATCGATGTCCCGGCCGGCAATTCCAATGTCAAACGTCAGGCTCCAACCACTCAAATAGTCCTTCATGGCTTCGTCGCCAACAGGGTCGTAGCTTATGTCAACGCCTTTACAAGCGCGGCTTTGGTGAAAAGCGGAAGCAAATTCCCGCCTCAAATCATCAGCCATCTGTCGCGGAATTCGTACACAAGAGTTGTTTGACGTACGTTTGTAAACCTCGCAGGCATTCCTCGCATTGTCACGATTCCAGGATTGATCCAAGAATATTGTCATTTTGTGTGTCCGGCACCCAGTCAATGTCCCCACGAACAAAATCGCTGTGAATAGGTGTGCTTTCATTTTCCAGAACTCCTTAAGAGCCGTCTTCTTCCTTGGAGCCTCGGATATATTTTCCTGATACGAGCCGAATCCTCCCATCCACATGAGTGTTACGCGGCCCCGCGGCCGCCCCTTGTAGTTATTCGTACGAACCCTCCAGGTCCCGACATAGCTGTTCGTGCGGATCCTCAAGCCCCCAGCACAGTAACTCCGGGTGCCGCTTTTCCAACCACGCATAAAATAGGTCCACGCCAAGTTCGTTGTGCTCGTCAGGTGTTCGCGCCCTAAACAACTGGCGCACATGCATTTGACGCATTGTGTCCGAATCGCTCTCAATCATGTCTGCACCCCCCTGATTAGCCAGACGTAACGAGCAATGTCGGATTATGTCGGATAGTACGCAAGTCTCTTTGGCCCTCCCTTCCCTCCTCACATGTTGATCAGTAATTCCGAATCGTTAGGTCGTTGATCCGTGCGACCTGCTCGTCTGCGGGCCACGTGCAGACTTCAAGCTCTGAGTCTTCCAACCAGACGTCGGGGAATGTCCATTCAATCCTGGGATCTTGGTGAAACAGGAATAAGGCGTGGTCTTTATCGAAGCGGGCCGCTTTGACGGTCCCTATTCGATTCGGGTCTGCGACCATGAGGACGTAGTGACCAATCATGTTGCGCCTACCATAGGAGTAATGTTTCCGACGCTCCGAATGGTCGTCAGAAACGTCTTGGAGACTTCGGGCCTTGGCTTCAACCGCGACGGTATGGCGATGGACACTGTGAGTATGTGACTACTGTCACGGATGCGAGGTCATACGAACTTAAATCGGTGGGACTGACTCTTCCTTAGAAGCGACTTGTTGCAGTCCAGCGAGCTCGTCCATCCCAACCCGCAAGTGCGGTCGCTCGGTTGGACTTGAAGGTAAGCAGACTCTAAGTCACCCGCCGAGCTTTTGTCATCGCCCAGCGCAGAAGCATTGAGCCCAGCAACGATCATTCACTGCTTGAATGAAGCTCGCAGGCGATTGTGAGCTGGTGGCTGGGGCTGCCGGTTCTTAGTGTGATCGCCTATACGCCGGATCGGAAGCGCGTAAGGAGTACTTAAGCATTGAAGGACACGACCTAAAAAACGTGGTTCCCTCGATGTCTTTCACGGATTATTCCCTCCTCTCGCATATTCTTTTATTCTTTTCGCAAATACTGGATATCGATGAACCGTTGGTCACTGTGCTGGAACGATCGAACCCTAATTTAGAACTTCGGCTTTCCCCTAACGCTGCTCACTTCCGTGCCCGATGGCTTGTTGGACGGATGACGGACAACTCCGATGTAACGCGATTAGGTAAGGATTGCCGACAATCCACTCGCGACTAACTCCATCTAAGATGCCGCCGCATCGCCGGCGAGGGCTAGAATCGCCTTGGGCTGAGGACGCAGCAGCAAATAGAATGCGACGACGTGCGTGATCATCAGCACGGGCACATAGATGATCGGGATCGCGTACGTCGCGCCCAACTGCCCCGCCAGCGAAGGAAGGCCAACCCGGATGGCGTGATAATAGTCGAGGACGAGGTCAATCGCCCCAACGAGATTGAAGGCGACGACGAAAAGCCAGAAGAGCGGACGTATCCTTACCGTGAGAAGCGCCAGGATGGCGAGCACCCCGGTTGCCAGGTCCCAGTAGGCGGCGAACGTGGCGAAGCCGGCGGCGGGCAGATTCGGGCCGACGACGCCTGGAAGGATAAAGACGAGCCCGAAGAAGCGGAAGCTGTGCAGCGTAGCGATGGCGCGTTGCGCTGCGACCAGGTCCATCGATTTGAGCCGGGGCAGGATGTACACGCCGAAGCAAAGTAGCCACGCGACATAACCTAGAATGAGATGCAGATTGAAGATGGTTTCCGGTGACATATAGCCTCCTGTTCACTTATTGGTTGAGTTATCTCTCAACAGTGTCCCGAGCGGCAAGAGTGGTCCGACCGAATGAACTGTTCGTCCATAAGGTTTTCCTTCGGGAGAGGTAGGCTTTCGATGAGGACCCGAGCCTCCGCCAAGTCCTTGCAGTTCAGTAGGAAGATGACGCCCCGGCCGTCGCCGCGCATAAACCACTGCTGAATCTTGTGGTCGAGATAAAGTGGAGCGGTCGCACGAATTTCGGCGGGCATGATTTTCATGAGTTGCTCGGGAGTAACCCCCGGTTTTGGCGAATAGATCGTCAGCACGCCGGTGATCTTGGGCTGCGGCGGTGTGGACTGCGCTCGCGCCATGGGCGCCAGGACCGTCGCGAACACCAGCAGCAGGTAGGACATTTCAATCTTCATTGTTCAGCTCCATTGATTCCTCACGGAATCTGGATCTTGCATTGGTACCACTGGGTACCATACGCTTTAGACGTAGCTGCAAGAGAAAGGTTGCATCCGCAGGCATAAAATTCCCTGCACCCTTACACTCGTGATGGTACTATACGGTACCAGGGTCCGCGAGGAGAGGGGGATGGCTAAGGCATCGATGTCAAAACGCCCCCAGAAGGGCGGCGACGAAACCGCGGTGCGCGAGCGCATCCTTAAGGCGGCCTTTGCGGCGTTTATGAAGGGCGGCTACGCAACGACCAGCACGCTTGAGATCGCGACGCGCGCGCGCGTTTCAAAGCGAGAGCTTTACGCGCTAGTTGGCAACAAACAGGAAATGCTGATCGCCTGCATCAGCGAGCGCTCCAAGCGACTGGACGTGCCCGGTGACCTGCCCGTGCTGCGCGATCGCGAGACCCTAGCGCAGGTGCTGGCGTCTTTCGGGACCAAGCTCGTCCGCGAGGTTAGCGATCCCACGGTCATTGCGGTATTCCGACTGGCGATCGCCGAGGCGGTCCAGGCTCCCGAAGTGGCGCATGCGTTCGACTCTATAGGACGCGAAGCAAGCCGCGCCGCCTTGCGTAAAATCATGGCCGAGGCCCAGGCGTCCGGGCTACTCACAGGCCGTCCTGCCGAACTTGCCGCGCAGTTCGTCGGGCTGCTCTGGCGCGATTTGATGGTCAGCCTGCTGCTTGGGGTCGCCGAGCGACCGAACCCCCGCGAAATCGCGGGGCATGCCCGCGGCGCAGCGGCCGCCTTCCTGCAACTTCATCCGCTACCGAGCGGGCTATCCGGAAGTAATCAACCTATTTTTTGAATTAGTACCTACAAACGCGCCAGTGTTTACCGGACCGATCAGTTCCAAATGGACTTCGTCTTGTTCTCGCTGCGAGGAGTCCTGCCTTCAGTCTCAACAGATCCATCTGTAGTACGGATTGTCCCGAATTTGCACCAAAACAGTGCAGAGGGCAAAGCAGCTTATATCTATATGAGAACGAGAATTAGTTTAGTTCGTGGACGTGAGGAGATTGCAACTGCCTACCCCCTGCTTTGAGCAGTAGATGGTACGCCAGAAAAACTCCGAAACTATCCTGTTGAACCAATGTGAGTTGGTGGACGTGAGGGGATTCGAACCCCTGACCCCCTGCTTGCAAAGCAGGTGCTCTCCCAGCTGAGCTACACGCCCCCGTTTCCTTCATCCTGTTGACCAGTATACCAGTTGCAGGAACCTTGCGAGTAACGACAAACAGCCCTTTTCTTGGAACATTTGGAACAACTTCCCTCGGCAAAACAAAACCGTAGCCGACACGCTCGGCTTCGGCGAGCCGAGTTGGGAGGTCTTCTTTAAGCGCTGAATACAGTTCACCCATCTCCTTCGGCTTGTGGGCCAGTCAGAACTTCCGCAGGTCTTCTTGGCACCTCTGGGCTGGTGCCCGTAGCCAAGAATTGCGGAACCGCTTGAACGAGTGCCAGCCCATTCCTGCCTCGTACAGCCCGAGCTTTGCGAGTCTCTGGTCGAGCCAATCTTCGGCGAGGTTACCATACAGGTAGGGAGTGCCGTTCTTCGTCTGCAAGATGAGTCCGGACCGGCCGATCATGAACTTTCGCAAATAGTCGGCGACATCAGGATGCAGGTCGATCTGCCGCCACGAGGCATCCGTCTTCAAATAGTTGACGATGCGGGGGCGGTCCTTGTCCACCTGGGCCAGGTTTATCTTGGTTGCCATCGTGCCCTTTGCCGCGCCCGTATCGTCCTGCTTGGTGTACTCCCATTGCATGCCGCCCGACACCTTCTCCAAGGCCTTCTCCGAGAACTCATCCTTTCCTCCGGCAGGCTTCACGGTTTCCTGGTCCCTCTCTTTGGGATTCTGTTTTTCGTCGCTCATTCCAACTGGTTCCTCGTTTTCGTGGTTCATTTTTCTGCTCCGTGTTTCGTTCCCTGTCGCCGCGGACTCTATAGGCTAACGTTTGTCATCGTATACCTCATATACACCATCGGAGCTTTACCTGTGGGGCGCGTTAGGCCTCCGACGACGGCGCTCATGGAGCTTTCGGTGAGTTCGGCGTCATCTCCAGTCGTTTCGCGCACGAATTCGAAGGAAACGCAGTCTTTGTCTACTAACACACGCGGCTTTGTTCCTGCGGGTATTTCTACGCCATTCTCTCGCAGCAGTGGCTCCGGGTCGTTGAGGAGCCTTTTTTTGAGTTGACCGTCAGAACATGCTCGCTTCACCAACTGCTCTAGTTTTTGCTGAATCACTTCAGAGGTGTTGGTTGCTTCGATGGGTTTTTCGTCGCTCATTTCATTCTCCTTTTAAGTATCCGCTTTGACCCGTTCCCGGTGTCGTCGCATGACACTCATCTGAAACCCATGCCGCAACACTGGGACGGCCTCTACTGAGGTAATCGGATTTGGGAACCAAAAGACGACAGCGAATTTAGAGAATTGCTACAGTATCTCGCTCCTGCCCATGTTGCTTCCTGTTTTGGAGGCCCTGATTCTAACTAGATGAAGTTTCCAGTTTTAGTCACTAGCCTTCTGCTGAGTGTAGATATATCCCATCTTCCCATAGGAAAACGAGATTGATTCGGCTCCGCCCTGCACTTGGCCGAGGTCCGACTCGCTGAGTTCGCCCTGTGGGACAACGCTCATATACAGCTCCGTTATCGTCTTCCCTGTGGCGTCCTTGATCTGCTTCTGCTGCTCGCTTGTCAACTGAATCGTCGTTTTCTTCATACGTTTTTCCTCGCTGCACCAACGGCGCCGGGCCGCTTTGTCTTTGGGAATGTGCGTCCCGTTGCAGACTGATTCGCCACCTGCGACCTTGTCCAACTCTGACTCGGTCAGCGACGGTGCGGATTATTCCACCTTCGCCGATTCCACTTGCTGTTCTTTCTTGGCTGTCTCTTCGCTCATTTCATTCTCCTTTGCTAGGGTCGTTCTCGAACGACGCACGCTCTGCCGCAAGTGCATTTTTCGAGCAATGCACCGGAGGTGACCTTTGGGTGAACTTCAGGTGATCGGCCTAACTCCTGGAAGTCGCTCGCCTTGTGGCGGACGCGGGTGCTATGGAAATTCAATTGAGGGAAGATTCGGTGTGGCCACACCCTGAAGTACACCGACTGAGTACGGCACCCAACGGGGAGAGAGAAACAATCGATAAATGTCCATGCAAAGATGATGCCCTGAGACAGGTAGAAGACATTTGTAGGACGAGAAGGCACAGCAATACGAGTGTCGCGAAACATGTGGAAGTTTCGTGATGGAGAAGTTGATCTCATGCGGCAACGGCATCCTGAGCAGGAGGGGAACGGAGTTTTATCTCAGTTGCCGTGAGTCTTTCAATCACCACCATCGGGCCGGCACACTTGGGGCAAGTCCAGAGATCGCTGGGATTCTCGCTAGAGATCGCTTGGGTGATATGTGGTGTGGAGTTGAAACGTTCTGCGCTTCACGATCATGCCAGCCGGACCGCAACTACGCGGTCCGGCTGGCAGAGTTCTCAGGCGAACCAATCGTGAAGATTATTGTTTACGGGACTAGGCTTGCTGGTGCGAATGGCCCGCGTGCTTTGGCAGGCTGGTAACCGCGTTATACAAGAGCGCGAAAAGCAGTCCTGTCACAGCACCATCAATCAGGCCGTTGACAGTTCCAATGATGACACTTCCTATAGTCCTTGACGCGTGGAACCACGGATATACTGAACTGGTCAGTTGAATGAAGCTAGCACCATAGCTGGGATCTGCCAGATTAATCGAACCGATGCAGAGGATGGCGGCAGCCCATAAGAGTCCAGTTGCAATTGCCGTGGCCTTTAAAGAGAGTTGCATCATTTCTTCCTCCATGATTTCTTAAAATAATGCCGGGAGTGAGTCTACCCACCCATCCTGGGAAGGCGGTGTTCCTTCGACGCTCCGACTCGTAGCCGACGCGACGTGAGTCCCGGCGAACATCGCCCTGCCCAGGGATAGAATTTCGGAAATATAGCGATCAATGTGCCGCGTTAGTAGCCCGCGCTTGCTGGACGCTTGTCGCAGGCGCGTTTGACACCATTTCGACTTTCTTCAGTTGTGGTTCACGGCGCTGCCAAACAATTCGTGTATCGGATGCGTCTGTAGGATAGATCACTGCCGATTGTCGACCGGTAGGCTCAAGAACGAGATCCGCACGGCGATTGTAGGCGAGCCAGGTTGTTTTTTCACTTTTGATCATCCACTTATCCGGCGTCTCATCGTTTCTGGATTGGAGGGTTTCTACAGCTTTCACATCCATTTGTTTATCTTTTCCTTCGGCCCGCATCTTGATTTCATCAGCCGGAATACCCTTGGAAATCAGGTAGTCTCTGACGAGAGCTGCGCGGCGTTCACTAAGTGCTTGGTTGTATCTGCTAGGCCCACGCACGTCGGCGTGTCCAATAACCACCAGGTTGGCGTGCTGTTCATACATGCGGAAGTTTCTGAACTCTGTCGCAATGTTGTCGAGAGTCATTTTCTCACTCGCTACAAGACCAATCTTCGGATGGTGTTTGGTTGGATAAGCCGTTGGGAAGAAGAGGCTAGCCAATGTTGCCGAAGGTGGGGGATCAATGGAACCCACTAGGTGTAAGGTCGCTGTCTTTGTTGTCGTCCCTCCGCAAGCATTTGCCGCGGCAATCGTGTACGTAACGTCTTCGCTGACTGGGCCCTTGCTCGTCTGTTTGGGCTGGGCGGTCACTACTCGGCTGCCGCTCATTGCATCGCTATTAAGAGGTTCGACCCTGGCGGAGTTTGCATTGGAGGTCGACCAATTCAACGTAGCGGAACCATCCTCCACGACGCGGTCCCCAATTTTGTGGTAACGGACTTCCGGCTCACTGAGGGCAATTGTGGCGCTTGGCGTGGCGTCAACCTTCACCGTTACGGTCTGCGTGGTGTCTCCGCCAGGACCCTTCGCGGTCAGCACATAGGTCATATTATGGGTAGGCGTGACAGTTTGGTCTCCTTGACCCGGCACTTCGCCCATCCCTGCAATAGAAGTATCTATTGCATCGCTGGAATTCCAGATGAGTTGTGTCGCTTGCCCACAACTGAGATTAGTGGATTGAGCTGCAAGTTGCGCCGACACGGGCGCGATCGGCACCGTGGCGCTGGCAATTCCGGCATGGAATCGAGGCTGCGGTGGCATGTTCAATCCCTCTTTCCATTCCTTGGTTTTCATCTCGCCGTTGCGATTGAGATACACAGTCACTTGTTGCCCCGCTTTCGCGGTGATCGGACTGGACCAGATGGTATTGCCTTCGCGAGTCACGGTCACTTGATATGTTCCCGGCTTCACGAGCAGTCGTTGATGCCAAATCCAGTTCCAGTCAAATTCGTCGACATGGCCGACGAAATATGCCGGCGTCTGGCCGTTTACGAGAACGGCGGCGCGAGGATGTCCCTTGAACTCGATGTCAGCAAATGGTCCAGCCACCACATCTCCGGACGACTGCAGGTTCACTCGTAAATCCGTCGTCTCGCCCGCACCTACGTGGACGTCCTGTATTTTGGGCAGGTACCCGTAGTTGTAAACTCCCACCTTGTGATCGCCCGCGGCAACTTCGATCGTCTGGCTGCCATCGCGGACTGCCTTACCGTCGACGAAAACGTAAGCCTGCTTCGGTTCAACATGCATTTTCAATTTTCCTGTTTCTTGCGCCGACTGCGCAAACGCCGAGAACGCCCACAAGCAACTCATGGCCGAAATCAAAACCCCGAATACAACAAGTTTCCTCCGCATTTGGTGGAACCTCCTTTACGGTGGTGATCGTGGCTTGGTCCGAATCATCTGTCTCTGGGATTTCGTTGACGGGACCAGGAAGATGCTTACCCCCTCGCCCCGTTTCGGCGCGCCTCCCATGACTCTAGTCAGCCATCCCAGCCGGAAAACGCGACCGCTGCTTACACATATCGTGATGCGATACATCGTCTATTTGTTGCCTTGCACTTTATATCGCGATGCGATATATATGCATGTGGCTGCGGCTACCATCTGTCCTCACGATCCGTCTATCAGTGGGGAGTTAGGTGTCGCCGGACAAGCGGCCGGGAGAGAGGAAATCCATGCGCGCTCTGGTCTTGGCGTGGACAGAGCCGGTATGTCGAGACCCTTGGAGCTAGTGCGTGCGGAATCGGAACGCAGTGCGCAGCATGGCACAAGCGGGGTGCTTTTCCGAGTGTTTCGTTTCGATCCCAGAGTCACGCGCTTCGGCGCTTGTGGATCGATGCTACTTTGTCGTCAGCAAACCATATCGTACTACGATACATCTAATGGAACAGAGGCAGAAGATGCAGTTTCGCCTTTTGTGCAATGGCTTTCCTTGGAATCCAAGTCGGGCACTTTCACCTCCGCCTCCCTTCTCCGCTGACCAGGCTTCCACCCCGGGCTCCGCACCGGTCACTAAAGAGGCGTATATGGAGCTAAGAAGAGTAACCGTTCTTCTCGTCGAACGCGATGCGCGATGCACCTCCGCCCTTGAGTCCTACCTCCTCAAACGAGGATGTGAACTCTGCCTTGCAATTTCCAAAAAAGAAGCGTTGAAGTTCCTGGATCGCCGCCATTTCGACCTAGTTCTCAGCGAGTTCTTGCTTTCCGATGGGACCGCCTACGAACTAATGCATCAGCTTTTGGGTTCCTCCACCACTATGTTTTTTTTTAATGCGGTCGAGGATGGATGCTGGTGGATGAATGCCATCTACGAAGGACAGGATCGTTCGCAAGACCCAGGGATGCGGCCCGCACAGTTCAAGATCTTGTTAGACAAAATTCTATTGACCAGCTATCGAAGCAAGTCCCAGAACCAGGAGTGTACTGTTCAATCGGCCACTTTTGAGGTTCAGGCATCGATCAAGAAAAGGAGAAGCCCCATGCGAAGGACAAATGATGGTCCTGTACTTTGGTCTCCGACGCAACTGCGACCCGGTATCGTCGCAAGTTTTCGGCGGTGGAATACTGTGATCATTTCTGTTCTTGTTTTCTTCGTCCTAGGAGTGTTTCTCGCCGCGATCGGTCCCGGGCTCGAAGGTCGCGCTACGGCCGCTAGCAAGGTTCCCTTGAAAATCGACAAGGATCCCTCTCCCGTCAGCCTGGCCGACTTCAAGAACGGATACGCCCCTGTTATCGATCCGGCCTTGCCTGCCGTAGTGAATATTTCCTCTACTAAGGTCGTCAAGCAACAAAACAACTTCCCAAGCATGTTTAACGACCCCTTCTTCCGTCAATTCTTCGGCGATCAATTTAATCCGTCTGATGTTCCGCAAACCGACCGGGAATACAGTCTCGGTTCTGGGGTGATTGTGAACCCCGACGGCTACATCCTCACAAACGATCACGTCATTTCGGGAGCGTCCGACATCGAGGTTTACACTCAGGACAAAAAGAAATTCAAGGCCAAGTTGATCGGAACCGATTCCCTCACGGACATCGCCGTTTTGAAAATCGACGAAACGGACCTGCCGGCGCTGACCTTGGGCGACTCCTCCCGGCTTAAAGTGGGCGACGTCGTCTTTGCCATCGGCGATCCTTTTGGAATCGGTGAAACCGCCACTATGGGCATAGTGAGTGCCACCGGACGTGGACTTGGTGGCTCCATTGAGCACTATGAGAATTTTATTCAGACCGATGCGGCTATTAACCCCGGCAACTCGGGAGGCGCTCTCCTTGACCTGCACGGCGACTTGGTTGGCATCAACACCGCAATCATTACTGGAAACGGTAGCGGCGGGAATCAGGGCGTCGGACTCGCGATTCCGATCAACATGGCGCACAACGTCATGGAACAAATTGTGGATCATGGAAAGGTCATTCGCGGCCATCTCGGCATAGCTATCCAAAGCGTCGATGCAGACATGGCCAAGGCTTTCGGCCTGACCCATGGGGGTGGTGCATTGGTTTCCGAGGTGACGCCGGGAAGTCCCGCCGCGAAGGCCGGGATCGACCGCGGCGACATTATTCTCGCTCTCAATGGACAACCCGTCAGCGGCCCCGACGATTTGAGCGTCAATATCTCTCAAACGTCTCCTGGCACAACGGTCCACCTAAAAATCGCACGCAACGGTCAAACGCGCGACGTTTCGGTTACCCTTACGGAGCTTGCCGAGAAACAGCCGAACGCCGTCACCGCCACCCCTAAGAACTCCGCGCTCGAGGGTGTTCAGGTAGAAAATCTGACTCCAGCCACTGCGCGCCAGCTTGGTGTTGCGCCTTCACTGGCGGGAGTAGTGGTTACGTCGGTGGACCCCTCCAGTGCCGCTGCGGCTGCGGATCTCGAGAGTGGAGACATCATCCAAGAAGTAAACCGCAAGTCCGTTCATAATATCGACGAATACAACCGCGCGACGGCTGCGCTCGGCAATCAGCCGGCACTTCTTCTCGTAAATCGTGGCGGCAACGCGCATTTTGTGGTCGTCGAGCCGCAGCCACCAAACTGAGAACTTCTTCGAGGCCGGCTGACGCCAATAAGTGCATCGTTGATCGAGAGTCAACTGTCGGCGAGAGCTTTGATCTTGTTTTTCCATGACGCAGGAATGGAGGAGGTCAAACGGCAAAATTACCCACGAGGGGAAAGGGAAGACGGGGACGACTGTGATGACTACTGTGCGTATTTTGATTGTTGGGAAAAACACTCAACGAGCCTGTGGTCTGTTGAGACGACTTGACACTTGGTCGTGGGATTTTTACTTTGCGGAAACTTGCGCCGAGGTCATGCCGCTCTTGAAGGAGCACAGTTTTGACTTCGTCCTGAGCCAATTCATGCTTCCGGACGGTTGTGCTGATCAATTCTTGGCTCCCCTGCGGGGCGCACGCACACACATGTTCTTCTCTCATCTTTTCGAAAATGATTGCGTGTGGCACCACGTTCTCGAGAAAGGCCAGAACCGCTGGTGGGAACCCCAACTGATTCAGCCTCACGATGTCCTCGATCTTATCGAGCGCTTCATCCAGCGCGACCTTGCGGACGAGCAACATCCCGATGACGTCCAAAAACTTGGGCGTTCCGAGGATAGCTCTCCGCCGTAGGCGAGTGGTGGAACCACAGGGTTGCTGAAAGCTCTTTTGGTGGAAGAGAAGAAAGGACATGAACAGTGACATTTGAACGGTTTGTGAGACCTTCGAACGTGTTTCTATGCTTTTTCGGAGTTGTGCTCTTTGCCATAGCCGTGACGGCCAGGCAGCGTGCCACACCTGTCTATGATCCGGCTACGGTTGTGACCGTGTCTGGAACCGTCGAAACTGTCGAGCAGCACCAATGCTCTTTGGGCTGGGAGGGCTACCCTGCTCGGGCCAGTTGGCTTGGAACGCATGTCATGTTGAGGACCGACTATGGAGTGCTGGACGCGCATCTCGGTCCTTCCTTGTTTCTTAAGCAGCATGACTTGATCCCTTTGAAAGGGGATGAGCTTGAAGTTACCGGTTCCAAGTTCGCAGGCGACCTGCCCGTCATCCTAATCGCCAAGGAACTTAAGAAAGGCAGGAGACTTCTGGAATTGCGCGACCGGACCGGACAGCCCCTGTGGCAAGACTAGATGCCACCTGCGGATCGGCAATCCGCCTAGATCGCCTTTGTTCGTTTTGCCCTTGATTGCACGAGTTGGTCCGGGACCTCCATCGTCGAGGTCGGACATTTCGCTTTAGGACTGGGATTAGGAGCCGAGCATGCGTGTTCGATTAATGCAGTCGTTTCTACTGTTCGGAGCACTTGCCACACCTGCCGCGCAAATCGAGCTTCCAAATGTCCGGGGCACTGTGGCCGACACCCGGGGCCACGCGTTGCCCTGGGCCGTCGTGTACCTCTACGACCATCGCACGAAGATGGTTCGAACCTACTACGCCGACGACACTCCGATTTGCATAGCGATATAATAGGTGACATGATGCGAGATATTCCCCATTCTAAATTCGTTGCACTAGCGGAACTCCGGCACCGCATCCGGCAATTCCTGCAAGGAAGCGAGCACGCAGCCGAAAAGGCCGGACTCGAGCCGCAACAATACCAGATGCTCCTCGCTCTTCGTGCGCTCCCTCAAAATCATGGAGTCAGCATCCGTCAGCTCGCCGATCGCCTGCTGCTCCGCCACCATAGCGCTGTCGGCTTGATCGATCGCCTGGAGGCGAAGGGCTATATCCGTCGTGATCATAACGGACACGACCTCAGACGGGTTTCTGTAATTCTGCTCCCCCGAGGTAAGCGGGCCCTAGAAAAAGTTGTGCGGCAACGTCTTCACGAGTTACGGGACTCCGGCCATGCGCTCGTAGCCGCGATAACCGCTATTTTGGACGAGAGCATACCCCAAAGGGGCCAGCGCGCCGCTCGTAGCGCGAACGTCCGCAAGGCTGGCGCCTTCCTAAGAGGGCGGCGCACCCGAAACATCTAGTTCATGGCTGAATTGCAGGGAGCTTACGACGCCTATATCGTACTACGATATAATCGTGTTCAAATGCATGAGTTGAAGCTTTCCTTTCCACTCGAGAAGTGTCATTTAGTGAGGCGAGCCGGCCGTTGTCAGCCGACTTAACGTGGCGCGCTCATTATATCGTTACGCGATATATTGTCAAGAAGTTGCTCTTGCTTTTTATATCGTAATGCGATATATAGTTCCCGGCGACTGTAAACCAGGTGCATTGCCTGCCGTCTATTTGTACTGGGCCGGCTGCGCAGGACCGCAATGTCATCGATTGCGTGAACGGGTCGGAGGACTGCGACCGCGGTCAACTGGGGGTCGATGGACAGCGTGACGCTACTAACGCGGCGCACGACAATCGGCTTTAATCGAAGACCCATGTGGTTATGCTGCCATGCCTGGAATAAGGTCCTGTGCTAATTATGTTTGGGATGCTGCACAGGCCGAAGGGGACGTCGGATGTGTTCTGGATAACATGCGCTCAAAGAAGGGGCGTGGCGGTCCGCGGCCGCAGGCTGACCGACGGCGATCTTGGTGTGGTTACACAATTTTGACCTCGGGCACGCTCCGACGGATGAACAACTCGGCAGGATCGACCTCGAGTGAAAGGCAGGTGCGTTGTGTTTCGCCATACGATTCCGATTGGACGCGTCCTTGGAATACCCATTGATTTGGACTACTCCTGGTTCTTGATCGCTGCCCTGATCACTTGGGTCCTGGCCGCTAGTTACTATCCGGTGGAATTCAAGGGTGGCTCGAGTATCGAATACTGGCTGATGGGCGCTGTGACAGCGGTCCTGTTTTTTGGCAGCATCATCGTACACGAACTTGCCCACTCATGGGTCGCTCTTCGCTATAAAATCCCCGTACACCGGATCACTCTATTCATCTTTGGCGGCGTATCTCAGATCGCAGGCGAACCCCCGAGCGCCAGCGCCGAATTCTTAATTGCCATTGTCGGGCCGCTCACGAGCTTTGCACTGGCGGCGCTCTTTTATGCTTCGGAGCCATTGCTTGTGAACATTACTCCAGCCTTGGCGGTAGCCAAATACCTCGCACTTATTAACGGCATGCTTGGATTGTTTAACCTTATACCTGGATTCCCCCTGGATGGAGGCCGCGTTTTTCGGGCCATCGTTTGGAGCGTGAATAAGAACTTCCGCAGGGCGACCCTGGTCGCCGCCAGCACGGGCCGATTTTTTGGTTTTCTTTTTATCGTTTGGGGCGTCTGGCAAGTTCTGAGGGGGAGACTTGTCAACGGAGTATGGATCGCCTTCATCGGCTGGTTCCTCGAAAGCGCGGCGGCAGCTCAAGTCCAGCAGCAAATGGTGCAAGGCCTGGTGGTCGGGCACAAGGTATCCGAGGTAATGGGAGAAGCGTGCACTCACGTATCGGCGGACGTCTCCCTCCAGAAGCTAGTCGATCAGGAGGTTTTGGCTCACGGTCGACAGTGCTTTCTAGTGGACCGGGGAGACCAAGTCGCCGGATTGCTGAGCCTGCACGACGTGAAGGAGATTCCCCGGGCCTCATGGTCGACGACCAGTGCGGCCCAAGCGATGGTACCCCTCGATAAAGTAAGCAGACTCGATCCCAACGCAGAGTTGTGGACCGCAATGGAAACCATGGGGCGGGGTGGGATCAGTCAAATGCCGGTCATGCAGGGGAACCGCTTTGTGGGGATGCTTTCGACCGGCGACATCGTGAAATACCTGCAAACTCTGCAGCAGGTCGGCGGATGAAGCTCGCCGGTGGTCAACAGTTTCTTGCCTTCGATAAGGGAAAACTCGCTCAAGTCGAAGGTCGAATGGAAAAATGGCTTGGAGGACTCATCTCATGCGAACTAAGTATTTTCTCGTTCTAACGATTGCAGCAGTCCTGGGCAGCGGAACATTGGTATTTGCAAACACGTCCGCGGGCTCAGGTTCCATCAGCGGAAAGATTACCTATACCGGCACACCTCCCAAGATGAAGCCGATTGACATGTCGAAGGAACCGTCGTGTGCAAAGCAGCATCCGACGCCAGTCTTGGGGCAAAATGTAACTACCGGACCCGGTAACACTCTCGAATGGGTAGTCGTGTATATTTCGGCCGGCGACCAGGGATCTTCGACGCCCTCTCGAGCAGCCAGATACGATCAGAAGGGCTGCGAATACCTCCCCCATGTTCTGCCGATGCAGGTTGCTCAGGAACTTCAGATTTACAATGACGATCAGACCTCGCACAATATTCACCCGCTTGCTAAAGTGAATTCTGAATGGAACAGGTCTCAGCCCGCTGGTTCACCTCCCATCGATACGAAGTGGGCGAAGGCAGAGTTCATCCCGGTGAAGTGCAACATCCATCCGTGGATGCATGGATATTTTGTGGTGCTGAATACATCCCATTACGCAGTTTCCGACCAGCACGGAGCATTCGAGCTCAAGGACCTTCCTCCCGGGAAATACACCGTGACGGCGTGGCAAGAGGAGTACGGGTCGCAGTCCCAGGAAGTAACGATCAGCGGCGGAGAGAACAAAACCGTAAACTTTACCTTTAAAGTTTTGCCTTACTAGCAGACTTCATCTCCAAAAAATGTTCGGCCCCGAAGCGCTTCGCGACATATCGCTTAAGTGGGTTTGGCATCCCTTGACGATCCGGGTGCTGCTACGGTGACATGTTCCCTCAAGTCTACGATGGAACGATACCACTCCTTCGAGATGGTCTTCGCGTCAGTACCTTATCTGCCTGCTGTTGGCCAAGAAGAATCTCCGGATACACGCGAACGACAACCACGTACACGTTGTAATCGAAGTTCGAAGTCGCGGGCTCAGTTGAACGATACCGCTACCATGGACCGGCTTGTTGGCGAAACTTCCGGCGAGGATATGCTCTGGGTCCATCTCCAAATGCACCTGGCATTCATTCGCGGTGACATCGCGAAACATCGTTCCCTAAGCGACGCTCTGGTTAATCGGCAGAGGAAGGCCAACCATATGGAAAACGTTGCCGAGGCGCTCGCCTATCATGCCGATGTGGAGGCCTACCTTGGGAACTATCACTTAGCCCGTAGGCTGTGCGCCCAGGCCGACGAAGCGGGGAATAATAGCGCTCTCGGACTTTTTAAGTGCTCGCCCGCTCTCGGGCTGTCCGCGGACACATCCCACGCAGAAGCACTCGCGGCGAAACTGAATGAACTCTTCCCCGAGAACACTATCGAGCAGAGGGTCGACCTTCCCGTCACTCACTCCACCATCCAGCGAGCGCGGGGAAATTTCGGGGCCGCAGCGGACTTATTCTCTCCCGTGACGCAGTTTCCGAATGTCGTAGTTTCCTACAATCGCGGTCGCGCCTATATGGCCGCGGGAGATCAGGCCAAAGCTATCGCCGATTTCCAGACCGTCCTTGACCACCCGGGTGGGCCGGACTGGGGATCGTTTAAGCCGCTTTCGCAACTCGGCCTGGCGCAGACCTACGCGAAACAAGGCGACTCCGAAAAGAGCCGAAAAGCCTACGAGGATTTTTTTGCTACGTGGAAAGACGCTGACCCCGACATTCCCATCCTGAAGCAAGCCAAAGCCGAGTACGCGAATCTGAAGTAGTTCTGGGTGAAACTGTGCCACAGCCTTGTCAGCGCCTGGAGAGTCGCGTAAACCGGCAAAGAGTGGCTACTAGTGCTCCGAATGTCCTCTAAACATTGATGAGCAGACGTCGCCGGTGCCAGATCCATCGGTAGCGGAATATTTTGGATATGCAAGGGCCTCCCAAGTTTGTCCCGCGGAGCCCTCATTTCTCGACGCAAAACGGCGATCTGCGCAGAGCGCCACAAATTCCACAAATTGCA
>Ga0181526_10002216_pt1 | contig 17129 bp, 11 predicted proteins | sample PEATcosm2014_Bin_35_FD_119750 | JGI IMG/M metagenome (GOLD analysis project Ga0181526, IMG submission 119750) | Peatland microbial communities from MTU Mesocosm Facility, Houghton, MI, USA - PEATcosm2014_Bin06_30_metaG | ecosystem: Environmental > Terrestrial > Soil > Wetlands > Peat | place...
AGGGTCAACTTTCGGATCTTGCCAGGTTTGGTCTTGACCACAAAATTGTGCGGATCATCAGGATCGCTGATATGTATGTTGCCCCCTGTGAATTTCAAGTTCAATTCGGGATGGACACGGATGATGTATTGGATCTTGTACACGGCCGCCTGTGCCGGGTACCACGGGGTCTGCCAATACGTCCATGCAATTGTCGACGGGAAATTCACTATAAGGGAGTGGTACGCCTTGATCGCCTGGGGCAGCATCCCCGCCTTCTCAAAGATCTGCCCTATATAAAATAAACGCACGCCCCAGGATTCCGGTGCTGTCACCCATTTATAAAAAGCGGCCTGCAGGTCCGTCGTATTGACAAAGTCCCAATGGTTGCCTTGTAAACGCCCTGCCCTTAAAGCTTTTTTGTACCCCGGGTCTTTGTAGATATCCACGATATTAGGATAAATACCTTCACCCAACGCTGCCGCTAATCCTGCCTGGTCAATGATCTGATAATGGAAATGTTCAGTGCCCACGTTCAGGAATTTACCATATTTGGCCCAGTCAACGACTTCTTCACCGGGGAACTTCAGCACCGGGACCGTTTTGGGGGCTATTTTTACAGCAACCGTGGTCAGCGGATTCTTGCCTTCCATGACATCAATAGAGTCCTTGGACTTTTCAGCGACCGACCAATAATCACCGCGGCTGGGGTCAAAACTTTGGGACCAGGGGTATTGGGAAATGATGTAATTGAATTGCGCGATAGCATCGCTGTTTTTCCCCTGATGCATGTAAGTTTCAGCTTTGATGAACAAGGTGGTCGCCACATCAGACATGATTTTATATTCGCTGCTTTTGTCTCGAGAAGGGAAATTATTTAATTGGGAAGCTAATATTTTGGCTTTGTCCCCGTAACTTTTAAGTATTTCATCAGCCAGGGCGGTAAGCGCCGTCAAGTCCCCCCGGCTGGATGCCTCCCAGGCTAAACGCACAATATCGGATGAACTGCGCTCCTGTGCCTGCGCGTAGGGGGCCGATGATAAAAAGCTAAAAACAACGGCGTAAAGGCATAAAGGGCCCCATTTTTTTAATTTCATCACCCCATCACCTCTTCTGAAGTAAGGCCTTTGACGATATGTTTTTGCATGAACAAGTATACCACGATAATTGGGACCGCCGCCATTGTCAGGCCTGCCATCAGGACAGGATAATCGGTGCTGTTGGCCCCCTGAAAGACCATGATGCCTCTTTGCAAGGGCATCAATTTAGTGTCTCCTAAAAGCAGCATGGCGAGGATATACTCGTTCCACACGGTAAGGGAATTAAAGATCACGATCACGGCAATGACCGGACGCGCGAAGGGCATGGCCATGTTCCACCAGATGCCGATCTTGCCGCAGCCGTCAATACGGGCGGCATCTTCCAGTTCACGGGGCATTTTATCAAAAAAAGTCTTAAATAATAAAATGCTCATGGAAAGCCCGACGTTGATCATGCACAGGATATAGCCGAAACGGCTATTGACCAAATGCAGTTTGGTCATAAGCACGAACAAGGCCACGAAAGAGCCCGGCAAAGGGATCATCATGGCAGCCACAAACAAATAAAATATGATATTTTTGCCAGGAAAATTTAAACGTGAAAAAGAATACGCGGCCAGGGAAGAAATAAAGACAATGCCCGTAACGACACAGACTGTATAAATAACGCTGTTTAATAAAAAGACGGCAAAGTTCCCCTTTGTCCACGCGATGGCGAAATTGCCGAAGTCCAGATGATGGGGAATAAGCGACTGGTCTACAAAAACAGTCGCATTGGTCATAAATGCACAGCGTACCATCCAAAATATCGGGAACAAACACGTCAAAGCAACGCTCATCAAAAAAACATGGATGAGCGTTGATCGGGTCATGCCCCAAAAGAAATATTTATTGACTTTCATGCCTGTTTTGCCTTATCAGATACCCTTTTTGTAATAAATGAAACACAGACCAGGATCGTGCCGAAAATGACCGCCTCGGCGCAGGCATAACCAAACCGGTTGGTATTCTGCATGGCCGAGAAAATACGGGTCACCGGCACGTCCGTGTGATTGACCAGCCCTTCATTGACCAGGGCAAGGATCAGGACAAAAACTTGCATGCACCCTAATATCGTCAATATGATCACGACCAAAATTACCGGCAGCATCATGGGCATGGTGATATTCGTGAACGTTTTCCAGGCACTGGCCCCGTCGATCCTGGCGGCTTCATATAATTGCTTGTCAATGGTCTGAAGCCCTGCCAAGAACATGATAAAACCCCATCCAAATCCTTGCCAGCTATTAACGATGGCAATGGTTGTAAGGGCTGTTTTAGGGTCCCCCAGCCAATCGTGCACCAGTTGAGGGAACCCTGAACTATATAAAAAATGGTTTAAAAACCCGATATGCTGGCCGTTTTGCATTTCAGGGTTCAAGATCCAGTTCCAGATAAGCCCGACCACCAGCTGTGACAAAACCGGGGGGATAAAAAATACCACGCGGTAAAAGCGTTTCATCCGGATTTGCTGGTCACAAGCCAGGGCCAGGGCAAAGGCCAGGGGATTTTGAAAAACCAGGGCAATGAGCGTAATATACCCGGCATGCCACATGGAATTCCACCAGAGATTGTCCCCCATTAATTCCTTGTAATTCGCCAGGCCTATAAAATGCATGGGGCCTATCCCGCGCCAATCATAAAAGGACAGGTTGATCATTTTGTAAAAAGGATAAATATAAAAAACGCAAAAAATGGCAAAAGCAGGAAGGACAAAAAGGAAATTCTGCAGATTGTCTTTGAAAATGGCGGTGGCTTTATCTTTATGGTCCATTTTAATTTTTCCCTTTAGACATCTTAAGGTCTTTGACTTTCTGCACATCCAGGGCCACCTGCTGGGGCGTCTTCTCACCGATAATGATGTCCTGGATTCCTTTATCAAAAGCTTCGCTGACCGAAGGGTCTTCATTGATCGGCCATATGTTCGGATGTGTCGACTCATCCATCCCTTTGGCAAATTCTTCCAAGATCGGGGATATCACCGATATCGCCTCTTTGTTGGAAGGCAGGTTATATGTTTCACGGGCCAATACCACCTGCTGTTCTTTGGCTGTCAGCCATTTCAAAAAGGCGATGGCTTTATCTTTATTGGGAGAGCTGCCGTTGACCACAAAAGAAGACCCTGAACTTCCCCAAATTTTCAGCGGATACGCCGTGCTGATTGGCGGCGGAGGGATGACCCCATAATCCAGGTCCGGATTCATGTCATGATAGACATTGACGCACCATGAACCGTTGAAAGCAAAGGCCGCCCGTTCCAAAGCAAAATCCTGTTCGGCGTATTTGTTTCCCTTGGTCACTATCCCGTCGATAAGAACTCCCTTATCGCGCAATTCGGCAAAAATACTGAAAACCTTGATCCAGTCCGGGTCCGTATATTTGACCTCACCGCGAAAGGTGGCGAAGATCTTCTCTTCTCCCATGATATTAAAAGCATAATTGGAAGTAAAACAATCCAAGAGCCATAGCTCTCCCCAGCCGGAAACAAAGGGTGTTATGCCCACGCGCTTGAGGGCCTGGGCGTCCTTGATGAACTCATCAAAAGTCTTAGGAGGTTCCTTAATGCCGGCCTTCAATAATAACTTTTTATTATAGATCAACTGTATATCAGTCACATCGATGGGGACACCGTAAATACCGGGCTTGACCCCGTAAACATTGCCGGCGACGAAGCTCCTGTCCGACAAAGCCTTATCGAATAAGCTGTTTGCCCAAGCGCCGCCGTCGGCCTCCATTGCGCCGGTCAGGTCAGCGACAAGGCCCGCCTTTATAAAATCCGCGACGATGGATTTTTTATCCAAAATACCGTAAATATCGGGCAAAACATTGGCTTGTGCCGCGGCAATGATCTTCTGGGAATAAGAATCTGAGGGGGCAAACAACTCAACGGTGACTTTAACCCCGGTTTCTTTTTGATATTCTTGGGCGAATTGCTGGAAGGTATCGTTGCGGTCTGTCATCCAGTGCCACAGGAGGATGTTATTGCTTGGGCTGGGAGGCTTGGAGCATCCGGCCAGGAGGCCGAAGATAAAAAAGGAACAAATCGTAAGTGATTGGCGCATTAACATATGAAAAAGGAATTTAACACAGACGAAAGGGTTGGTCAATTGAAAAAAAGAAGCCTATTTCACTTTTCCCCGTCTTTCTTCCAGCTGTTTACGGATGGCATAGGCCTTGTCTTCGGTAACTTCAAAGGTCAAGATAATAAGTATGGCCAATATAGAGGCCACGATCGGGATGCCGATGTCACAAAGCCTCATATATAATAAAGCATGGGCTGTTTGCAGGCCTCCTAACGCGACATTAAAACCGGTCGCATTAAGCAGAACCCCGGATATAAGCGATGCCGCCGCCTGCCCCAGCTTGATCATCCACCAATAAATAGCACCGAAGATCCCCTCCCTGCGGTTGCCGGTTTGAAGTTCGTCAAGGTCGCACACGTCGGCCAGCATGGAACTGACGATGGTAAAGACCGATCCCAGGCCAAAGGCGATAAAGGGTGCCGCGACTAGCAATAAATAAGGATGCTGGGGATTATAGCCCACCCATTTCAACGCGTATCCGACGATCGAAAGGGGAATGGTGATCAAAAACGTATTGCGCTTCCCGATCTTTGTCGCTATCCAGGTGATCAAGGGGATCACAAAAAGAAAATTCGATAATGCTGTCACCGTGCCGAACCAGCCCAATAGGGTGCCGCCTTTCGCGTAATCGCCGCCAAAATCATAGAAAAATATGACATAGGATGTGAAAGCGGACGCGAGCATGAACCCGTTGAATACCAAAAAAGTCATGAGGCAAAGTTTGACAAAGGGCCGGTTTTTAAATGCGATGACGCAGCCGCTAAAAAAGTGCGCCATCACTTCTTTAGCGCTCTTCTGGGCAGGCTTAGGCGGATTGACAAAGAACTCCTTGTTGAAAATAGCAGGAAGAATGCCGCCTACCGCGATAAAGACGCCGAATATGATGGCAAGGGTGCGCGCTCCCTGGACAACATCCTTGGTTGTATACATGAATTTAAATAACCAGGGAGAAATGAGCCAGGCGATCTGGGCGATCGTATTACCTATCCCCTGCAGGCGAGTGCGCTCGTGATAATCAGGGGTCATTTCAAAACCCAGCGCGATCCAGGGGATCGCAAAAAAGGCAAACGCGACGACAAAAAGGCACTGGATCACTAAAAAATACCAAAAATTATAAATTTCGCTGTTTTGTTTATGGAGCTGGAACAACAGGGCGAATAAAAGGCCCGCTAAAAGGGCCCCGAAGAACATGAATGGCCGGCGGCGTCCATACCGGTTACGGGCATTATCCGATACATATCCGACCAAAGGGTCAGTGAAGGCATCAAGGAGGCGGGGAATGGTGCCGACGAGGCCGACTAACACCGGATTCATCCCGAGCCCCAGGTTCAGCACAAGGACCATCGCGGAAATAGCGGCCGCCTGCATCTGGTTGACAAGCGCTCCAATGCTGTATACGGCTTTTTGAAATACGGGAATGCGGTCTTCAGGAGCAGTTGTATGGTGGGACGAGTGCTCCATGACTTCTTCCATCAATTCCCTCCGATTAAATGAACATAAATTTCGGATTATAACAAGCAAATCAGGTTTACACAATACTATTTATCCGAGAATTACTTTAATCAAGGAGTCTTTGGAAATGGATGCCCTCGCAAGACTGGCTTTATTCCGGGATATGCGTTTGAACTCAGTCAATTTCCCATCGATCAAAATTTCCTTGACCGTGTACTGCCCTGCATCCAGCCCTTGAGGGTTGTGATACGCTACGTTAAGGCGATGGCCCGCAAATTGGCAGATGACTGAGGCAATGCCTTTTTTATCAAATTCTTCTTTGACTAACTGCGGGGCCAGCATCAAATCGCCGCGCAACCCCCTCACGCCAAAGACATGGATCAATTGGGTTAAAACCAGCCAGCTGGCCGAACCGGTCAAATAATGGTACATGCCCCGGCCTTCTGAATCAAAATATTCCGGGATACCCGGATAGATCTTACCGCGGCTGCCTTCGCTGGCCATGCAAAAGATGGATCGTAATACCTGAAAGCCCGACCGGGCAAATCCACGCTGGTAAAGTGCTGCGGCGTACATGACATTCATGTGGCTGAAAAAAGCACCGTTTTCCTTGGTACCGTAAGCAAAACCAAAAGCCCGGCCTAGGTCCAAATAATGACGCACCCCGAAATCCGTATTTAAACGATAGCCTCCCAGGTCCTTGTCTTTTAAAAATTGATCGACGCTGGATATGACCGCCTTGATTTCCTCATCGGTCGCCATGCCGCTCATGATGGGAAATACCTGGCCTGGAAGGGTCATGCGTACCCGTTGGTCTTTAAGGCCTTCCACGGCCTGGCCCTTATTATCATAGTAACCGTTAAACCACTCGTAGGTCTTGGCCCCTTTTGTATATTGGACTTTTTCCTGGCGGCGGATGTGTTCGAACATCCAATGGCCTTTAGTCCTCAGATCGCCTGCCACGTCTTTGATGGAAAGCTCAACAGTCTCCCCGCTTATAGCCGGCTGCACGCTATGGAAATATTTACCGAAAAGATGGTTATGTTTGGATTGGTGATCATCGTAATTAACCCTCTCGCTTAAGGTATCCAACAATATCAATAGTTCACGTGCCAGTCGTATATGGCTGATCCCCTTATGGCCGGCCATATCTTCAAGAAGATCAGCCAGGGCCAATAAATTTCCCGCATATAACGAGGTAAAGGCCACCGACTCACCACGTTCGGCCGCCATATCAAGGCCATCATTCCAATCAGCGCTCTCCAGGCGGATGATATTGTGTTCTGCGACGTTGAAGAATTGGGTCAAATGCCCAACGAGCAGATGTTCAAGGATGGTCCCTTCGTACACATGGCCTTTCTTATCTAATAATTTATTGCCATAGTGGCTGACCCATCCTATATCCTTGTCATGCGTGCGTGATAATTGGGGGTCCCTGAAATAGCCCTGCTTTTGCAAAAGGAGATCAAAATCTCCGGTCTGGTCGATATAAAGCTGCAAGGTCAAAAACGGCCATGCCCCATGGTCCATCCATACACGGGTGATGGCGTTACGGTCCGCCAAGAATTCGCCGGGCCTTGAACCGATGATGGTGGCATTGCTGCCATCGATACGGATACCCGCGCAGTTATTGATCAAATCCTGGCGCACTAAATTAGGCTCGATGAGGATCAGGGACAACAAATCCTGCCAGATATCCCGCCAGCCGCGCCCGCCCTTGCCATAATCATGGTCAGGCAAAAACGAACAGCCGAAGATGCGGCGTAAAACCGGCTGCAAGGTGACCCATCTCATCCAGGAATTAAAATTACCATCCCCGGTGTTGACGATAATGGAAGAAATTTTGTCAGACCAATATTTCTTATTTGCATCGAGCGCTTTGGCGAACTTTTCTTCGGAGTTAAAACGGCTGAAATCTTCCCGGCTTTTGGCCTCATCGCCAGCGGCACCCACCGCCACGATATAAGACACGCTTTCGCCGGACTTAAGAGAGGCTTGCTTGAAACGTAAAGCGCCAACCACCTCCTTACCGTTCAGGGCCCGGGGAGCAAGTAATTGAGGGTCTTGATCGTCGAAAACCGCCTGGGGCCGCAACATTGACCCGCCATCACCATAAAAGCTGTCCACCGTCGGAAAAGATCCCGCGATACCGACAGCTTTATCCTGGCAGCCGTAGACATAATAGATGGTGTGATTCTCAAGATGGCCTGCCTCATTAAAGGCCATGGTCCCCTGCATCAGCACGCCTTGCGGCACCTGAGAGGCCCTGTTTAAAAGCGCGGTCACATGTTCATGGTCATGTTTATTGGCCAATGCGCGCCCAAAAAGGGCAACCGCGGCCGTGGCTGTAAATTTGACGGGTTTCTTTGAGATATTTTCGACCGTGACTTGCATGAGCTCAACTTTTTCACCGGTCACGGGCACAAAGTTCAGGGCGGTTATTTCCACTCCCGCCGCCTTATGCGTGCGCTTGAGCTTATGCCACAGAGGCCCAATTTCGACGGAAGCTAAACCGGGCGAAGGTTCCTGGGAAAAACAAAAAACCCCTTTATCTTTGATATAAACAAAGAAATCGCGTGAAGGGAAGCGTAGATCTTCGCGTGAAACAGGTTTGGTCAGGTAATGGGATTTATCAATTTTGATATCCCCGCTTAAAAAAGGCGTGATGGCGCTCTTGATGCTCAAGGCATCCGTGCCGCATAAAGGCGCATAGATGGTTTTTATCGCGGCCGCCTGCTTCGAGGTAAAACTTATTCCATCAGGCAGATATGTATAAAATGATTCTGAAGGCATAAAGCTTTTGGTTGGTATTTACAAGGTAATATTTTCGGAGAGTTTAAAAAGACGCTGCATTTTGAGAAAATCCACCTGGGGGAACTGGATCCCGAGATCCCACAAAGACGATGATATATCCAGAAATTTTACCCAAACCACACGTCCGTCTAAAATCATCGGATCTCCGCCATCAGGCAATTCAACTTCCAAGGAAAGCTGATCATCTAAAAAAAATCGCTCCTTGGTCAAGATACGCATACCTTGAGCGGAAGCGTCACGCAAAAAAACTTCGGACCCGTAATCATCACGCGCATCTTTGAATTTTACGGGAAAACGGGCTGAAAAACGCTCGAATAGCCTTCGTTCTTCATTTGTCTCTTGGGCCTTTTCCATGGCTGGTATCTCAATTAAGGATTGTTTTCCCAGCGTTTTGAACTTAAATATTTCCCTAAACGGGTCTCTGAGCCGGAAATAACCTCTGAAAAAACCATGCCAACCCGGTATTGATCAGTGACCCCGATCTTTCGGACCCATTTCACAACTCCAATGACCATAACAGGTTCTGTATTCGGTTTAAGAACGATCTCGAGCGCTATTTTCTGATTGATCCCAATGGAGCGTGAAGAAATTAAACCGATCCCATGCTTGCTGATATCCAATGTTTTGGTTTGATCAAATTCAGAACCTTCCTTACTTTCTACGGGGACTAGGCAATTATACCTAGCTTCAGATCGTTGATTAGCAACTGGGCCCATATCCACAAACCTTGCTGTTTAAAAATATGATTGGTTAATTACTGAAAGCGCTTTCTCTACTAATAGTTTAAAACATATTTGCTAAAAAGCAATCAAAATGGAAAAATTATATAATATCTTAACCTGCTGCTGTTGCTGTAGTTAAGCTGATGTTAAAATAACTTATAAAAAATTAATAAATAATTAAAACCAACCGGCCTTATTTTAAGCATTTATATTGCAGCTGTTTTCAGCTGATGCTATACTATCGACCATATGGTGCAAAAATATACACGTTTCTCCAAAACCAAACAACTTACCCTGGAAGAATACGCAAAAATAAAGGAAAAACTCACCAAAACCAAACTTAAATTGACCTTCCCCTGGAAGATCAAGGTCTTATTTCTCATTCCCCTTGTTTATTGCCTGTTCCTTATCATCTACTACCTCGTTCATCTACGTTTTTTGGCAGAACATTAAATGACTGTCACAGACTTTGTCACTGGTGTCTTAAGCTTTTATCTTCTGGCCCGCGGGGCCATGCGCGGATTTATCAATTCTTTGATTTTCCCTCTCTCAATAATAGCTGCCACTATCTTCAGCGCCGTCTATTTTAAAATGACCAATGACATGATCATCAGTTTGGCTATAGGTTTGATCGGCCCATTTTTGCTGTGCTTTCTCTTAAAATTTATTTTCAAAATATGGGTACAGGCCATCAATAGCGATATAACACAACCTGTCCTCATAAGCCGCCTGGCAGGGGCCATCCTGACCTTCGTCTGGGGCTGGGTATTTATTATTTTTACACTAATATTATTAGCTGTACTTCCGCCTTGGGAAGGGGTTTTAAAGGGAATGCATGATGATGTGACTAAATCAGCTTCTTACCTAACTATCGCCAAACCTATACAAGAAACCTTTTATACTACCTCCAAGCAAACCTCTGTAGGCCTCAACGGGGCATCTGCGAATGATGACGCTAAATCACTGGCTCTTGATCCCCGTTTTCAAAGGATCCTGCAAGACCCTGAAATCCAAAAAGAAATTAACGCCCATGACATTGCCAAGCTGATGAGCAATCCTAAAATGATGAACCTTGTCCAGCAGATCATGAGCGACCCGGATACAATGAAAAAGGTCATGGCTCTCTACGCCAGTCATCCGATTAAGTTAAGGGACCAGGAACCAAAATAGGGACAGGTCATTACTTTTTGACCTGTCCCTATTTTGGTTCCTGGTCCCTTTATTTTATTTAACTATTTACCAATGCAGAATTCGGAAAAGATGCGGTTGAGCAAATCCTCGTCGATATTGCGGCCGGTGATGGCATCCAGCTGATTGACCGCGGCCTTTATCTCTTCGGATATAAATTCCAGGGAAGTGTTTTCATTCATCAGGCGGATAGCTCCTCGCAAATTCTCCTGAGCTTCCTGCAAAGCTTTAATATGGCGGATATTACTGATGAGAATGCCATGGGTATCAAGATTCTTCTCCACACCAATAAAATCAACGATCTTGCTTTCCAGTTCCTGCACCGAACTGGCCTCAAGCGCTGAGACCTTCACCACACGGTCCGGGCCGAATATTGCCTTAGGTAATGACAGGTCTATCCGCCCTTCCAGATCCATTTTATTAACTACCGCCAATACAGGCGCGGATCTTACCTGCTGAATCAGCAGCCTGTCCTGTTCTTCCAAAGGATAGCTATGGTCCAGGACCAAAAGCACCAAATCAGCGCTCTTGATATAAAGATGGCTGCGCGCGACCGCTTCTTTTTCAATTAAGTCCCTTGGCTCCAGAATACCGGCAGTGTCGACTAACGAAATAGGTATGCCTTTGATCTGCGCTGACTCCTCCAACACATCACGGGTAGTGCCGGCAATATCGGTGACAATGGCGCGCTGCTCTTTAAGCAAGGCATTGAGCAGCGAAGACTTGCCCACATTAGGCTTTCCGCAAATGACAATGCGTATCCCCTCTTTCAGGATACGGCCGCTTTTAGAGGATCCCAAAAGATTTGCCACTGATTTCTCCTGAATACGGATACGGTCTAAAATTTGCTGACGGCTTTGGGCGTCAATACCATCCTCGGGGAAATTGATCAATGCCTCCACCATCGTGTAAAGTTTTATCAGCTCCTCCCTTATATGATTAAGCTGTACCGATAATTCACCTTTTAATTGATGATGGCTCTGGCGTAAAAAGGTTTCTGTCTTGGCATGGATGACATCGATCACTGCCTCAGCCTGGGCTAAGTCTATACGGCCGTTAAGAAATGCCCGCTTGGTAAATTCTCCAGGCCCAGCCAGGCGGGCGCCCGCGTCCAACAGCGCTTGAAGCACCACGCGCAATACGGTCATGCCGCCGTGACAGTTGATCTCGACGACATCCTCAGCGGTGTAGCTTTTCGGCGCACGCATCAGGACCACCAAAACCTCGTCCAGTATCTCTTCATTATCGAAAGAACTTGGCTGGGGCCGTTTGGCCCATCCGTATTGCACCGTATGGCTATTACAGCTTGCTAATGGCTTTCCACCCTGCAGACGCACAACCGCATCCGCAATGCTGACCGCATCATGTCCGCTGACGCGGATGATGCCGATCCCCCCTTGCCCCGCCGGAGTGGCAATAGCTGCAATTGTATCTTCCATTCCCTTGTACTGGTACATGACTTCAACCCCTTTACACCCAAATAAGTAGGGACAGACACTACTTTCTATTAAGGAAAGTAGTGTCTGTCCCTACTTTTGTACTCGCAATGACACTGATAGCTTCCGCTACGACAAAAATAGAACCTGTGACCACTACCACATCCTGCTCATTGGCTTGCTGCAACGCTTGTTCCAGGGCTTGAGGCAAATTATCAATGATCTTAAAAGATCTGCCGCTAAAATAATTTTCCCCTTGTGCTTGCGTAAAAGAATGGGAACGGGGATGGCTGGCCCTGGTCAAAAAAACGCGGTCAGCGCAATCTTTCAGGGCGGCGCAAATGGCCTTCACATCTTTGTCCTGGGAAATACCCATCACTAAGAATATCCGACGGTGGGGATACTCCTCCAGCAAGGTCTGCGCCAATGCCCTGGCAGAGGCCTCATTGTGAGCGCAGTCCACGACCACCTCAGGATGTTGATATATCAATTCAAAACGCCCCGGCCAACGGACATGCTTTAAACCATCGCGTATCGCATCATCATTGATCTTAAATCCCATCGTATTCAAAATTGCCGCCGTTTCAATGGCCGCGCCGGCATTTAAAATCTGATGCTTGCCCTTAAGGCTGATCCTTATACTCTCGAATTTTTCCGGACGCACCAGCACCGGTTCAATGCCAAACTCGCGGCAGCGGGCCAGCACCACGTCCATCGCTTCTTTCGCCTGAGGGGCAATGACCACTTTCTGGTTGGAGTTTTTGACAATACCCGCTTTTTCCGCCGCTATTTCACTTAAGGTAGTGCCCAATATCCGGGTATGGTCCAGGCTCACCGGTGTGATGACCGCCACCGAAGAATCCACCGCGTTCGTCGCGTCCAGACGGCCGCCCAATCCTGTTTCCAAAATGGCCGCATCCACTCCCTTTTTGGCAAAATAGGCCAATGCGGCTACTGTCAAAACTTCAAAATAAGTAAGTATATTGCCTTCATTCCGGATGGTAGCGGCGAATGGGCGCAGGGCTGTTAAAACGGAAGCTAACTCTTCATCATCGATAGATCCGCTGAAATTAACTTTGGAGCGGGCGTTGTCCTTATTCAGGATCCGGATGCGCTCATTGACCCTGTGTAAATGCGGAGAGGTATACAATCCCACGGTATATCCGGCCTCCTGAAGGATGCCGGCTAAAAACGCGCAGGTCGAACCCTTGCCCTTGGTGCCTGCCACATGGATGATCCTTAGGTCCTTAGGCCGGATGCCCGCCAGGTCCAAAAATCTCTTAATGCGGTCGATGTTAAAATCTTCAGGGCGCAGATTATGAAGCTGGGATTCAAAATTGGTAAATGAATTTAAATAAGCATGTACTTCTGAGGAGTTCATAATGAAGCCACCCTATCGACGCTGAAAGAACAGGGGATATTAATGTTTAAAGTGCCTGATGCCCGTTGTGACCATGGCTATCTTTTTTTTGTCGGCTTCTTTAATCACTGCTTCATCCTTAATGGAACCGCCGGTCTGGATAATGGCCTTGACCCCGGCCTTTGCGGCAATGGTCACGGTGTCAGGCATGGGCAAAAAAGCATCGGATATCAAAACACTTCCCTTGACAGCTTTCCCCGCCCGACGGATGGCATGGATCGCGGAGTCCACACGGCTGGTTTGGCCGCAGCCGATCCCGATGGTCTGGGTGCCTTTGACCAGGACGATGGCATTGCTTTTGACATGCTTTATCAATTTCCATCCAAAGATCATGGATTCCATTTGTGGTTTGGTGGGTTTGATCTTGCTGACTGTTTTCAATTCTTCCGGCTTAAGCACTCGGTTGTCCTTGTCCTGCAGCAAAAGCCCGCCGGATACTTTCTTAAAATCATAACGCTCCTGCTTGACACCATAAACATCCAGCACGAGCAGCCGCAAATTTTTCTTAGGGGTAAAGAGGGCCTTGGCCTCCTCGGAAAACTCAGGCGCAACGATGCATTCCATAAAACCGCTTTTAATGACGGCCGCGGCGGTTTTTGCGTCAACACAGCGGTTAAAACCGATAATGCCGCCGAAAGCGGAAAGCGAGTCGCATTTATAGGCCTTTAAATACGCCTTCTCAAGGGTCTCGGCCTGGGCGACACCGCAAGGATTATTGTGTTTGATAATGACAGCTGCCGGGGAATCGAATTCACGGACGATATCAACCGCGACGTTCAGGTCAAGGATATTGTTAAACGACAATTCCTTGCCCTGCAGCTGCGAAAGGCGCCCCAGGCCTTCCCGCTGGACGCTGTCCTTATAAAATGCCGCGGTCTGATGGGGGTTTTCGCCGTAACGAAGGTCCTGTAATTTACTGAAAGTGAAAGTGATCTCTTTAGGGAAAGAAGAAAAGGAATTGTCCGCCTTGAAGCGGTTATTTAAGAATTCATAAATAGCGGCGTCATATCGGCAGGTGCGTTCAAAAACTTCAATGGCCAGATTGGTCAGCACCTTGTCTGATAAGATCCCGCCGTTATTGTTCAATTCAGTGAGCACTTCCTGGTAGCGCTCAACATTACAGATGACGGCAACACTTTTATAATTTTTGGCCGCGGAACGGAGCATGGAAGGGCCGCCTATATCGATATTCTCAATGGCGTCTTCCAGGGAAATGTTTTTTTTCAGGATCGTTTTTTCGAAAGGATAAAGATTGACCACCACCATGTCAATAAGGCCGATATCATGGGCGGCGATCTGTTTCATGTGCTCGGGATTATCACGCACCGCCAAGAGGCCGCCGTGGATCTTGGGGTGCAGGGTCTTGACGCGGCCATCCAGCATTTCAGGAAATCCGGTATACTCGGAAACTTCCTTGACCTTGACCTGGGCCGAACGCAAAAGCTCTGCCGTGCCTCCGGTGGATATGATCTCCACCCCCAGCTTCTGCAGGCCTTTGGCAAATTCCGCCAATCCGGTCTTATCTGAAACAGAGATTAATGCGCGCTTGACTTTGATCATTACGGGAAAGGTTTATCTCTTGCCTTTTTTACGTTTACGTTCGGAAGGCTTGCAATAAAAGCGGCGCTCTTTAAGCTCGACTAAAAAACCGTCCTTCTGGCACTGCTTCTTGAATAAGCGCATCGCTTTTTCAAAACTGTTCTTGTCATTGACTTTAACTTCTAACATTACGGATCATTGCTCCTTTGGTGTTTGTTATTTTGGCTTGAAGTGTTGTATTATAGTATATGTTTGGTTATTGTCAACCAAATCAGGCGGCATCGCTAAAATTTTTTATCAAAAACGATCCGGACGATATGCTGGGTCTGGAGCACTGCCGTGGTATAAAATGCCAGGGCCGGATTGGTGGTTGACGTTTGGACATTGTAGGCCGGACCAACCCCGTACTGGATGGAAAGCAATACGTCTTTAGGCAATATCATGCGCGCCTCAAAGAATACATTAGCGTAGTCCCTATAGTCCAGCTCGCGGTCGTTGACCAATCGATTGACGTCATAGCCCTGGGAAAGGGTGTAACGCGCGAAAAAACCTATTTTAGGCGTAAGCAAATAACTGGACTCAACCCCATAATGATTCATATTGTCGTCTATGTTCCCGGCGAATTCCTTAGGGTTACGCGTATAATCCACATAGATATGCCATTTATCTGTCGGCGTCAATTCCAGGCCGGATTTAAAAATATTGAAATAAGGGTACGGCGCCTGCTCAAAATAACTCTGATCGTAAAGAAAAGGTATAGATTCCTCGTAGGTCCTGCCATTTTGGGTGTAGGTCGTAAAATAGGAACTGTTCAGGTCCCCTTGCGGAAAATCATCAGTGCCTAAAGTAATATCATTGGTATACTCCCAAACTCCGTTAAGCGCTGCCCAATCAGTTAACGCGTAACGGGCGCCCAGGGACCCGGTCTGTAAGCTTGGGTCTTCCCCTCCCTGGACAGCTGTGTTAGCTATGCTTTGTGCAGCCGTATTATCCACCGTCAAAAAAGGATCCACTCCCGCCACTGTTTTTGGCAGATCATTCCAAATATACAGCGCCTTGGTCGTGAGATCATCCGTAACATTATATGTTAATTCGGCGCGGGTCACGGTTTCTATGTCGCTATCGTCATTATCCATGACATGCCTCACATCCGCGAGCCCCTGGACCTTCCCGTCGAACAAATTCACATCCCCCCGCCAGCTGAAAACTGAACGGCCGTAATCGATGCCGTTGCCGATGGCGAAAGGTGCGAGGTCATCCTGCGACTGGCTGGGGGTTATGCCAGGTAAATAACGGTAATCCGAAGGATAAAAAGTCAGATGGTCCGCCCAGAAACTATCGCTGCGCGTTTGATTATAATCAGACAGGCTCGATTCAAACCCATTATCCATCCTGGCAAAATAAATCTCGCTCTTATAAAAAGTTTCCCCTTTGTCGTTAGGTTGCATGCCGAAATAATCTTTCTTGAGCATATCTTCATCTTGAGGAGATGCTGTTTCGAGCGACACATAATAGGCGTTGCCTTTATATTCGGTCCTATATTCAGGTGTTGATTCATCATAAATACTGTTGGAGTGGGCGTATTCAGCGCTGAGTTTCAAGCCCTTCAGGACCATCAAGCCGGAGTCCACCGCTTCGGTGTAATTCTCGGCATCTGTTTGTTCGTTGCTGTCATATCCCTCATGCATATTGCCGACAGCACCTATATAAAATAAATCACTGATAAACTGCTTTAAACGGGCAGAGCCGGCCAGGGCAGACATATCATCATAATTCTGCCAAAGTGTTTTGGGAGTGGCAACGGTGGCATCCAGCGATGTCTCATCAGTGGGTGTCGCCTGCAGGGTAGCCCCCCGCAGGGCGGTCAAACGCAGCCCGTCGCTGTCCCTGGTAAAGAAAGACAGCGTCTTATCCCATTGGCCCTTGTAAAAACTCACCGGAATGGCTCCCGAATTGATATAGCCCGGCTGCCAGCCGTCGATCCACGGGCTTTCCGCCCACCACTCTTTATTGTTAGACAAGTGCAGGGGATCATCGGTGGTTAAAGCCTGGTCTTCATACCCCATGGGGAAGATCCTTAACTTATATTCATCCGTGGGTTTGATATCAACCCATGCTTCCCGTACAGGCTGGAAACTGTAATCGACACGAGCGGCGGGAATATTAAAGATATTCGTATAAGTAGATTCAACGGTTGTGGCCGGCACCGTGTTGCCGTGGAGTTTTATCTCAGGCAGGGCGAACGCATCACCGTTTTGGAGCGTGTTGACAATGCTGTTGACCGTGTAATCGGAATTGCCCCACGTTAAATACTGGATACGGGCCCTGTCTCCCCCTTCTCCGGTGACCAGCTGGGCATTGCTTTTACCCGTATAGCTCCAGGGGTCCGCTGTCAGGTTGATGTGTATGGAAACCAC
>Ga0181526_10002218_pt1 | contig 17116 bp, 15 predicted proteins | sample PEATcosm2014_Bin_35_FD_119750 | JGI IMG/M metagenome (GOLD analysis project Ga0181526, IMG submission 119750) | Peatland microbial communities from MTU Mesocosm Facility, Houghton, MI, USA - PEATcosm2014_Bin06_30_metaG | ecosystem: Environmental > Terrestrial > Soil > Wetlands > Peat | place...
CTTTCCGGCGGACAGCGGCAGCGGGTGGCGATTGCCCGCGCTCTCGTGAATAACCCCTCGATTATTCTGGCCGACGAACCCACCGGCAACCTGGATTCGGCCACCGGCGAGGAGATCATGGGCGTGTTCGAGAAGCTCTACGAGGGCGGAAACACGATCGTCCTGGTTACCCACGAACACGATATCGCCGCCCACGCGCATCGCATTATCCACGTGCGCGACGGCAAGATCGAACGCGACGAAAGCGTCAAATAGATGATTGCGCTGCCCTGATTCCCCTCCTCAGCGGGAGGAGGGGCGGGGGTGGTGGCTGGCGGGTCAGCGTCGCGGTCAACCACCCTTGGCCCCTCCTTAACTAAGCAGGGGAATCCGTTGGGACCAATCCTTGTGACCGCACTCACCCGACCGAACACGCCGCTTGCCAAAGTGAACCCTCGGGCGACGCGGAGAAGCAGCGGTTTCTGGGTCACCTCCCGCGAGGCCTTCTGGATTGCCCTCGAAACGTTGCGCACCCACAAACTGCGTTCCTTCCTCACCCTGTTGGGCGTGGTGATTGCCACTACCACGCTGATCGTCGTGATGTCCATCATCAATGGCATGAATCTCTACATCGCCGATCACATTGCCAACCTGGGAGCGAATGTCTTCATCGTTTCCCAATATGATTGGGCGACGACCGGCGAAGATTGGGTGAAGATGCAACGTCGCAACAAGGCCATCCGCATCGAAGACTTCGAATTCCTTCGCGACAGCATCAAGGGGTATAAGAACATCGGCGCAGAAGCCGGACTGGGCGGAGCGGACGTCAGGTTTAAGGGCCATATCCTGCACGAGGTGGATGTCTCCGGTGAAACTTCCAACATGATTGATATCGGTCAGGCGAAAGTCGGATTCGGGCGCTACCTCAATGAGACCGATTACACCCACGAGTCCATGGTATGTTTCATCGGCCAGGATCTGGTCACCGAGTTTTTCCCCAGCGTCGATCCCATTAATAAGGACATCACCGTCAGCGGCATCCCGTTCAGAGTGATCGGCGTGGCTGCCCGCATTGGGTCAACGTTTGGACAGAGCCAGGACAAGTTTGTCCAGATTCCCCTTACTACCTTCCGAAAAGTCTTCAGAGCGCGCCCCAACCTCTCAGTAGACGTGCAAGCCTGGGATGCTCAGCAGATGGTGGTCCTGGAAGACACCGTCCGGGCGTTAATGCGTGCGCGGCGCCATCTTCCTTACCATGACACCGACAATTTCGGCATCAATGCCTCCGAGAGCATCATGGGCGTGTGGCACCAGTTGACGGCATCGATTTTCGCGGTCACCATCGGGATCGTGGCGGTCTTCATGGTGGTCGGTGGCATTGTCATCATGAACATCATGCTGGCCAGCGTCACCGAGCGTACCCACGAGATTGGCATCCGGAAGTCTCTGGGCGCGCGGCGGCGCGATATCTTGATGCAATTCGTTATTGAAGCCAGCGTCTTGGCGCTGGTGGGGGGCGCGGCCGGCGTCTTGATCTCCTTGGTAGTCAGCAAGCTCGTGAGTATCGTTTTCACTTCCAGCGTCCCCCTGAGCGCGGTCCTGGTGGGGCTGTTCCTTTCCACAGCGGTAGGACTTTTCTTTGGCATCTACCCGGCCAGCAAAGCTGCCAATCTGGAACCCATTGAAGCTCTGCGGACGGAGGCCTAGAATGACGCAGCGACGCCAACCGGTACGAGAGAATATGCTGCTGGCGCTGGACACCCTGCGCAGCCACAAGTTCCGGGCCTTCCTTACCATCCTCGGCGTGCTGATTGGAACCGCGACCGTCATCGGAGTGGCGTCGATCTTCGAGGGCCTCGACCAACGCTTTGTCGCGATTATGCAGGGATTCGGTACTCGAACCTTGTTCATCTACAAGTTCGACCCGGGTATCAAGACCAGTCTGACTCACGAAGAAGCCACGCGCAAGCCCCTGACCTACGAGGACGCGATGGCCATCAAGGATCTGTGCCCTTCGGTCGAAACCGTTGCGGTTGAGACTTTCGTTTGGGGCCCGTCCGTCACAGCAAAATATAAAGGCGTGGAGATGATCGATGCCAATTTTTCCGGCCCTACGCCCGAGGCGTTCCAGACGATGAACGCCGAACTGAAGGACGGCCGCCTCTTCACGGACATTGACAACATGCACCGCCGCGATGTTGCTGTCGTGGGGGCTGACGTGGTTAAGCGTTTATTCGCGAAGGAAGATCCCATCGGCAAAACCATTATCGTCGCTGGCCATGGCTTCGAGGTTATCGGCACGCTGGACAAACGCAAGCAGTTCCTGGGTGACAATGGCAACGACCGTGACATATACGTTCCCTATTTCAGCTTCAGGAAGATGCATCCTGACGCCAAAGATAACTTCATCACGGCAATGGCTTATCCTGGGCGGCTCGACCAATCCAAGGATGAAGTGACCAGTTTGCTGCGTCGACGGCGAAACGTGAAGTGGTCCCAACCCGATAACTTTGGCATCTCCTCAGCCGATGCCATCATCAAACAATTTCGTGACATGATGGGGATGGTTGTGCTGGTGACGGTCGTGATCTCCTCGATCGGGTTGATGGTGGGCGGCATCGGCGTGATGAATATCATGTTGGTTTCCGTGACCGAACGCACGCGGGAGATCGGAGTGCGCAAGGCCATCGGGGCTCGCCGCAGCGATATCGCCTGGCAGTTCTTGCTGGAGGCTATGAGCCTGACAGGCGCCGGCGGAGTGGCAGGGATCCTTTTCGGATATACCCTCAGTTTCCTTATCCGAACCCTCGTTCCCGCCCTGCCGTCCAATGTTCCTCTGTGGTCGGCGGTCGCCGGTTTTATTGTGTCGGTCAGCATCGGCCTGTTCTTCGGCCTTTGGCCCGCCGTAAAAGCGTCCCGCCTCGACCCGATCGTGGCATTGCGGTACGAATGACTTGGATTTTCGTCTAAACCAGGGCGCCTTCAATTACGTATAAGGGAGTAGGGGGCGTCCGCCCGCGGCCCGAGGGCTTTGGGCTGCAGGGTGGGCAACAGCGATAGCTGCGCTCACAAGAAAGGAGAGCGTTTTTTGGCCGAACTCATCCAGACGCAAGCGCTGCTTCACAGGCTGCGGCCCAAAGCGGTGCGAAAGGTGGGACTTTGGGTCACCTCGCGCGAAGGCTTTTGGATCGCCTTCGAGGCTTTGCGCACGCACAAGTTACGATCCTTCCTCACGCTCTTGGGCGTGGTGATCGCTACCACAACTCTCATCGTCGTCATGTCCATCATCAATGGCATGAATCTTTACATTGCCGATCACATCGCCAACCTGGGGGCCAACGTCTTTATCGTCCACCAGTTCAAGTGGGCTCAGGGGTACGAGGCGTGGCTCAAAGCCCGCCGCCGCAACCAGCCTATACGCATCGAAGACTTCGATTTTCTGCGCGACAACTTGAAGGGCTACAAGAACATTGGCGCCGAGGCCTGGATGAACAGCTCCGATAACTACGCGCGCTACAAAGAACGCACTGTTTACGAAGTCGAAATCTCCGGCGAAACGCCCAGCATGATCGATATTGGGCAGGTCAGGGTCGGTGCCGGCCGATATATCAACGACGGGGACTACACTCACGAGTCGATGGTCTGCTTCGTGGGCCAGGATGTGGTGAATGCGTTCTTCCCCAATGTCGATCCCCTGGACAGAGAGATTCAGATTAACGGCATTCCCTTCCGGATCATCGGAGTTGCCGAGAAACTCGGCTCGATGTTCGGGCAGAGCCAGGATAATTTCGTCCAGGTGCCGCTCACCGCCTTCCAAAAGGTTTTTCGCAATCGCCCGTCGCTGGCGGTGCACGTTCAGGCCTCGAATTCCCAGCAGATGTCCGTACTCGAGGATGAGACCAGAGCCCTGATGCGCGGCCGGCGGCACACCCCGTACAGCGAGGATGACACCTTCGGCATCAACGCCTCCGAGACGATCATGGAGTCCTGGCATCAATTGACGGCGTCCGTCTTCGCGGTCACCATCGGAATTGTTGCGGTGTTTATGGTCGTGGGCGGCATCGTGATTATGAACATCATGCTGGCCAGCGTCACCGAGCGCACGCACGAGATTGGCATCCGGAAGTCCCTGGGGGCGCGACGGCGCGACATCCTGATGCAGTTCCTGATCGAATCGGCCCTGATCGCGGGCCTGGGCGGGGTCATCGGCATTTTTCTGGCCTTGCTGATCAGCAAGATCGTGGACGTGTTCTTCACCTCGTCGGTGCCCCTGAACGCGGTTCTGGTTGGATTATTTCTCTCCACGGCGATCGGATTGTTCTTTGGAATCTACCCCGCCAACAAAGCCGCCCGCCTCGACCCGATTGAGGCCCTGCGAACGGAGGCCTAACCATGACCCAACGACGCCAGTTTGTTCGTGAAAACCTGCTTCTGGCTCTGGATACGCTCAACACCCATAAGTTTCGCGCTTTCCTCACCATTCTGGGCGTACTGATCGGAACCGCCACGGTGATCGGCGTGGCCTCGATCTTCAAAGGCCTCGACCAGCAGATGGTCGAGATGGCGCAGGGCTTCGGTACCCGCACCTTGTACATCTACAAGTTCCAGCCGGGAATCCATTTCAATCTTACCCGCGAACAACGGCTGCGCAAGCCGCTCACCTACGACCAGGGCATGGCCATCAAGCAACTGCCTGCGGTGGAATCCGTGGCGGTCGAGACGGCCAGTTGGGGTCCCGCGATCACGGCGAAATACAAGGGCCTGCAAATGGTGGACGCGCAACTTCAGGGCAACACGGCCGAAGATTTTCGTATTACCAACTCGATTCTGAAAGATGGCCGCTTGTTCACCGATATCGACGACATTCACCGCAGGGACGTCGCCGTGATCGGCGCCGATGTGGTCGAGAGGCTTTTTCTGAATGACGACCCCATCGGCAAAGAAATTAATGTTGACGGTAATACCTTCCAAGTGATTGGCACGCTGGAAAAGCGCAAAGCATTCCTGGGAGACAATGGTGACGACAAGGTCATTTTCGTGCCTTATTTCACCTACATGAAGCGTTATCCAAGCACCAAAGAGAATTTCATTACCGCCCTGGCTTTTCCCGGACTCATCAATCAGGCGACGGACGAAATCACCGGCCTGCTGCGGCGGTTAAGGAACGACAAACTCTCCGCTCCCGACAGCTTTGGCATCGCCACGGCCGATACCTTCATCAAGCAGTTTCGCGACATGATGGGCACTGTAGTCCTGGTCGCCATCGTCATCTCCTCCATCGGCTTGATGGTCGGCGGTATAGGAGTGATGAATATCATGCTCGTTTCCGTGACCGAGCGGACGCGGGAGATCGGTGTCCGCAAAGCCATCGGTGCGCGCAGCAGCGATATCACCTGGCAGTTCCTGCTGGAGGCCATGAGCCTTACGGGAGCCGGCGGAGTGATGGGAATCCTGTCTGGCTACACACTCAGTTTCCTGGTTCGAACCCTCGTCCCCACCTTGCCTTCCACCGTTCCTCTGTGGTCAGTGGTGACGGGGTTCGTTGTTTCGGTCGCTATCGGCCTCTTCTTCGGCCTCTGGCCCGCCATGAAAGCCGCCCGCCTCGACCCAATTGTGGCCTTGCGCTATGAGTGAGAGTTCGCCGTCCTGCCGGGGCCGACCCTTGTGGTCGCCCCGCCGCCGATCATCATATTGACTCAGATAATGATTGCGAGTACATTTACAACCTTGCAGTTTTCGTTTCGAAGTTCTGCGTTTACTTGCGCTTTCCGTTCCAGGTGAGAAGGAACCGACCATGCCAACGATACCCCGACGCCGCTTTCTTCAGTCTTGCGCAGGCGCGCTTGCCGCCTCCGCCTCCACGTTTATCCCCAGGGTTTTGCCCGCTTCGACGGAACCCAACCTCAGCTTTCCGAGCGCGGCGCGCGAGCGCCTGGCGGTCCCCTCATGGCCATTTCGCGGCTACATCGTGGCGCCCCTCAATAAATGGGCCCGAGACCCCAAGCTCCCGGGCATGGACCTGAAAGACTTCGCCGCCATGGTTGTGAAGCGATTCAACGTGCACAACATCGAACCACTGAGCGAACACTTCAGTTCCACGGAAGCCGGCTATCTCAAAGAGTTCAGGGCAAGCGTTGAGAAGGCGGGAGCGCGCGTTATTAACGTCGCCGCCGATCCGCACTACAGCTTCTACGACAGCGTCGACGCGCAGCGCCAGAAAGCCGTGGACAACGGAAAGAAGTGGATTGATGTCGCGGTGGCCATTGGCTCTCCCAGCGTGCGCCTGCATATCGCCGAAGCGCGGCACGTGAAGCCCGATGTCGGCCGCGCGGCCGAGAGCCTGAAACGCCTGGCCGAATTCGGCGCGCAGAAGAACGTGCTGGTGAACCTCGAGAACGACGATAACGCCACGGAGGACCCCTTCTTCATCGTGCAGGTGATCGAGAAGGTGAACCACCCGTATCTGCACGCGCTCCCGGATTTCTGCAACTCCATGCTGACCCACGATCAGGAGTTCAACAATCGGGCGATGGACGCGATGTTCAAGCATGCTTACAACATCTCGCACATGAAGGATTCCGAAGCCGGAGACAAAGGGGAACTCTACACGGTTGATGTGTCAAAATGTTTCGAGATCGCCAAAGCGAACGGCTATCGCGGTTACTTCTCCATGGAATGGGAAGGAAAAGGCGAGCCGATGGCAGGAGTTCAGAAGCTGATCGAGGAGAGCCTCAGCAACTTGAGCGCCTCCTGAGGCTCAAGCTGCCGGCGTAGGGGTCCCCACGGCGAGCGCCAGGGTTGCCCCTGCGACTGCAACTCATTCGGTATAATTGAACGCGAAGCACCAACTATCAAAGGGGGACTTATATGTCTGATCAAGGGATTACCCGGCGTGAGTTTATTGGACGCTCCGTGGCCGGCGCCGCGACGGCCGGATTGGCCTTGGGAGCGCCTGCCATCGGGCGAGTCGCATCGCCGAACGAGCGCGTTACCGTAGGCATGGTCGGGGTGGGTATTCGCGGCCTGGAGCAGATGCAGGCCGTGCTCAGCGTGAAAGCCGATGTTGCCATCGTCTGCGACCTCTACGATGGCCACCTCCGCCGCGCCAAAGAGATCCAGGCGAACACCGCCACCACGCGCGACTATCGCGAGGTGCTGGACCGCAAAGACATCGATGCCGTCTGCATCGCCACCTCCGACCACTGGCACGCGCCCATCGCCATCGCCGCCATGCAGGCCGGCAAGGACATTTATATCGAGAAGCCCATGACCCACACCATCCCCCAAGCCCTGGAGATGGTCAAAGTCTCGAAAGAAACCGGCCGCCTGGTCCAGGTTGGCAGCCAGAGTTTAAGCATGGAATCGACCCACAAAGGAAAGGCCTGGGTGGATGCGGGAGAAATTGGCAACATTTTCATGGTGCAGTGCGAGATCTACCGGCCAGACCCGGTGGGCGCCTGGAAGTACCCCGTCCCGCCCGATGCCTCGCCCCAGACGATCGATTGGGACCGCTACCTCGGCAACGCCCCCAAGCGTCCGTTCGATGCCGCGCGCTTCTTCCAGTTCCGGAATTGGTGGGACTACGGCACCGGTATAGCCGGTGACGAATACGTCCATTTGCTTTCGCGCGTTCACTATTTGATGAACACTCAGTTTCCCGTGAGCGCCGTGGCGAATGGCGGGATTTATAAATGGACGGGTGACCGAGACGTCCCCGATATCCACAACACCATGTACGACTATGGCAAATTCCAGGTGGTCGTCATGGCAAACCTGGTGTCGAACTTCGATGGCGGCGAGATCGTGCGCTTCATGGGCGACAAAGGTACCGTCGTTCTCACCGAGGAGTCGGCCAGCCTGCTGCCCTACGACCAGGAGTGGGGTTACGAATACCCGCTCGAGAGCTGGCCGAAGGACACCAAAGACCCGTTCATGGCCGCACACAAGAACGACCCGACGGCGGATATTGGCACTTACCGGAAACAGCCTCATCGCAAGCCGCAAAACTTCATGCAAAGGGCCGAAGGCACTGAGGACCACTTCCGCAACTTCTTTGCCTGCGTCAAGAGCCGCCAGCAGCCCATCGAAAACGTAGACTTCGGCTGCGGGACGGCGGTGGCCTGTCACATGGCGAACCTCTCGTATCTGAAAAAGCAGCGCCTCTTCTGGGATGCCGAGAAGCTGGAACTGAGATCGGAATCGTAGCGGTTTCTTCTCAATGGCCCGCAGGGCGGCCCCGCGCCGCCCTCGGCACCACTCTCCTACCGAACCTTACGGTCGCTCCTGCCGCTAGCGGCGCCCGGAACCCATGAAAATGCGCGAAGCGCCTTGGACACACTGATTCTCAAAGCAGGATAAGCTCTTCCAACGGATGCTCAAGAGCGGTCAATGCGGAAGGGCCTTGACATCGCTGAACAGCTTTGAAAACACGCTTTCGAAAGCACTCTCCCCGTCGTTGCGAGGCTTGCCTTCCACTTGATAGAGCGTCTTGCCTGAGGCACGATTGGTAATGAGCATCTTGGCTTGCGCGACCGTAATCGACGTCACCGTGGAAATCCCCAGGCCAACGCCGGACGATGCGGGCGCGTGCGCGTCGTCCCAGGACTCCTTATCGCGATCCCGCATGTCAAATTTCACGATCGCGTCCGCGCTGTCGCAAGCATCCAGGAGTTGCCAGTTCAACTTGCTGAGCGCTCCTTTGGGTTTTGTGGCGCGGTTGACGACCCTTTTTAATAATCCTAATTCGGGCTTGGTGAGCGAGTCCGTATCGAGGCAAACGGTGTGAACCTTCAGCAGGCTACCGGCGTCAGCGACTTGCCCTTCAATTTCGTTTTCCGGTCCGGCGAACGCGAGGCACGTCAGTAGGAAAAGAGAAAACAAGCACAGGCAGAGGGGCTCTACGCGGGAGTTCATGGTAACCTCCTCGACTGTATTGTCTGCGCTCTTCACCCGCGTTGTCAAACAGGACGTTGCGGGGACCACAGGGATTCGTCTCCGTGTGCTCTGTGGCCAGAAAAGACTCAACACGGAGGGCACTGAGGGTCTCCGCGCTCTCCGTGTTGGAGTCTTTTGGCACGGAGCACACGGAGGAGTCCGTGCGCTCGCCTCTGAAGGGGGGTCATGCCCACACAGCGCGGGTTCTGAGGAATGTCGCTACAGAACGCCGATCAAAAGAGCGTGGCACGCGTACGCGAGGCCGGCGCCGATCAAAGATCCGACCACCACATCGCTGAGGAAGTGCAAACCCAGCATGATTCGGGAAACCGCCACGCTGAGGGCGCAGAAAAGGAGGCCATACATCAAGGAGGGCTCAAACAAGCCGATGGAGACTGCAAAGGCGAAGGCGCTGATCGAGTGCCCGGAGGGGAAGGAAAACTGATCGGGCGGCAATAGAGTAGCCCAGCAATGCGAAGCAATTGCGCAGGGCCGTTTCCGTCCGGTCAGCCTTTTAAGAAACAGGAAGAGGACCGCACCAACTCCGCAGGAAATTCCTGCGGTCACCACTGCCGCGTAGCGGGAAGGGCCGCCGAAAGCCAACACCAGGACCCCGAGGGCGTACCAGAGCCAGCCGTCGCCCGCCCGGGTTGCCAGGATCATCCAGAGCCTGATCCAGCGCGGCGGCTTCCAGCGGTTCACGCGCCGCATCAGGCGCTGGTCACGGCTGGCAACGAAGCCCAACATGGCGCCGGGAAAAGTCACGCTGTCGCCTCCCCGGTCGCGGCTGGGATGTGGCGGACCGACTGGCCGCCATCCAGGCCACGCATGCGAGCCCACGCCTGTCCCCACTTACGCGCGAACCTCCGCTCCGAAAAATAATTGATCAGGGTAACGGTAGGGATGCCGAGCAGGAGAGGCGCGAGGAGCAACATGAAGGGCTTCTCACGAAACATCTCGCGGCTGACTGCCAGGACATCGCCGGTGAGCTTCCAGTAGCTTCCCGATTCCCCCCGCACCCGCGCGCGGCCCTCGCATAGCCCTTCCAGAAACTCGGCCTTGGTCCGAGCACCCCGAACTTCAGTCCAGACGCTGCCCGCCGAAGCCAGCGCATGGGCGTCGCTTCCTCCCACCGCAATCCTCCGGTTATAGGATGCCAACTGGCCGGCAAGACGATTGTTGCGCGCCGGCAAGTGCCCGTTCAAGACTTCGACGGCGGGAAAACAGGCTTCAAACCAGTCGAAATCGTCGGCCGCGCGGCGCCCGGTAAGGGCTGAAAAAACGTGGTTTAGACTAAAAAACAAGCGCTGCTCCTCGAGATATGCCACCAGCCGGGACAGATCGTTTCGCCGGCGTTGAACTTCCGTGTGCTGGCGCTCGTTGAGGTTGTAGACGCCAACGTGGAATTCGTTGCCGCTCGGCGCCCTGCAGGTGACCTCTTCACTCAGGAAGAAATCCTCGTGCCGCCGCAGGCACTCCGCCGCGTCAATGGAATCGTGATCGGTAACGGTGACGAGATCCAACCCTTGGCGCTTGAGCTTCTCGTAGAGGGCTTCGGGCGGGTTGTAGCACTCGCGGCAAAAACGGTTGAGGACCGGCACCGTGGCCATGCCGGAGTGGACGGTGTGGACATGGAGATCACATCTCACATTCCAGGGTACATTTCGTATGTTACATATGTGTCGCTTGCAGATGAAGAGTTGGTTAAAGGTAAACCATGAACTACGGCTTGCGAACTCGGCTACAGGCGTACATCTCCGCGCCCAGACGCGGTTAAAAACCACCCTCCTGTCATCCTGAGCGAAGCGGCTGTCATCCTGAGTGCAGCGAAGGATCCCCGCAGTTTACGTTGGTTTAGCGGTTTCCGAACAACTGCAGAGACCCTTCGCTTCGCTCAGGATGACAGGCGGCAGGGAACCACGCCACTAGCGATCGGCATTCGGAAGGTTGTCTGGACATCCCTAGCTGTGCGAGAATGCCTGCCCATGGGTAGAATCGAGTTCGTTTATTTTGACGCCGGGGGCGGGCACCGCGCCGCGGCCACGGCCCTTCGCCTGGTTACCGAGCAACAACTTCAATGGGACGTCCATTTAATGAACCTTCAGGAGTTGCTCGATTCCATCGATCCCGTGCTGAGGCTATCCGGCCTGCGCTTACAGGATCTCTACAATTGGCTACTGAAAATGGGTTGGACGTGGGGCGCGGGAGCAGGATTGCGCGTCCTCCAGGCAGCCATAAGATTTTACCATCCACACCAGGTTCGACTGCTGGAACGGTATTGGCGTGAAAGCCAGCCCACATTGGTCGTATCGCTCGTTCCGCACTTCAACCGGGCCCTCTTTGAGAGCCTGCGCCGCGCGACGCCCACCACCCCATTCGTCACAGTGCTCACGGACTTCGCCAATTACCCTCCCCATTTTTGGCTGGAACGCCAGGAGCAGTTTGTAGTTTGCGGGTCCGAGCGCGCCGTGGCACAAGCCCGCTCGACGGGATTTCGCGACCACCAGATCTACGCGACCACGGGAATGATCCTTCACCCCAAGTTCTATCAGGAGGTTGCCGTGGACCGCGCCGCGGAACGCCAACGCCTGGGCCTTGACCCAGAGTTGCCCACCGGTTTGGTTATGTTCGGCGGGCAAGGCTCGAGCGTCATGGTGAAAATTGCCAGGAAACTCGAAGCGGCAAAGCGGAATCTGCAACTGATTCTCATCTGCGGCCACAATGAACGCTTGGCCGCAATGCTTCGCGGCCTCAGGGGCAAAGTTCGCAAGTATGTCGAGGGTTTCACCACGGAAGTTCCCTACTACATGTACCTCTCCGACTTCTTCATTGGTAAGCCCGGCCCTGGCAGCATCAGCGAGGCGCTGTCCATGAAACTGCCGGTCATCGTGGAGCGCAACGCCAGAACCCTCCCGCAGGAGCGCTACAACGCCGACTGGGTCCTCGAAAAGCAGGTAGGGCTGATCGTGCGCGACTTCGGCCGCATCACGCCCACGGTCGAAGAGCTCCTTGATCCCTCCAATTTCGCCCGCTTCCGTCACAACGCCGCTGCCATCAACAACCAGGCGGTTTTTGAGATCCCGGGTATTCTGAACGAGATACTGAATAAGCCTGCCCAGTAAATTCCGCCTGCGCCCCGCCCAGTTCGTTGGCTGTACGCGTGCCGGGTGGAAGCCCGGCTTTGGAGTGCGGCAGCTTGCTGCCGCTTTTCTTCACGCCAGCCTGCTGGCCGGGGTTTGGGGGCCTTCCCCAAGGTGCGCGAGCAAGCTCGCGCCCAGGGAGAGCGGCAGCAAGCTGCCGCACTCCAAAGCGCCTACAGCGCCGGATATTTTCTCCGCTTCACGTCCTTCACACTTTTCGTTTCGGGCCAGTGCCGGGAACCGGCGTGGGATACGCCTTGCCCTTGGGACCTGCGAAAATGCGGGGACGGCAAGCCGTCCCCCTACAGCAGGACGGTTTTCGACGAATTGAGGGCGGGAGGCCGGTGGAGGTCTCGCTGTCGATCGCGACCCGCCGAGTCAGGTGAAAATCGGAACACGGTCAACGAGTGTAATCACCTACTTTGGACCGCTAACATAACGCGGGAAGCGGCCAACTATTTGGATGTTTTACAAATCGCGGAACTCCCACGCACACCGCCCACCCTGTCAATCGAAAAAATGGCGAGCCAGTCTTTGTCGTCCGGTGGTTCAAGGGTAAGAGAGCGGGCAAGAGTGGGAACCTGGGGTGGAATCTTCCTCCATCCGTCCGGCTGTTGTAGATAGATCACCTCGCCGCCGCGAGGCTGTGGTAACTCCACCTTCCTGACGACGGGCTGACTGAGGACGATTACGACAAGAGCCTGCCTGCCATGGCCGAATCGATCCTGTTCAGATACTCGATATTGGCCCGGAATACCCTCATTCCGAAGCAAGCCGAGTACGTGATGGGCCAGACGGCTGTCCTCGACGGAAGTGGAGTCGACATCTGCTGTTGCATCGGGTTCGAACGTCGTATCAGGGTTATACGAAATGGCCACCGCAACCGTCAGTTCCTGATTGTGATTGATGAGGCCGAAGGTGGGCACAGGCACAAGTACGGCGGTTAAGAGGAGAATTGCTACGGTCGCGATTACGGCTCGGCTGCGGGCAGTTAGAGAGAGCAGCAGCGCGCAGGTCCCAGCGACAATCGCGAACGCAAGGACTGTAACGTCTAGCTCCCAAACTATGGGTCCAAGGAATCGCCAATTCCAATATCCCAACCACCGCGCAATAACCACACGAGGCGCAACATAGCCGTAAACAAGACCAATAACAGCTCCCGCCGCACCCGCCGCGAACGGGGGGCAGCATCGATGGGGTGAAGGCCACAATTGAGCCACAAGCGCGACGATAACGGGAAATAATGCAAACAACTGGAGAATGGATTCGGGGTCGTAACGGTAAGCGCGCGCCCAGGGGCAGAGGCTATAAGTGCCAAAAGTCAGCAGAAGGAAGATGGCGACACATGATGTCGCTGCGTAGGCAAAGCGCAAGAAGCGTGCCATAGAGCCTCCACCGCGCCTATTTCGCGCGAATTATACCACTGCGAACATGTGAGAGACTCAATTCTCCGCGTCCTTAACATTATGTCGCCATTACGCCTCGCCACGCCGAACACTCTGCTGTGAATCGTTCGGCCTCGATCGGAAGTGTCCTGGCTGGTGAATGCTGATGAAGGCGATCCTGACCTTTACTCTGCCGGCATCCTCGGGTATTATCGTGCCGGGTGCCCGTATGGCAGCTACTTTGAGAGCGCTAGCTTTCGCGTTCTACGCCATAGCAACGGCCGTTCTCTTGGGGCTTCTGTACGACTTCATCAAGTCATGCATAACGTGGGATTGGAATCCTTGGTGGTGGTTTCCAGCCGGATTTTACGTCCTCGTCGCCCTCTTCGGCGCCGGCGGAACACTCGGAATGGCCTCCGAGAAATCTGACCGCAAGAAATAAATGGTGGAATAAGCTTATGGTTTAAAGCGGGCGTCCACTCGAATGTTGGCCAGGACTTCCGCGGATTACACCTGGCCTGTCGGCACCTGTTAATGAGCGCACCGGCTGCGATCCAATGGGGCTCTCAAATCCTGGCTTCCCCTCAGGTTGATGTTCTTGGCGCGCTTCGATCGCAGTGCCGATACGTTGCGGAATCTTCATCGCGAACCTGCCGCCACGCCCGACATCCTGTCCCCCTCGCATTTTTTGGATTTTTCGCTTGACAAAAGACCTGACCTGTGATAGCCTATCACAGTGGTCAAATTGTCGACAATACGTCGCAAGGGGTTGCCGGCATGCGAAGAGGGGGACAGCTTGGCCGAAGGGTTCTGGCGAGCGGGGAACGTCGCCATTTGAAAAATAACAAAAAAAGTACGATCGAAGCCAGTATATTATTGAAAAAACATGACGTATTTGAAATAAAGCCAGCAAGTACTTGAAAACACGGTAGTTATATGAAAAACCTGATTGGAAGTCTAGTAAGTAGCTGAAAATACAAGACATAGTATCATAGCGAGAGCGTATAATCACCTCTTTTTGCACGCCTGCCTAACCCAAAATGGCGTCCAAACGACGAAAAACACCTCATCTTGCCCCAAAGAGACTCCACCTGAATTGACACAAAGTCGGCTACGTCAACTGGGCAATCATTGAAATAGCGCGTTCAAAGTCTCGGTGTAGGGCGCACGAGCAATGCCTTGCTCGGTAATAATGGCGGTGATGTAGCGGTGGGGCGTTACGTCAAAAGCCGGGTGGCGCGCCGGGACGGAGGGAGGTGCGATCTCGATGCCGCCCAGGTGGGTGACTTCGCTCGAGGCGCGCTCTTCGATTGGAATCGCGTCCCCGCTGGCCAGGCTGCGGTCAATCGTGGAAAGCGGAGCGGCGACGTAAAAGGGGACGCCGTTCTCATGGGCGAGCACGGCCACGCTGTAGGTCCCGATCTTATTCGCGGTATCGCCATTAGCCGCGATGCGGTCCGCGCCCACGATCGCGGCCTTGATCTGGCCTTGCTTCATGAAATGCCCCGCCATGCTATCGGTGATCAGGGTTACGGGGATTCCGTCCTGGGCAAGTTCCCAAGCGGTCAGGCGCGCCCCCTGAAGAAAAGGGCGCGTCTCATCCGCAAACACCTGGATATTCTTCCCTTGTGATACGGCGGCGCGGATTACGCCCAAGGCCGTGCCGTAACCGCCCGTGGCGAGAGCGCCCGCATTGCAGTGGGTAAGGACCGTCCCCGAGTCGGGAAGGAGGGCGGCGCCGTGCAGGCCCATCGCCTCGTTGATGGCGATGTCTTCAGCGAGGATACGTTTCGCTTCTTCCTCGAGACTTATTCTGACCGCTTCCAGAGCCTGCGCGTCGGTAGTGTGGCAGGAGAGGGAAGCCTCGAACGCTCTGCGCATGCGGTCGATGGCCCAAAACAGATTGACGGCGGTGGGGCGGGTGCGGGAAAGCGTGTCTGCAATCCGCTCGAAATCCGCTCGCAAGGCGGGAAGGGTGCGGGCGCCGGAGTTCTTAATCCCCAGCGCCACTCCCATGGCGGCCGCCACGCCAATCGCCGGCGCGCCGCGAATCACCATGCTGCGAATGGCTTCCGCCACTTCCTCGTAGTCGCGGCAGGTGCGATAGATCTCCACGGAGGGCAGCCGCGTCTGGTCGATCATGCGCACGCCGTCATCGGTCCACTCCAGGGTTTTGAACATACTCTACGAGACGGCCAACTCCGCCCGCACCAGGCCCTTATCGGGGACTTCCTCCAGGCGAAAGCCCATTTTCTCGCACATTCTCCGTGCCACGGAGTTGTCCGAGAGAAATTCGCCCTTCAATCGCGAGAGCTTCTCCGCCTTGGCGACATCGAGCATGCGGCGGAGCAGTTCGCCGCCCAGACCGCGCTGCTGGAACGGGTCCGCGACCACGATGGCGAAGTCCGTTTCGGTGGTGCCGGAGAACCTGGTCATACGGCCCACACCGATGATTTCGCTTTCACCCGTCGAGGGATCGTGGCGGTCCGCCACTAGCGCTATTTCGCGGTCGAAGTCGGTAAAACAATTTCGAATCAGCCGCTCGTGCGCGACGCGCTCGCTGAGCGTGATGAATTGCGCGTAGCGCATCGTCACGCTGCGGTCGGAGAGCAGCTTGTGGAACTTGATCATGAGCGGCTCGTCTTCCGGCCGAATCGGCCGGATGCTGGCCTTCGAGCCGTCTTTCAGGGTGAACGCCGACACGTATTGCGACGGGTAGGGGCGAATGGCAAGCTTGGGCAGCTTGTCCTCCGTGACCTCGGGCCCGTGCAGCACCACGCGCGCGTCCAAGGCCATCAACCGCTCCGGAGAAGCGATCAGCGGATTAATATCGATCTCCTTGATCCACCGCTGTTCCACCACCAGGTAGCTGAACTGAACCATCAGCTTTTCCAGGGCGTCCAGGTCGACCGGCTTGCGGCCGCGCACGCCCTTGAGAGCTTTGTAAATACGCGTCTGTTCCATCAAGCGGCGAGCCAGCGTGGTGTTCAGGGGAGGAAGCGCCAGCGCGCTGTCCTTGAAGACCTCGACCAACTGACCGCCCGTTCCAAACAACAGCACGGGACCAAACTGGGAATCCAGGCTGCTGCCGATGATCAATTCGTAGCCTTCCAGCCGCACCATGGGCTGGACTGCCACGCCCTGGAAGTGGCTTGCCCCCACTTTCTCCGTCACCGCAGACTGGATCTTCGCGAACGCGTTGCGTACGGCTTGCGGGTCGCACAGGTTCAACCGCACGCCGCCCACGTCGGTCTTGTGAGTGATGGTCTCCGAGTAAAGTTTGAGCACCACGGGGTATCCGAATTTGTCCGCGAGTTCAACGGCCTCCTCGGCAGTCGTGGCAACCTCGGTCGGGACGGTGGGGATTCCGTAAGCCCCCAGGAGCCGCTTGGATTCGACTTCCGTGAGAATGGTCCGCCCTGACTTGCGCACTTCCTCCACGATCTTCGTAGCCGCCGCTCCCGAGGCCACGCCGTCATCCTCTCCCGGCAGCACGGGGGTCTGGTAAAGACCCTGCAAGTTGTAACTGTATTGCCACATGTACTGGAAAATCTTGGCGGCGGTGTCGGGGAACGGGAAGGTGGGTATGCCGGCGCGATTCAGGATGTCGACCCCGGCCGAGACTTCCGCGCCGCCCATCCAACTGGCCAGGAGCGGCTTGTTTTCGAGCTTGGCATA
>Ga0181526_10002220_pt1 | contig 17096 bp, 8 predicted proteins | sample PEATcosm2014_Bin_35_FD_119750 | JGI IMG/M metagenome (GOLD analysis project Ga0181526, IMG submission 119750) | Peatland microbial communities from MTU Mesocosm Facility, Houghton, MI, USA - PEATcosm2014_Bin06_30_metaG | ecosystem: Environmental > Terrestrial > Soil > Wetlands > Peat | place...
CTTCGGTCCGCAAATTCTTGACAAAGCGAAATCGAAGGGCATGGCCCGCTTGGCATTGAAGGCCCTTGCGTTTGGCAAGTGGCCCTCAGGCATCAAAGAGAGCGATCGCAAGTATCCGAAGTGCTGGTATCAACCGATCGACGATCGTGAGATGGCCCGAGCGGCAATGCGATTCACCTTGAACCAGGACGTTACCGCGGCCGTTCCACCTGGTGACGAGCATATTTTTGACCTGGCGCTCGAACTTGCATCCGCGCCGCTGCCCCAACTGACCACCGCCGAACTGACCGGACTGAAGACCCGGATCGCTTCTCTTGAGCCGGTATTTCGGGCGTGACGAAACGGCGGAGCTTTAGGCAGAAAGCTTCGTCCAATTCTCTAGGGTCATAAACACCACCTTTGGAGAGACTCTGCATTAGATGGCCTTGGATCGACACGTTGAGTTCACCCTGCCTATGGGACAAAAGGTCTCGGGAGCGCCCTTATCTCATATCCTTTATGCGCGTCGGGCGATCAGTCGCATTTGCTGCCGAGCTAAACATTCATGTCTCCGCTGTGAACAATGCAAACAAACCCACCGTTCTGTTGTTCCAAAATATTGCAGTGTGCTTGGGTTGACTGTTCCGGAAGCTGAATGGGCGTTGCTTGGCGAAGGCACTGCAACAAGTGTGGGCTAGTTCCGCTTGACCCGGTGCTTTTCTTTGTTTGGCTTCCACTTTCACCCCAATGGCCCAGGGATTGCGGCCGTTCGTGGATGAATCCCAGGAGTTCGCCTCCAGCTGCGGTGATCACCATTCCTGTGTTCTTACCGCGCGGAGTTTCAACACCATTTGCCAGTTTTATCCGGTTTTCGCATCCGGGTGGCGCGGCGTCCAGTCCTTCGGTGGGAAGGCCACGCGCCAGAACGTCGGGTTGGGCAGCATGAACTCCACTCCCACCTGAGTTTGCTCACCCGGGAACTTGTCAATGTGGACCACAACACATTCCAGCTCCGCTTTTGTCTGGACGTTCGACAGGGTGAATCGCTGCCCTCGGTACACCGGCGCCGCGACGACAAGCAACGCTCCGTGGGCACTGATCGCCAGAGTGTGTGTCTCTTCATCAAAGAGCGGCTCGGTACCGGCCTGACTCGAAACTCGCACAGGGATTTTCATCAGCACCCGCTGACTCCTGCGGCGATTAGCCGCGAGCCACAAGGTTTCGCGGGACTCGGCAATCCATGTATCCAAAGTCCCCAGCTGCTCCGGCTCCACAGCATGAAACATCAAACCCATTCCCTTGCCCGTTTGGTTGTAGACCACTCTTGCGCGGGCCTCAAACAATTTTGCGCCCTTGGTGATACGCACATCCGTGGTTGTTCCTAAAGCGAGTGGTGTGTCCGTGTCCACGAAGCAGCCCCGCTGGCTCAGATCCCGCACGCGCGTTTTGATCCGGGCTCCAAGTTCGGGCGCTACGACCTCAATGGCAGCAACGAACGCATAACGTGGATGAGCGCGCCGGTCGGCACCGGTTGGCGCGGCAGAATCCAGGGCAGGCTTTTCGGTATCAGCGGACATCACACCAGGACTGGGGAGATTCTCCCTTGGCTCGCGAATCTCTACAGAACTCGCAGCGTTTTCGTTTTCAACCGGAATCTCGACGCGGCTCGCAGGCTCCTCGCTCGCTCCCTGCGTCATCGCCTGCTCCGCTGGTCTCGAGTCCTGTTTGGGCTTCCGTTTTCGCTTGCGGCGCTTCATGGTTGTGAAATTCCGAGGCAAACAGCGCAGGTGCGTGGTCTTGGCATGGGCATTCTGTGCCGGACCTTCCGTCGACTCCTCATTGTGCCATTCCAAGTTTGCCGGTTCCAGCACCGCGGTGGCGAACGCGGCCAAAAAACGCGCGCGAGCGTATACCCACCAAAGCCGCGTGGTTATGTACGGTCAAGTGAGGAGGCGTTGAAAACCGGCTAAGTACGCCGAAATACGTATAAGACGAAGTTCTTTCAGGTGGAATTACGGGTGAAGAAATTCCACAGCGCATCGTTACTTAGGACGTCATTTCTGACTGAGAAGATAGAGGTCGGCGTGACCGCCGGGACGTGCATAGACGATGGTAGAAAGGTCACGGGAAAAATCATAGGAGCTACCGGCACTGTTTCTTAGAGGAAAAGCGAAAGGGAACGATGTTCCGAACGATGTTCCGAACAATTGACAATCCGGGCTTCTCGTTTTAGCATTCTCGCACTTCTGACCCGCCCGCCCGCGAGTCTCGATCAGGTATCCAGACTTGAATCAGTAGTTTGAGGCCTAAAGCCCATGAATCGTCTCGGTACTAGACCGCCCGCTTCGGCGGAAGAGGCGCAACGGGATTCAGGCAATCATGCTCATTGAAAACAGAGGACTGAACAGAATGGACAATCTTTGCGAAGTCTTTACGAACGGTGGCAGGAGAACCAAACGATGCACGGACCAGCTCCGTAAAATTGCGCTGATAGTCGTCTCACTGGCAACGTTTTTCGTGCCTGGATTGTCAGCGCAGCAGGCCGCGCCGGATGCCTGTTCACCGGCACGCACGGAGTCTCTGCAGAGCGAGAAGCAGTTGCCGGCAGAGCCACCGCCTTTCGGCGGCGTCATCAAGCGCGATGCTCGCGATTCGAAGCCGTGCTGGGCGCCGCGCATCGTGCCACCAAAGGGGGCACCGAACGTGCTGCTCATCATGACCGATGACGCAGGTTTTGGCGTTTCCAGCAGCTTTGGCGGCGTTATCCCCACACCGGCGCTCGATCGCATCGCCAACAATGGCTTGCGCTACACGAACTTCAACTCCACAGCGCTCTGCTCGCCGACACGCGCTGCATTGATCACGGGCCGCAACCACCACTCGGTGGGCTTCGGGGTTATCTCCGAACAAGCCACCGGTTACCCGGGCTATAACAGCATTATTCCGAAAGACAAAGCGACGATTGGCCGGATCCTGAAGGAAAACGGCTACACCACTTCGTGGTTCGGCAAGGACCACAACACCCCCGCTTTCAGCGCCAGCGCTGCCGGCCCCTTCGATCAATGGCCGAGTGGCATGGGCTTCGATTATTTCTATGGATTCGTCGGCGGCGATGCCAATCAGTGGGAACCGAATCTTTTCCGCAACACCACAGCGATCTACCCCTATGTCGGACACCCCGGCTGGAACCTAACCACCGCCATGGCCGATGACGCGATCGAGTACATGAAGCAAGTCAACGCGGTCAGCCCGGAGCAGCCTTTCTTCATCTACTACGTACCCGGCGGCACTCACGCTCCGCATCATCCCACGCCCGAATGGATCAAGAAGATCAGCGATATGCACTTGTTCGACAAGGGCTGGGACCAACTCCGCGAACAGATCTTCGAAAACCAGAAAAAACTCGGAGTGATTCCGCAGGATGCCAAGCTGACCCCGTGGCCTTCCGACCTGCTGAAGCACTGGGACCAACTCAATGATGACGAAAAGAAGATGTTCATTCGCCAGGTAGATGTTTTCGCTGCGTATGCGGCTTACACCGACAACGAAATCGGACGGGTGATCCAGGAAGTCGCGGACGAAGGCAAGCTCGATAACACTCTCATCATCTACATTGAAGGTGACAATGGCACGAGTTCAGAAGGGACACTGAACGGCACTCCGAACGAAGTCGCTATGTTCAACCAGGTCGAGGTTCCCGTCGAGGCGCAACTGAAATACTTCTATGACGCCTGGGGTTCGGACAAGACCTACAACCACATGGCAGTGCCATGGGCATGGGCCTTCGATACGCCATTCTCCTGGACCAAGCAGATTGCCTCACACTTCGGCGGCGTGCGCCAGGGCATGGCAATTTCCTGGCCCGGCCACATCGACGATCCGGGCGGAATCCGCAACCAGTTCCATCACATCATTGACATTGTGCCCACCATTCTCGACGCTGCTCACATTCAAGCGCCCGAATATGTGGATGGCATCAAGCAAAAGCCCATCGAAGGCGTGAGCATGACGTACACCTTCAAGAAAGCCAATGCTAACACTCCATCGACCCATCACACCCAGTACTTCGAAATGATGGGCGATCACGCCCTCTATCACGACGGCTGGATCGCCAGTACCAAGGTCATGCGTCCACCCTGGGAGACAGGAAAGATCGTTGCCGAACATCCTGCGGACTACCCGTGGGAACTCTATGATATGACCAAGGACTGGACGCAGTTCGACAACATTGCGGACAAGAACCCTGCAAAACTTAAGGAACTTCAGGATTTATTCTGGCAGGAAGCCGAAAAATACCAGGTTCTGCCACTGGACAACAGCGTGGTTGGTCGGCTGCTTACCCCAAAGCCCAGCCTCAGCGCCGGCCGCACCGTGTTCACCTACTCGGGAAAAGTAACGGGTACTCCCAATGGCGACGCGCCAAGCATTCTTAACTCCTCCTACAACTTCAAGGCCGAAATCGAAATTCCGCAAAGTGGCGGTGAAGGCATGCTGGTCACTCAGGGCGGACGCTTCGGCGGCTACGGCTTCTACATTCTGAAGGGCAAACCGGTTTTCACCTGGAACCTGGTGGACCTAAAGCGGATCCGATGGGAAGGCCCGGAGGTGATTACTCCGGGGGCGCACACCATCGAGTTCGATTTCAAGTACGACGGACTCGGCATGGAAACGCTCATGTTCGGCAGCCCCAGCGGGATCGGCCGCGGGGGAACGGGTGTCCTCAAGGTGGACGGGAAAACGGTCGCTACACAGACCATGGAACACACTATTCCGTTCATTCTGCAGTGGGACGAAAACTTCGACATCGGCGCTGACACCGGAACGCCGGTGGACGATCAGGACTACCAGGTGCCGTTTGATTTCAACGGCACCATCAAGAAGCTGACTCTGACAATCAACCGACCGCAGCTTACGCCGGCTGACATCGAGAAGCTCAAGGAAGCACAGCGGAACAACAAAACCAGCGAGTAGTGGCGACTGTTAGCGAACCCAATCTTGCCGGGCGGCCTTATGGTGGGACCGCCCTGCAAGCGAATTCAAGTGAAGCTTCTCTAGGATTCCGAAGAAAACTCTCTAAGTGATTGAAAACGATGGTAGGCCCGCGGGGACTCGAGGTGAAATTACAGGTGAAGAAATCCTCAGCTCCACTGTCCTCCTGGACGATTATTTGATCCCCGTAGGAGTCGCGATGGAACGTGCGCCATTTTTTCCGACAGCACGCACCGCGAAGAAATGGTTGTCAGTCGATACTCCTTTCAGGACAATTTCTCCGGCATTCGGTGTGAACTCCAGGACTTTCCAGCGAGCCTCGGTGGTCTCTCGCCACAGAATCTCAAAACCAGCACGTTCTGGATCGTTTTCTGCTAACCAGGAGACTTTCGCGTCCGGCGTTACTGCTCCTCCTAGTTTTACATTTGCTGGTGGGGCCGGAGCCAGCGCCAATTGCCGCAAGGCTTCGGCATTATCGCGGACGACATCCCCCATGAACCTGAAATCCAAGTACTTTTCCAAGTCTCCGTACTCCACGCCATTCTCCGTGCGAGGCGTCTGGTGCTGATGTGTATAGTCTTCCAACGGTTCTGTGAACCGCACTGCAGGCAAGCCTGCCTTGTAGAAGGGGGCGTGATCGCCGCCCCTTCCGTAACGGTCTAGGCGGAATACCATGCGAATGGCGGCTTGTCCGTCGATCGCTTCAATGGCGCGTGCCAGTTCACGCGAAGGCGAATCGCAATCGTCAATATCGCCATTCCCAGAAAAAAGCCTCACGCGATGAGGTCCACCCGGTGCAGAATCTGCGCCAACAATGTCATCATCCAGCATTCCCCCAACGGTGTAGCCTTGTTGCTTCGTCCACTCCACAAGATGCGTGCTGCCCAAGAGCCCCTGCTCTTCGCCGGAAACAACAGCGAATAAAATGGTCGCGCGAAAAGAAACTTGTCCACCGGCTTCCAGTTTGCTCAACAAGCGGGCACACTCCACGCTCACCGCCGTCCCGGAAGCGTCGTCATCTGCGCCCGGCGCATCAGAGACTGCGTCCATCACTTTTGTCGGACGAGAATCCATATGTCCGGACACAATGAACAGGGTTTTCGCAAGTTTTGGATCCGAGCCAGGAAGAATCGCATAGATATTTTGGAGCGGCGCGGATTCTCCAGCAGTGCGTTCTGCCGTCGCTTCGAATTTGTCCACGATCACCTGGAGTTTCCCGCCAGAATCTCGCGCAATCTCATTGAGACGAGCGACCACCTTATCGCTTGCGCAGCCAATGCCTCGTTTCGGATCTGTCCACGAAGAAATCGATAAACGGGTTCCACAGGCGACTAGCTGGTGGTCCAGTACTCGCATCGACTGTTCATCGACACTCTCGCGGGCAATAGCACCGGCTGGACGCTCAAGAACCTTCGGTTGTGGTAAGTCTTGTAACGCTTCCGTAGGATCGAGCGAGGTGGGGCGCTGTGCCACGGCAGGCATAGCCGAGAGGACTACCGAAATCATTGCCATCATCCCCGCTGAACCGCCCCTTGCATGGAAGTAATGAATAGTTGTTTGACCAATCCTCATTGTTATTGTTTCCCCGACAAATGTGGCTGCAACGGAAGTCCACATTCTAGCGCAACTGTCGCCAATGAGAATCTGCGATTCTCTCGATTGTGTGGGCTTCACCGGTGTAGAGAAAGATAGGGAATTAACTTCCGCTGTTTTGCTTCTCACCAACCGCCGAGTCTTTCCCCCTGTCACGATCATAACCATCGTCATTTTGGGTTTTCTTCTCTCTAAACGCGCGTATGGTCCGTTAGTTTACTGGAGGGGACGAAATGACAAAGAAATTAAAGCGGTCTAAACAGAGTAAGGTCACGGTAAGACCAGTGAGGAGAGCGGAAGCGGCTACCGCATCTGAGCAACCCGCCACCCTAGTCACCCGCAGCAGTCTGGCTCGTTCGCCCATCGTTCAGGGCACTCGTCTGTAAGTACTTGCAGGACATCCAACCGAGGCTGATCTCTTTAAGTATACGGACCGAAAGGACCAAAGATAACTTGGTCGCAGCGAGCCAAGACTGGTGTAGACGCGAAGCACTTTCAAGAGGTGCTCGAGGCGAGGTCGTAAGGTGAGCGAGCTGAGATGGGCCCTTGGTCGCTCGAAGGCCGAGGGCTTTGCTGGGCTTAGGTTGATTTGACTTCGTTGACTTACTTCCTGCCCTCACCCTAACATTGCCAGACATGCCAGGCACCGAATCGCTCATCGGCCGGACCATTTCGCATTACCGAATCGTCGAGAAAATCGGCGGTGGAGGGATGGGGGTCGTTTACAAGGCCGAGGACACACGCCTGCACCGCTTCGTCGCACTGAAATTTTTGCCTGCGGATATCGATAGGGATGCTAACGCTCGAGCGCGCTTCCGAGTTGAGGCGCAGGCAGCTTCTTCCCTGAATCATCCCAACATCTGTACGGTCTATGACATCGGAGAGCAGGACGGCCATTCCTTCATTGTCATGGAGAACCTCGAAGGCAAGTCGCTCCGCGACCTGATCACTGGACAGGCCATGGCCCTGGACATGCTGCTGCCACTGGCGAGCCAGGTTGCCGACGCACTAGAAGCAGCACATTCAAAAGGGATCATTCATCGGGACATCAAGCCTGGCAATATTTTCGTGACCAACAGGGGCGACGCCAAGATCCTGGACTTCGGGCTTGCGAAAATTTCCGGCAAACCGGAAGTCGGCACGAATTCGGTAACCATTGACCTGGCCGAACATCTGACCAGTCCCGGTTCCGCTCTCGGCACTGTCGGCTACATGTCGCCCGAACAGGTCAGCGGCAAGGAGTTGGATTGCCGAACTGACCTGTTTTCGTTCGGGACGATGCTATATGAGATGTGCACCGGGGTACTTCCATTCCATGGGAATACCACCGGGCTGATTTTTCACGCCATCCTGGAACGCACTCCTTCAGCTGCTTCGCAACTCAATCCTGCCATTCCCGCCAAGCTCGATGAAATTATCCTAAAGGCGCTGGAAAAAGACAGAAGCCTGCGGTACCAGAGCGCAGCCGATTTGCGCACTGATCTGCAGCGGCTGAAGAGGGATAGGGAAAGCGGAACAGAGAAAATTGCGGCTGCCGGCCATAAGAAAACGTGGGCTGGTGCATGGGTAGCCGTGCTGGCATTGGCACTGCTTGGCACCGCAGGTATTGTTTTGTATCAGCATTTTGCAGGACAAACAAAAAAAGAATCCCGGGATTGGCAACAGCTTACGTTTTACACCGACTCGGCCGTGTATCCAGCGTTGTCACCGGACGGAAGAATGCTAGCGTACATTCGAGGCGACAACACATTCTTTGGCGCAGGAGAGATTTACATAAAACTGCTGCCGAACGGCGAACCGATTCAATTGACACGCGGCGACAAGATGCTAAAGCTGGCGCCGGAGTTTTCGCCCGACGGGACCCGGATTGCCTTTGGAACGGTGGACCCTTGGGACACGTGGGAAGTGGGGGTACTTGGCGGCGAGCCCAGAATGATTATGAAGAATGCGTCGTCACTCACGTGGATTGACTCTGGGAAAAAGCTGCTGTTCAGCGAGATTAAGAGCGGATTGCATATGTGCGTGGTGACGACGGATGAGGCACGAGGACAAAGCCGGGATGTGTACGTACCGGCAGGTGAAAGGAGCATGGCGCATCATTCCTACTTATCGCCGGATGGCCGCTGGGTATTAGTGGTGTTGATGAATTCTCTCGGGAAGTTGACGCAATGCCGGGTTGTACCGTTCGACGGAAGCGGCCAGGAGCGGCTGGTTGGGCCGACGGATGCGACGTGTACCACGGGGGCATGGAGTCCAGACAGCAGATGGGTGTATGTGAGTGCGAAAAAGGGAGGTTCGTTTCATATTTGGAGGCAACGGTTTCCGGATGGGGTGCCCGAGCAGGTGACGTCGGGTCCGACGGAAGAAGAAGGGATAGCCATGGCGAACGATGGGAAATCTTTCATCACCTCGGTCGGAACCGGAGACGTGACAGTGTGGATTCACGATAAGAATGGGGATCGCCAACTATCCTCTGAAGGAAGTGCGTTTCAGACGACATTTTCGAGTGATGGCACAAAACTCTTCTATTTGAAACGTAGCGGAGGCAGTGGCGCGGCAGAGCTATGGAGAACCGACTTGGCAAATGGACAAAGCGAACAAGTGCTGCCTGGGTATGAAATAGAAGTCAGCACCGAAGGAAAAGATTATGCGCAGTCTCCAGACGGCAAGCGCATCGCGTTTGTCCGGAAGGACGAGAAAGGGATTTCGCATATGTGGATTGCGCCGACGGACCGGCGAAGTTCGCCGCAAAAGCTGGACTCTAAGGAGAGTGAGGATTCACCGTCCTTCTTACCGAATGGAGATCTGGTTTTCCGTGGGAGCCGAGACGGGAGCAATTACCTTTTCACGAGGAAGCAAGATGGCAGCGGGGAGAAGAAGGTACTCGAGCAACCGATCCTGGATTTTCTGGCGCTATCACCGAGCGGGAAATGGGCGATGATCGGACAAAAAGAGAGCAAAGATGAGGATCGCCCGTATCGACTGCTTGCTTATCCCATGGGAGGAGGGACAGGGATACCACTCTGCCGGTCGATCTGCACGGGAGGTTGGGACCCTAGCGAAACGCATTTGTTTTTAAGTTTCCTGGAAGGCGGCGCGGAAACCTATTTCCTGCCCATGGGAAACCATAGTGAATTGCCGAAGCTGCCGGAGCAGGGTCTGAACAAAGGGGAGGAGTTGAAGGGAGCGGCTGGAGTGACAATTGAGCCGCACTGGGTAGAATCGGCAATGGCTTCCCATGTGTATTCGTTTACACGCGCGACCAACCGGAGAAATCTTTACAGGATTACTATCCCCTGAGATAGAACCTGGCAAGTTGGCTGTCTGCTCTGTGGTGCCTCCCCCTTATTGCATAACAATTCATCAGAACCACGCCATCACAGAAGCTAACCTCCGATTAGTTCAAGTTCCCGATTGCCGCATTTATCAAAACCTAGTGAGTGAACCCCAATCCCAAATTGACGTGAACACTCCACCTAGGTAGACTCTTGGAAATCCAGTTCCAGTATTTTGCAGGACTGGTGATCTCAACCTTGGAGGCGCCTGTGCGAACCGTTGCCAAAGTTCTTTCGGGCGGGTGTGTCTCCATCGTCGACGTGAACTGATCGAGTCATCCCCTCCTGAATCTCCTAGAAACGAAAACAAGGTTAGTTCATTTATCGGTGCCAACGACAGCCGTGCGCTGTGTTGCGGCTGTAGGAGGATCCCTCGATGTCTCTTTCTCAATGGGGATGGGATTGGTATTTTGAAGCGATGTGGAACGAAACAGAACGCGAGGATGCCATGCCTGCCCGCGTCGTCGCACAGCACCGAAAGTATTGGCGCGTCGCCGGAGCATTTGGGGAATGTTTGTCGGAGGCCAGCGGCAAACTGCGGCTTGCTGCGGAAGCAGGCGCAGATTGGCCTGCTGTAGGGGATTGGGTGTCGGTGGAGATAAATGGATCGCGCGATTTGGCGTTGATTGGGATGGTCTTGCCCCGGCGGAACCAATTCGCTCGCAAGGCGCCAGGCAAGAGGGTTGAAGAACAAGTAATCGCTGCGAATGTAGAGACAGCACTCGTGGTTTCTGCACTCGATAGTGATGTCAATCCCCGCCGCGTTGAACGCTATATTGCCCAGTGCTGGGAGTCCGGAGTGAGGCCAGTCCTCATTTTGAATAAGGCAGACGCGTGCGAAAACGCATGTGAAAAGGTGGCCGAAATGGAACGAGTTGCGCTAGGTATCCCGGTGCACGTTGTTAGCGCAAGAACAGGTCAAGGAATGGAGGGACTCGAGCGGTTGTTCATACCCGGACAGACGCTCGTGATGCTAGGTTCCTCCGGTGTCGGAAAATCGACGCTAACGAACCGACTCCTGAGGCGATCGCTTCAGAAAGTAAATGACGTGCGTGAGAATGACAGTCGCGGCCGACACACTACGACTACCCGCGAACTGTTTGCTTTGCCGGACGGGGCGCTACTCATAGACACACCGGGGTTGCGCGAATTGCAACTTTGGGATGCGGAGGAAGGTCTGGCACAAACCTTCGCCGATATTCATTTGCTGGCGGCGCGGTGTCGATTCAGAGATTGCCGTCACGAAACGGAACCATGTTGTGCAGTACAAGCGGCAGTGCAAGCTGGAACATTGGACTCGGCGCGGCTCGAAAATCGAAGAAAGCTCATGCGTGAGAAGGAATTTCTCCGGCGTAAGATGGATCCCGAAGCCAGATCAGAAGAGAAACAGCGCATCAAAAGGCTGACTCGAGAAGCCCGAAAAATTTACCAGTATAAAAAACCCCATTAGTGCCTGGTTTGTCGTGCAGGCACGCGAATTATCCGCCGTGTCTAACATGAACGGCAAAGTTCACATTCAAAACGCGCTACACTGCCCTGACCATTCACCTCGCGGGTGAAGTTTTCTGGGTATTTTTGCTAAGTAGTCCCGTGGAGACTCGAACTCCAGACCTCTACCGTGTCAGACGGCCGCGAATACTTACTTCCTTGAACTTGAACAATGGCGGGGAACGCCGAAGCACGCGAAGCCACGGTCGAGCCGGAATCCTTACAGGTGAAATTACAGGTGAAGAAATTCTGAGAGCATGTGTTCCGTCATCGCAGTTCCGCAACGACCATCGACCTTTGCACGCAATAGCCACCGTTTTACCCGAATGAAGATCACGCTCGGCAATTAGATGAATAGCGACCTAGCGGCCCGTCAGTTAACGTTAGGACTCCGAATATCATGGTTGCGTTCACCTCTGAAGGACTCCGCGCTATCTTACGGATTAGATGAGAAACGTCCTTAAATTAGGTGTGAATCTCCTTATCGCCTGGTCTCTGCTGCTTTGTGCACAGGCACGCGCCCAGACTCTGATCTACGCCCTCTCTTACGCCGAAACGCCCGCAAGTCTGAAGATCCGTTTTCCGCGTGGCGTTATCGGAGCAACAATCAACGACAAGCTAGCAATGCTTCGCGGTTTCGGAAAGACCGAGATCTATTCCGTTTCCATGATCAATGGAAAACGCTCTCTGTTGTTTTCAGACGAGGGAATGAATCTCGAGATCAGGCCGGCAGGCGCGACACTCGGGGCCAACAAAGCCTATATAACTGGAGTCATGCGCGAGTGGCGCACCACGCCAAATATAGGGGCCTATTCTGAGCCTCCCGCGCTTTACGAAGTCAGCCTCGACGGTTCGAATCGATTTCGCAGACTCGTTGAAATCCAGACAAATCAGTCACCTACGCCTTTGAATCCGCAAGCCAAGAAGATGGTTTTCGGAGGCTTCGTCTCGAATGACAAATATGTGGTTTCCATTTATGACCTCCAAACGTGGAAGCTGCTCCGAAGCTGGGAACTCACTCACACGCACTGCCCCGACTGCGTTCCCGTATCGTACGGTTGGCTCGCTGACGGCAATCGCTTGTTCTTTAATCTCGACGTCGGAGGCGATGAATCAAGCTATCACGACGTACCCGGCACTTACATCACGGCAGAGGACGGCACTGATCTCGGTGGCATTCCTATGAACGCCGGCCAGCTTCAATTGCCCGGATACACTCGCGAGGAAGTTGTCACTCCTCTTCTGATCGGGCAGCTGCCTGACGGAGACTATCTGTTCCGTGATTACGGTTTAAAGAAAGGGCCTTTGCCCAAGGCACCCATAGAACAGGAATCTTTCCTCGTCATATCTGGTCCAGATTTCAAGTCCAAGAAACAAATTCCGCTACGCAAGGTGCGCGTCGGTTCCTTTTACCTGTCGCCTTCAGGAAAGGACTTGGCCTATGTCGAAGAGCGGCAAGTACCGAATTACAGAACCGAGCGCCACCTGTGGAGCATGGATCTTGAGTCAGGGGCGGAAAAGGAAATGCTTGTCACCCCTCCTCCAAATCCTCCATCATTTCCGGAACCGAACGTATCATTCACAATCCTCGGCTGGGTCGACAACAATTATCTCCAAGCCGACTTCCGGAATCCCGACCCCCAATCGAGTGTTTCAGCGGTACGGTGAACGGTACGGAAATTTCCCCAAGCGGACGCCAGAAAACCGCTAACCCCGTCGAAATGACAGGTGAGCGACCCGACACATAGGTAACCGTGAAAACGATGCTAGGCCCGTGGGGACTCGCTTGCCCTGAGCCTCGAAGGGAACCCCACAATGGCTCCTCCGAGCTTTGGGCACAGGGAGTTCAAGGCTATAATGCCCGCCAACTATGGCTCTAACGCCAGGCACTAAACTCGGACCATACGAAATCATCTCTCCGCTCGGTGCGGGCGGGATGGGCGAAGTGTATCGAGCGCGGGACACGATTCTCGGACGCGATGTGGCGATTAAGATTCTCCATCCGGTCACCGTTAATGACCCAGATCGTTTGCGCCGATTCCGGACAGAGGCGCAAACTACTGCTTCGCTCTCTCATCCCAATATTGTTGCCATTTATTACGTCGGGGAACAGGACGGGACTCCGTACATCGCCTCCGAATTGCTCGAAGGAGAAAGCTTGCGCGAGCGGCTTCGCGCGGGAGTTCTACCACTGCGAAAAAGTACGGACATTGCATTGCAAATCGCCGAGGGATTGGCGGCCGCCCATGAAAAAGGAATCGTGCACCGTGACCTGAAGCCCGAAAATATCTTCTTGACGAAGGATGGTCGAGCGAAAATTCTCGATTTTGGCCTGGCGAAACTAACGCATCCAGAGGAGAACGGTGGGGACCTAGATGGTGCGACGTTGACTATAGGTTCCGCGCCCGGTGTGGTTCTGGGGACGGTCGGATATATGTCACCCGAGCAGGTAAGGGGAAAGACGCTGGACTCGCGTTCCGATATTTTTTCTTTTGGCCTGATCCTATACGAGATGATTTCTGGGGAAAACACCTTTCTTCGAAGTACGACGGCGGACACAATGAGCGCGATCCTCAAAGAGGATCCTCCGGATCTGAAACCTTCAGGCAGCACCGTTTTCCCCGGACTCGATCGAGTTGTTCGCCATTGTCTAGAGAAAGAGCCTGTTGAGCGTTTCCAATCGGTACGAGATCTGAGCTTTGCGCTTCAAGCCGTCACCGGAAGCGGTGCCAATACAGCTTCCTCGGCTGCGGAGGTGCAGTCGGCGCGTCCCCAGAACGACCGGGCCTCTTTGCGAAAGTTAGCCTTGGTGGCGACAGTCAGCCTTTTTTTGGGAGGCGCAGCCACCTGGCTTGTGCTCCGGGCTAGCCGTTCCAGCCGGGGAGACCCAACGATGGTCACTCAGGTATCCAGGCTCACTCACGACGCGGGTTTGTCCGAGTGGCCCACTTGGTCGCCGGATGGGAACCTATTGGCCTTCGCCTCCAATCGTTCCGGCAACTTTGAGATCTATGTCCGCCGAATTGAAGGTGGGCAGGAAGTGAACATAACCAATGACCCTGGCCAGGACATTCAGCCTGCCTTTTCTCCCGACGGCAACTCCATTGCCTTCGTTTCGACGCGTGCCTCTCGCACCGGCCTCATCAAAATTGCCCCTCCTAACGGCTTCCAGTACCGCACCTACGGAGGGGACATCTGGATAGCTCCGGCGCTGGGGGGACCTGCGCGGCGCCTCGCATTAGACGGTAACTCCCCCGTCTGGTCGCCCGACGGAAAGAAGATCGCTTTTGTAAGCGGATTCGAAGACCATCGCTCCGTTTTAGAAGTTCCGGATGAGGGCGGCGCACCACATCCGGTCTTGTCCACGGCAGACTCTAAGTGGGAGATCATCAAACTTCAGTATTCCCCTCATGGACGATGGTTCATCTTCGAGACCGGGGATCAGCGTCTCTTTCTGATGGCGACTTCGGGTGGAACCCCACAGCAAATAGTGCGGGGCTCTTCCCCCGCTTGGGACCCTTCCGGTAAACACCTGTACTATGCGACACAGGAAAGATTAGGTGGAACCGGAATCCAATCGGTGGAGTTCGACGAGTCGAGCGGCAGAATTCTGGGTGTTCCCCACAGTTTGGGAGTGGTGACTGGGGTCTTGCGCGATCTGGCGATGAACCCCAGCGGCCACGGGCTCGTTGTAACAGAGCAGCAAGAATCTCTCAACCTAACTCGCTTGCCTTTAGTTCCTGGAGGCAGCGGACCTGCAGGTCCAGAAGAGCAGTTGAATCCTGGGGAGGTGCGCGACCGCTATCCATTTTTCTCTTCCGATGGGGGGCGCATCGCCTTCGGGGATAACCGCCTGGTCGATCAAGAAGTGTGGATTCTCGACCTTGCCACTCGCCACCGGGAACGTCTCAGACTTCCGAAGGGCGACCTGGGAGCAAACATGCCTTTTTGGTCCCCCGACGACCGGCAGCTCGCCGTCACACGGTTCCAGTCCGATGGAAGCAATTCCCTATGGCTCGTTGCAGTCGATGGCAGCGCCGCCGAGGAGATAGTGGCCGCGAAGCCAGCTTTGCGGGGCGCTCCTTTTTCGCCCGATGGGCAACACTTACTGTACGCATATAACAAGGACGGCTTCATCCAGCTATTTATCTTGGACCTCGCGAGCCGGAAGGAACACCAACTCACATTCTCTCCGTCCGACAAGTACGATCCCATCTGGTCGCCGGATGGCCACTGGTCCGTCTATACCTCCAACCGGGAAGGTTACTGCCAAATTTGGAGAAGTCCCGCGCAGGGAGGTGAAGAACAGCGCTTGACAACCGGTTACGACCGGATTCGCCACCTTTCCTATTCCCGCGATGGGCGTTGGATTTATCTTCAGCCCAACCACCTGAATATCTACCGTATGCCCGCCGGAGGCGGTCCATTACAGCAAGTTACGAAGTTCCCAGAGGGTGGCCTATTTCTCGAGGAGCCAAAACTATCGCCCGATGGCCGCTGGCTAGTCTACTGCCACAACAACGGCGGATCTTCACTCTGGCTTCTTGAGTTGAGCAGGAGTCAGCAAGCAGTCCCGTGATCACATTCGTGCCTATGAGGTGCAGGGACTTGATCGCATGGCTTTGAGTTCAACCACACTTTTCGGACGGCCCAACTTTTTGCCATTCTCTCGCGCATTCCGAATCCCGACACTAACTCGCTCCCTGATCAAATCACGCTCAAACTGTGCAACCGCCGACACAATCGTGAAAAGCGCCTGCCCCAAGGCGCAGCTGTTATCGATGTTTTCTTGATAGCTGATCAACTGGATGCCGAGCGACCGGAACTCTTCAAACGCCAAGAGCAAATGTTTGGTCGGACGTGCGAATCGATTAAATCGCCACACAATGATGGCGTTAAGCGATAGGTGTTGGAGCTATTTGACGAATTGGCTGGATCGCATGTATCTGCGAAACCGCTCGTGCATGTATGTACTGTCGGCCCACCAAGCACCCAAAACCAAGATACAAACGGGTACCGTGATTTCGAGGACGAGGATTTTAAGATCATTCAAAATCAAAAACCCTCTCTGGTGATTCAAAAAATAAACTCATTCGGACTGTTTAGACACGCATGGGAGGAGCACGGCCACGCACGAAAACACGATGATGTAGTTCGCAACGGAGAGTTTACGAGATGCGCTCCGCCATACAAGCATTCCGTACGCTGTCACGATGGCCCCTATCGCAATCTCGGAACGGAAGAATGCATCGAACGTATACAACGGCCGGAGAGTAAAAATACTTCCCTGCAAGTCAAGGCCGAACCAGGTGAGACCCAGCGGGAAGAACAAAACACTAGTTCCGAATGGTTTTTTCCCTTGATCCTCAGCCTGATAATAGTCTGCTGTCATTTTGCAAAGTCCGCGATTTCTACCAGACCAAACTGGAAGCCTCCGGCAGCCATCCAGGGGCGTGCAGACAATTGTGACTCCTGAATTGAAGAATCAGCCATAGCACGGAAGTACTGCTATAGCGGAAGACTCAACTCGTCCCAGCGGGCCTCAAGGGAGGTTGGAGCATATCGGTGAGGAATTACTTTGTTCAGCCTGTTTACCTGTTAACTCCAAACGCGGGTAGGTCTCACTTTGCGAGATCAGACAGTTCACTCCGTGAGCTTTCCATTTGTGAGAGGCAGACCATGTCGCACCAGACTTCTCCTGCCGGGAGTAGC
>Ga0181526_10002222_pt1 | contig 17094 bp, 15 predicted proteins | sample PEATcosm2014_Bin_35_FD_119750 | JGI IMG/M metagenome (GOLD analysis project Ga0181526, IMG submission 119750) | Peatland microbial communities from MTU Mesocosm Facility, Houghton, MI, USA - PEATcosm2014_Bin06_30_metaG | ecosystem: Environmental > Terrestrial > Soil > Wetlands > Peat | place...
CTGCTTGTCCTCCCATTGGTCGACTTCGATCCGACCCTCCACGAACACCGTCGAACCCGCGGTCAGAATGCCCGCGCACATCTCGCCGTTATGCCCCCAGACCTCGATGTCGTTGATGTAGGTCGTGCGGATCTTCTTCTCGCCGTTCTCGTCCCGGCTGCTTCGGTTGATGGCTACGTGGATAATGCAGAGCGCCTGCTTCTCAACCGTGGGCTGGAAGCGCAGGTCGGGCGCCTTTGTGAGGTTTCCAATGAACGAGTATCGATTGAGGTAGGCCATGATGTCTTAGTTTTGAGGGCTGCTGGGCTGTTCAGGGGGGAGGGGGCCGGGGACTTGCCTTTCCTGCGCGTCCGGGGCTGGCGTTCCTGCCTTGCCCGCCGCCTCGGCGGCCGCCGCGCGCACCTGCGCGGCAGTGAGCAGGTCGCCGAGTTTTTTCGCCTGCGCCTGCAGCGCCGCCGCCTGGTCCGAGAGCTCCCGGCTTCTCTGCATCACCGATTCGAGGGCGTTGTCCATCCTCGCCGAGCTCTCGCGGTTGGCGGCGACCTCCGCCGCTAGCTCCTGGGGCAGGAGGCCGGGCTGGTACGCTAGGTCTCCGCTGGCGATCTCCCCGGTTATGACCCGCAGGGACGCTGGCCCGGGATCAAGCGTCTGCGGGTCGGTCTCCCGGACGAGCGCCAGGTGCCCGTCGACCAGCATGAGCCTGTAGGCCGCCGGGATTGTTATCCTGTCGGGAAGCCGGATCGCCCCGGCGCCGGCACCGTCTCCCCGCGCCTCGGGATCGTCGGTCACGACCGAGGGATCGACGGTGCGCCTCGGGACGCCGGGACCCTGCGCCCCCGGCGCCGCCTGGGGCCGGCTCGGCGAGGCGCATGCGCCGAGCAGCAGTCCGGCGCCGAGCGCGATGAGCGGCGCCTTCATTGCTGGGTCCCCTTTCCGGGCGGAAGCCTGAGGCCTACCGCCGCCGCGCCCGGGTCGATCGTCTGCTCCACGAAAAGGTAGAAGGCCTTGCCCGCCGGAATCCGGACGTAGACGCCGCGCTTTGATATCTCATCCCTTATACGCGACGCCAGCTGGGCGAGGTAGTCGGCGGCGCCCGTGCCAAGCGAGGCGGTCAGCGCGTTGCCCAGGGTGGGGGCCGGCTGGGTGGCGCCGAGAACCCCGGAGACGCCAGGGGCCGGCTGCTGGCGCTCGGCGATCGGGCCAAGCCCCTGGACCATCCCGCTGACCGCGGCCGCCGCGAACAGCTTTATCTCGGTGTTGTCCAGCGTGGACAGCGTGTAGCCGACAAGGCCGTCGGAGCCGTCGTCAATCCCCCAGGACCGCGCGCGCCCCTTGGGGGAGACGTCCAGCTCCCGGCGGTCGACGGCCCGTGCCTTCAGGATCAGCTCCCGGCCGTTGTCGCGGCTGCCGCCTCCCGGCATGACGAGCGTCCACTCGCCGTCGTCGACCAGGCGTCCCACGCCCGCCGCGTCGATGATGGGCTCGGGGCGCGCATAGCTGAAGGCCTCGGTGCCCGCGGGGATGATGACATTGCCGTTCCAGTCCAGGTCCTGGGTCACGAGGGCCACGATCGGCTCCGACCTGGAGGTGACGCTGTCGACGGTGTCGACCAGCTGGCATTTCACGAGGCGGCCGAACGGGGCGAAATCGCCGTCGATCCGCATGGGTGGGCCGTGCAAGGCGGGTTCCGCGGGCGCCGGGGCCCGCGCAACAGGGGCGTCCCCCCTGGGATCCGGCGGCATGCGGAAGATCTCGGGAAGCGCCTTTTTCTCGTCCCTGCGCCGGCTCAGCGGGCCGCCCGGAGACTCGGCGGCCGGGGATTCGTCCCTTGGAGACGCCGCCTTTGCGACGCTCTGGACGGGCAGCGGCCGGACAATCTCCCGGCGGTAGGCGGTGGCGACAGCCGGCGCCTCGCGGTCGGCGTCGGCGGGGCTGATCTCCTCGGGCTGCAGGCGAGTGGGAAGGGGAGGCGCCGCCGCAGCCGGCGGCGTTGGGGCCGCCTTTCCCCTTGCGCCCCATTTCCAGGAAGCGACGCAGAGCACCACCGCGCCAACGAGAAGCACGCGCACCCTGAGGGTCACGCCGGCCCATCCCGAACGGGTCCCGGAGGCCTCGCCCGTCATGGGTCAAATCCCTCCAGGGCCATGTGCACGACCGGTCGCGGGTTGACGGACCCGCTCAGGATGACGCTGAGCCCGAAATCATTGTCCGCTAGGAGCCCCGTGGATGCGCCGTCCGGGCCGCGCGCCAGGACGAGGAAGGCGGCGCGGACGGCCCCCGGCTCGAGCTCGTTGGGAAAGTCCACCGTCCGCGCCGGATAGACCCTGTCGCCGACGCGCACCACCCAGCTTTCCGGGTCGAAGAGGAGCCGCCGGGCGGTCTGGTTGGCGACGCTTGCGCAGATGCCGAGCGCGCCCGTCGTCGCGTCCCTAACGGCGAACCGCGTGACGACAGTGAAATCCCCGAAGCTGCGCGGCGGACCCGAGAAGGAGGCCAGCTCGAGGGCGGGATTGGCCGCCGCGATGTCGCGGGCGCCGTCCGCCGTCGTGTTCAGCATCAGCCGCATGGTCCTGATGAGCCCGATCTCGGACTCCGGGCTCGGCTCCCGCAGGCGCTGCGGGGGCGGCCCGGGGGAAAGCGCCACGGCGGGGCCCCGCTCCGCCGCGGCGGTCCCGTCCTCAAGGATGACCTTGCGCCAGGCCAGGCCGGCCGGCGCCGGCAGGAACTCGATCGGGACGCTCCGCGTCGGCCCGTCCGGCGGCGCGAGGACCACGTGCAGCACGCGGTGGGCGTCGGCCGCCACCGGGGTCACGAAAATCCGCGGCTCCCCCCGCGAGGCCTCGATCACAAAGTCCCCCGCGAATTTGTCCGCGTCCGGCGTGAACCCGCGTCCCGCCCAGTCCCGGAGCGGCCAGGGGAAGTCCACCTCGACCGTGTTCTCGGGCTCGGCCGGCACAGCGACCGGCTGGCGCTCGTCGGCCTCGGCCGGCAGCCGGAGGCGCACGATGGACGCGGGAGGGGCCGGCTGCGCGGCGAGCAGGCCGGCCGCCAGCGGAAGGAGGATTGGAATGCACCCGCGGTTCACGGCGCCCCCGTTTCCCCCGGCCAGCGCACGGTCGACCTGTGTCGCACGACGACGAACGGGTAGCGCCCCTGCTGCATCGCGTCCTCCTGGGGGGCCAGCTCGACTATCAGGTGGAACTCCCCGGGAGGGGGCTGGTAGGGAAGGCCCTCGACGGCGCCGGAGCGCACGATGAAGCCGCGGACCCGGTACCGGGGAGAGCTTCCCTCGTCGAGGACGTCGATCCCCTCGACCTCCGGGTGGTCATAGAGGTTGAGCCTCTTGCGCTCCGGCAGCTCCGAGCGAACCTCGCCCTCGAGCGCCTTCCAGCTTTCGCCCACGAATATCCGGCGCGCGACCTCCGGGTAGGAGAGGCCCGAGGGATTGCGGGTCAGGCACGCCTGGGCGGCCTGGAGCAGGATCTCGCGGAAGAGCGCGCTCTGCGCCTCGGCCGGCCTCACGGGCCCGTAGTGGATCGTTCCCGCCCCATCGACCGAATACGCCCAGACCCCCTCCCGCAGCCGCTCCGTGCCCCGCTCAAGGAGCCAGAGCGACGCCATCGGCGCCGCCGCGGCGACCACCATGCAGAGCACCTTCACCTGGTGCTCGGCGACCCAGCGCGCCGCGGGCGTGAACGTCGACGGCCGGGCCCCTGCGCCCCTCGGGCCGGCGTTCGCCGGCGTGCGCGGAAGCCCTGGTTCGGCGGATTCTCCTGCACTCATCGGGCGCGCACGAGAGCACGCCCCGAGTAAATTGACAAGTCAAACGTAGTGCTTTAACTCGCCGGCTTCCGGCCCACCCCCGTCCTGACCCAGCGCTCGGCCCTGCGAAGGGCGGCGTCGGCCGTCCGGCCCAGCTCGACCAGGCGGCCGCCCCGCGAGTCCTCCGCGACCGCGTTCAGGTAGTAGCGGGTCTCGCCCGGCTTCCCGCCGGGCAGCGGCGGCGGAGGCAGCTTGCGGATCGTCCCGGCGTAGGAGAGGCCGAGCCTCCGGGCGCATTTCTTGGCGAGCTCGGTGAAGAGCCGGTCGAAGGCGGCCTGTCGCTTGGCGGGGGTCATGGTCGGTGGAAAGCCTGAAGAAAAAGCGTTTGCTATACGTGTCTAATCAAGCTATCTAAGTTTTCACTCGTTTTCAACCACCTTATAGGTTTAGTGATCTCATTAAAACGTCATGAGTGACAAGACCAAAGTTCACGACTCCACGCCACGGGGCGTTTCCGCGAGCGTCGCCGCCTCCCGCGGCCTGTCCGAGCCCGATGTCGTCGATTTCCTCCCGCTGCCCGTCTACCCTCTCCTCGGGGTCCAGGTGCACTGCGTGCGCTGGCAGAAGATCGTCCAGGGAATGAGGAAGAAGGGCCTCGTCGTGCGCGTCCACAGGGAGAGCGACCGGGGCGGTCTCTTCAAGGCCGCCTCCCGCCTTGACGTGAAGCTCACGAGCCGCCGTTGCTCGGGGGGGGCGGGGCAGGGCGCGAGCTGGCTCGTGCGCGTGCGCGACGCCTGGGGCAGGAATGCGGGCGACATCGACGCCGCGGACTCGACGGCTTCGGAGCGCGGCCGCTACAGGGCGCTGGGGCTCCTCGTCATCCAGCGGGGATCCCTTCCGGTGCAGGGCCGCGGCATGGCCGTCGCGCTCCACCGCTCGCTGAGGGAATTCATCCGGGAGAACGCCCTGGCGGGCAGGCGCCAGCGAAACGCCGTCGTCGTGCGCCCCGGCGACGGTGGCGAGTTCATCGTGTCGGTCGCCCCGAACATCCGGGCGGCGTTCGCGAGCCGGGAGAAAAACAGAACACCGGCCGCTTGACGCGGGGACCGCCGCGGTCCAACAAGCGGGCCCATGGCGGAGTGCCCCATTGATCCTGCCCGTCTCGCCGTGCTGCGCGGCCTGCGCGCGCGGCTGCAGCGGGCCATCCTGGGGCAGGACGAGGCGGTCCGCGACCTTTCCGACGCCCTCCTTGCCGGGGAGCTTGGCCACACGCCCGCGGGCCGGCCGAGGAGCCTCATCCTCATCCTCGGGCCGACCGGGACGGGCAAGACGAAGGCGGTCACCGAGGCGGCCGCCCACCTGCACGGCGCGGGCGCCGTCGCCCGGGTGAACTGCGCCGAATTCTCCTCCGGGGAGCGCGTCGGGCTCCTCCTCGGCCGCTCGGAGGGGGCCCGAGGTCTCCTTGGGGAGCGGATCGCGGCGCTCAGGGCGGCCGGCGGCCGGATCCTCCTCCTGGACGAGATCGAGAAGGCCGATGGCAGGGTTTCCGACTACCTGCTGGGAATCGAGGAGGCCGCCCTCACGCTGGCGAGCGGGGAGACGCTCGACCTCTCCGACCTCCATGTCATCGCCACCTCCAACGTCGGGTCAGCCGGGGTGATGGAGATGGAGGGGGTCTCCCGCGCTTCGGTGCGCCGCTTTGTCGAGCAGGAGGCGGCGGCCCATTTCAGGCCGGAGGTCCTCGCGAGGTTCACCTCGGTCATCGTCTTCGGGCACCTTTCGCGCGAGATCCAGCTGCGGATCTGCGGCCGGATGCTGGAGCAGGAGGCCGAGTTCCAGTCCGCCGTGCTCTCGCGCAGGTTCGGCCACCCCCACCGCGTGCTGCACGGCGACGACGTCTGCAGGAGGCTCGTGGGCGAGGGCTGGCACCGGAGGCTGGGAGCGCGGCCCATGCGCAACGTCGTCGAGCGCAGGGTCCGGGGCGCCCTGGTCGACTCCCAGCTGAGCGGCGAGCTCGGGCCCGGTGTCCGGGAAACCGTCCTCTTGGCCGATTGCCGGGAGGGGATCCGCGCCGCGGCCAGGCGGGAGCTGGCGGCGCCCTGACCCCGGTGCGCCGCTAGCTCCGGTCGGGAAAGGGCGGGGGCGGAAGAACCTGCTGGGCGTTCGCCTTCAGCTCCAGCAGGATCTCGTCAATCCCCCGGTCGAGCTGCTGGTCCACCCCGGCGAATTCCTTCGCGGGATCGTTGTCGACGACGATGTCCGGCTCGACCCCGTGGCCCTCGATGGGCCAGTCCCTGCCGTCCTTTGAGTACGGCGCGAACTCAGGCTTCGTCAGGGAGCCGCCGTCGACGAACGGGAGGGGCGCGCGGATGCCGACGACCCCGCTCCAGGTCCGCTTTCCAACCAGCTTGCCCAGGCCATTCGCCCTGAACCGGTACGGGAAGATGTCGCCGTCGGAGGCGGAGAACTCGTCCATGAGGACGAGCTTTGGCCCCAGCTGCATGTCGACCGGGTTTGTTCGCGGCGTCGCGTTGCGGGGCTTCTCAAAAAGGACGAGCGCGCGGGTGAGGCGCTCGATGATGAGCGGGGAGACGTTGCCGCCGCCGTTGCCGCGGTCGTCGATGATCAGGGCTTTCTTCCTGAGCTGCGGGGCGAAGTGTTTCGCGAATTCGCTCAGGCCCTCGGGCCCCATGTCGGGGATGTGGATGTAGCCGACCTGGCCTCCCGTCCTCTGCGAGACGTAGTCGGTATTGTGCCTCACCCAGGCCTCGTAGTAGAGGGGCGCCTCGTCCGCCGTCGGGACGACCGTGACGCTGCGTGAGCCCTCGTCGAGCGGCTTGGAATTCACCCTAAGGACCACCTGCTTGCCCGCCTTGCCAACCAGGGCGGAATAGATGTTGGCCATGTCGCGCACGGGCCTGCCGTCCACGGCGAGGATGTAGTCGCCCTCGCCCACGTTGACGCCGATCTCCGTCAGCGGGGAGCGCAGCTTGGGCTGCCAGTTCTCCCCGCGCAGGATGCGGTCGATCCTGTAGGCGCGGCTCTGGGGGTCGCGGGAGAGCTCGGCCCCCAGGAGGCCCGTCGGGATGCGGGGGGCGATGGGGCGGTCGCCGCCCCAGACGTAGGTGTGGCTGTTGTGAATCTCGCCGATCAGCTCGCCGATGAGGTAGGTCAGGTCGTAGCGGGTCTGCGCGTAGGGAAGGAGGGCCGCGTACTTGTCGCGCATCGCGGGCCAGTCCACCCCGTTCATCGTGGGCGAGTAGAAAAAGTCGCGCATCTGGCGCCAGCTCTCGTTGTAGATCTGCGCCCATTCCGCGCGCCGGTCCAGGTTCATCTCCATGCCGTCGAGGGAGATCTTGTCCTTCACCTCGATCTTGGCGGTCGGAAGGTCGATCAAAGCGTAGTCCTTCCCGGTCTTGAGGAGCATCTTCTTGCCGTCGGCGGTGACCTCGAAGTCCGAGAATGTCCCCAGTTCGGTCTCCTTCAGGTCCTTCAGGTCGTAGACAAGGAGCGTCCTCGGCGTCTCGAGGCCGGGCTCCAGGAAGTTGCCGTCAAACGTATCCTGGCGGATGTAATAGACCTTGTCACCGACCGCGCGGATGGAGCTGTAGTTTGAGGCCTTGACTGGGAGGCCGATCAGGCGGTCCGTGATCCCGTCCTCGTCCACCTTCACGGTGACCGACTTCGCAGCGGCATCCTTCTTGGCCTCCTTTGAGTCGGCGGTCCTGTCGCCCGGCTTGGGCTCGGCTGCCACCTGGACCTCGTCGCTCTTCGGCTTGAAGGGCGACTCCGTGTCCTTGGCGAGGGCCACCAGGTAGACGCGCTGGAGGTTGTCGTAGACGTACTCGAACTCGATGTCGCTCATCGTGCGGTTGAAGTCCCGGCTGGACTGAAGGGCCAGGAACTTCCCGTCGTCGCTGAAGTCCGGGCCGCCCGCGGTGTACCAGCCGTCCGTAACCGGGAACTTCCTCCCGGACCCAAGCGAATAGAGCCACACCTTGCTGAGCGAGCTGTCCTCCGGACGGGTCCACGCGACCCATTGGCTGTCGGGCGACCAGCAATACTCTTTGATCTCGAACGCTGTGGCCGTGTCCACGGTCGTTACCGACTTTGTAGCCACGGTGACATAGCGCAGCCGCTGCATCCGGTCGGACCACAGCAGCTTCCCGCTGTCCGGGGACCACTTCGGCTCGTAGTAATAGGTGTCCGCCCCGCTTGTCACCTGGACCGGTTCCCCTGAGCCGTCCTGCGCCCGGACGTAGAGCTCGTTCTCGCCGCTCTCGTCGGAAATGTAGGCGATCCACCGGCCGTCCGGCGACCATGCCGAGTCTCGCTCGTGCACGCCCGATCTCGCGCTCAGGTTGCGCGTCGCGCCGTCCTTCGCCGGGACCGTGAACGTGTTGCCGCGCGCGCTCACGACGACGCGTTTTCCATCGGGGGAGGGCGCCACGCTCTCGATGAAGCCCGATACCTTGACGAGCGCGGGGCGCGACGTGACGAAATCGTCCTTCACGACGATCGGGATCCGCCGCAGGGCGGCCTTGGCGATGTCGAACGCCCATATGTAGCCCGCCTCCTCGAAGACGATCACGCCTCCGCCGAGCGCCGGGAACTTGATGTCAAAGTCCTTGAAGTCGGTCAGCTGCGCCGTGGCCTTGGTCGCCAGGTCGTAGCTGAAGAGGTTCATGCGCTTGGTGCGGTCCGAGAGGAAGTAAATGCGGTTGTTGGGCGCCCACATGGGGATGATGTCCTGGGCGGGGTCGTTCGTGATGTCCTCGATCGAGCCCGTCTTGAAATCATAGATCCAGATGTCGTCGGCCATCCCGCCCCTGTAGTCCTTCCATGTGCGGAACTCCCGGAAGACCCGGTTGTAGGCCATCTTGCTGTCGTCCGGGGACATCGAGAGGAAGCCGCCCCTGGGCACGGGGAGCTGCTTCGGGAGATCCCCGTCCATGCCGACCGAGTAAAGCTGGCCGTTGAAGGGGTTGTACGAGCGCATGCGGGAGCGGAACAGGATCTCCGGGGTGGTGTTCTTCCACGCCATCACGATGTTGTTCGGCCCCATGCGGTCGCTAAGGTCGTCGCGCTCGATGGTCGCCGTGTACGTGAGGCGCCTCGGTGATCCGCCGTCGGCCGGCATGAGATAGACCTCCGTGTTGCCGTCGTACTGGGCCGTGAACGCGAGCTGCCTGCCGTCGGGCGAGAACCTGGGAAAGACGGCGTATCCCGGGCCGTTGGTCAGGCGCCGGGCGACCCCGCCCTCCAGGCCCACCGTGTAGAGCTGGTCCGCGTAGGAGAAGACGACCTGGTGCCCGTCGGTGGCCGGGAAGCGCATCAGGCGCGTCTCGTCCGGCGACGGGGCCGTCTGCGAGAGGAGGGGTGAGGACAGCAGGGCCAGGCCGGCCAGAAGAGGAGTGAGTCTTGGCATGGGAATGGGACCGTTTCCGGTTGAGGGATCATGGCCGGCGCCGGCCCAAAGGCAAACGCCGCCTTTCCCGGGACCCCTCGCGGCGGCGCGCCGCGGCATCTGGAAGTTGCTGCCGGGCGGCGAATCTGCGTCATTCGGGCCATGCAACCCCGCCCGGTCGCCAATGCCGTCGCGCCGGCATCCGCCGGATGGAGGTTTTCAGCGGTCCGCGCCTTTGCCGCGGGGTCCCCCAGGGCCGCGACGCTGGCCGGCGCGGCGCTGGTGGCCGGCCTCTCGACGGCCTGGCTCCTCCTCCAGTCCCCGAATTTCTTCTCCGGCTACGACTTCATGAGGATGCATTTCTTCTACAAGTCATACTTCCGCGATGCGGTCCTGGCGGGCCGCCTTCCGCTTTGGAACCCCTACGTGGGCCTGGGCCGGCCGTTCATGGCCGACATCGAGACGGCGACGCTTTATCCTCCCAATCTCCTCGTCCTGGCCTTCGGCGTCTACGGCGGCCTTGCCGTGTCCGTCTTCCTGCACCAGGCGCTCGCCGTCTACGGCGGCGTCCGGCTGGGAGGGATCCTCGGCGCGGGCTCCGGGGCGAGCTGGCTCGTCGGCGCGGGGATCGCCGTTGCGAGCCCCTTCACCTCGCGCCTGGACGTGGGGATCATCGAGGGCTACTTCTCGCTCTGCTGGCTGCCCGTCCTCCTCTGGCTCGGGGCGCGCCTGCAGGACCGATGGGAGCCGCGGGTCGCCGCGGGCTTCGCCGCCGCCGTGGGGCTGGCGATACTCGCGGGCCAGCCCCCGCTCGCCTATGTGGAGTTCTGCGGGCTCCTGGTGTTCCTCGCCTGCCGGCAGGCGTGGCACTCGGCCAGGGGCCTTCTCGGCGTCTGCCTTGCCGGGGCCATCGGGGTCGGCCTTGCGTGCGCCCAGCTCCTGCCGTTCCTCGAGCTCGTGGGCGAGGGCAACCGCCCGCTGAACGCGCGCGGATTCGCGATCGCCAACGGGATGCCCGCCGCAAGCTGGCTTTCGCTGATCGTGCCGACCTCCGCGGCCTTCGGGCCAAACTGGGAGTACGACGTCCACTGCGGCCTCGTGCCCCTCTTTGCCGCCCTGGGCGGGATATTGCTCTGGCGCGACCGCAACGTGCGCGCGCTCCTGGGACTCGGGCTCGCGGGGGCGCTCCTGGCGGCGGGCGACCGCGCGCCCTTCCTCGGGTGGGCGACCCAAGTCCTCCCGGGCGCGGCCGCCCTGCGGATCCCGTCGCGCTACGGGATCCTGTTCGCCACGGCCCTCCTGGGCCTTGGGGCCGTCTCACTCTCCCGGAGGCCGCCAGGGGCCGTCGCCACGCTTCTGGCGGGCCTGGCGGTCAGCGTGGGGTGGGTGGCCTGGCTGGAGCCCCATGTCGCGACCGGGGCGGGCGGCGCCGCGGGATACTATGGTCCACGAGTCGGCGCGCTCGGCGCCGCCGCGCTCCTCGTCGGACTCTGGCACGAGCGCGCGAGCTGGCCGCGCCTTGCGGGTCCGCTTGCCCTCATGATCGGGCTTTTCTGCGCCGCAAACTGGCTCTGGGCGATCCGCCTCCAGGCCCCGGTGTACTCGCAGTACGGCTTTCACGACCGAGACTCGTCCGTCCGCGAGGACCTGGAGGGGGCCGGGCTTCTGGGCGACGGCGGGGCGCCGCCGCGGGTCTCCTTCAACGCCGCGGACGTCCGGGAGAATGCCGGCATGGTCCAGGGCTTCGCCGCATTCAACAGCTACGTGGCCCCGTCGCTGCGCCGCACATGGGGCTACCTCCACGCCGCGACGGGCGTGCCGCTGTCGGCCTCCGACTTCATCCGGCTGCCCCAGGAGGTGAGCGAGCGCTCCGGCCGGCTGGACGGGATCAACCTCGCCGCCACCTTTGACCATGCAAGCCGCTCGCTTGTCGTCCACCCCGGGCCCGACCCCAGGGCCTACGTTGCCTTCGCTGCGGAGGTTGTGCCCGACTGGGTCGCCGCAGAGGGGCGGATGGCGGCGCTTCGGGGATTCCACCAGACGGCGATTCTCGAGGCGGGCTCGGCTCCGGACTTCTCGCCGGCTCCCGGCGTCCCTGCCGGCCGGGCCGCGGTCACGGCCTTCGAGCCGGAACGCGTGGTGGTCCGCGCAAGCACCAACGCCCCGGGAATACTCGTCCTCGCCGAGGCGTGGTACCCGGGCTGGCGGGCGACGGTCGGCGGAAGGCCCTCGGAGGTCTTCCCGGTGAACGGATGGATGCGCGGCGTCGTCGTTCCGGCCGGCGAGAGCGAGGTTGTCTTCTCGTTCCGGTCGCGGATGCTCGCCGCCGGTCTCGGGATCAGCCTCGCGAGCGCCGCGGCAATCCTCGTGCTCCTCCTCCGGAAGCCCCGTCAGACCGCCTCGAGGATCTTGTAGAGGCGCTTCACCATCCCTGAGGCGTCGTCGAGGAGCCCGGCGGAGATGAGCGCATTGTCGAGGATCTGCTCGGCCACGAGCGCGGCCTTTTCGGGCGCGGCGGTCTGGAGCTCGGAAAGCCGCTTGATGACGGCGTGGCCCGGGTTGATCTCAAGGTTGACCCGCAGCGGCGACTGCCCGCCGTCCTTGTTCATCGCCCTCATGAGCCTGCGCATGTGGGGGGACGAGAACTTGTCCGCATTGAGCGCAAGGGCGGGGGAGTCGACCAGGCGGTCGCTCGCGACCACGTCGGCCACCCGCTCGCCGAGGTGCGCCTTGAGCCAGGCGATCAGGGACTTTGTCTCGGCCTCGCCAAGCGAACCCTCGGCCGCGGGCCTCCCCGAGAGCTTCACGTCGGCGTGGTCGGCCGCGGTCAGCTTCTTTCCCTCGAACTCGCGGACGTTGTTCATAACGTACTCGTCGACCGTCTCGTAGCAGAACAGGACCTCGAGGTTGCGCGTCTTGAACCCCTCGAGGTACGGGCCCGCCTCGATCGAGTCGCGGCTCGGGCCCACGAGGTAGTAGATCTCCTTCTGGTCGGCGCCCATCCGCGACACATAGTCGGCGAGGGACGTGGACTTGCCCTTGTCGGTGAGGGAGGACTCGAACCTGAGGAGCCTTGTCAGGGCCTCCTTGTGGGTGAAGTCGAGGGCGGCCCCCTCCTTCAGGAACACCCCGAACTCCTTGTAGAACTCGTCGTAGGCCTCCGGCCGGTTCTTCGCCTCCTCGTCGAGGAACTTGAGGAAGCGCTTTGTGATCACCTTGTTCAGCTTCCCGACGAGCGAGCGGTCCTGCATCGTCTCGCGCGAGATGTTCAGCGGGAGGTCCTCGCTGTCCACGACACCCTTGAGGAACCGGAGCCATTCGGGCAGGAGGTCCTTCGGCCTCGCGTCGATCATGACCTTCCTGCAGTAGAGGGCGACGGCGGGCTCGAGGCGCGAGAGTCCCAGCTTCTCGGTATTGTCCTTCGGCACGAAGAGAAGGGCGTTGATCGAGAGGGGGGCGTCGGCGCTGAAGTGCAGCCGCAGGCGGGGCTTCTCCGAGTCGTGGGCCTGGAACTTGTAGAACTCGTCGTACTCCTCCTCCTTTATCTCGCTCTTTCCCCGGAGCCACAGGGCCTGGACCGTGTTGATCCGCTTCCCGTTCAGGTTGATCGGGAAGGAGACAAAGGCGCTGTAGCGCTCGATGATCTCCCTGACGCGCCATTCCTGGCTGAATTCCGAGCAGTCGTCCCTGAGCTCCACGACGACCTTGCACCCGCGGCGCTCGCCCGCGCTCTCCTCGATGGCGAAGCTGCCGGACCCGTCGCTTGTCCAGAGGAGGCCCTGCTCGGACTCGCGCCACGAGTGGGTGTACACCTTCACGGGCTTGGCGACCATGAAGGCCGAGTAGAAGCCGACGCCGAACTGGCCGATCAGCCCCGCGGCCTTCTGGTCGCCCTCGCCCAGGGCCTTGACGAACGCCTTGGAGCCGGAGTGGGCGATCGTCCCCAGGTTCTCGACCAGCTCGGCCTGGGTCATCCCGACCCCGAAGTCCTGTATCGTGAAGGTCTTCGCCTTGTCATCGGTCGTGATGTTGATCTCGAGCTCGAGCTTGTCGTCGTAGATGGACTTCTCCGTCACCTGGAGGTGGCGCTCCTTCTCGAGCGCGTCGGACGCGTTCGAGACCAGCTCGCGCACGAAGATCTCCTTCTCCGTGTAGAGGGAGTGGATGACGATATCGAGCAGCTGCTTGATCTCGGCCTGGAATTCGAAGGTCTGGGGGGCGGAGGTGGGCATGGTCGTTGGGAAAAGGGGGACGGGCAGGCTATTCCAATCCCTCCAAAAATCAACGCCCTTGGGGAATGAGGGATCGGACGGGGATTACGCCGGGCTCAACCCGGGCGTCCGGTCCCGAGGGCCCGATGAACGCGGTTGACGGGTTCGCACGACTAATCCCATGCTGGCCGCCATCCTTATGTCGGCCATGACGTGGTCACCCTTCCAATCTCCGCAGGTGAAGGAGATCTGCTCCCACCTGGGTCCTGGGGAATACGCGGCCCTGACGCTCCGCTCGGCAGTCTACGGGGCCTGGGTCGCCCTCACGCTCGGGATCCCCTTTGGTTTCATTGTCGCCTTCTGGAGCCACGGCGCTCCGGCGGTTAGGTCAATATGCTTTGTACTCATAGGCCTGCACATCGCCTGCGTGCCAATCTGGCAGCGCGCGCAGAAGCGCTTTCTCTGCTCGACTCAATGGGGCCTCCTTAACGGCCTCAGGCCCGACAGTCTCGAGCTGTTCAGCTTCCGCCGGAGGCGGACCTGAGCTCCTCGGGGCCGGCCGGGACGAGGTGAAAGCCCTCGTCGAGCCAGCCCGTGACACCCCCTATCATCATCTTGACGGGCCTGCCGAGTCCCGCGAGGCGCACGGCGGCCCTCTGCGCCCCGTTGCAGTGCGGGCCCGCGCAGTAGACGACGAATACGGTTCCCCGGGGCCACAGCGGATCGATGTGGCTCGCGATTATCCTGCGGTGAGGCAGGTTGATCGCCCCGCCGACGTGGCCCCGCGCAAAGTCCTCCGGACTGCGCACGTCAAGCAGCACAAAGTCGGGGGCTCCCCCCGAGATGGCCGCGTGGACGTCCCAGCAGTCGGTCTCAAACCGGAACGCCGATGAGAAATGCGCGGCCGCCTCATCGCTGCCTGCGGGCGGCGTCTCCGTGACGGTTGAGGGCTTGGCGGGTGAATTCATGGGTGATGGGTCGATCTGCGGCTTGCCGATAATCTACTCGCCGCCGGCGGTTTTTTGAAGTGTCGTTAACGACAATCTTCGGCAATAACACGCCATGCGTCCACAACTGGTAGCCGCTCTCGCCTACGACGGGCTGTGCACCTTCGAATTCGGCTGCGTGGTGGAGCTGTTCTCGCTGGACCGGCCGGAGCTCGGCGTCCCGTGGTACCGCTTCGGGATCTGCGCGTCGGAGCGGGGGCCGATACGGGCGGCGGGCGGATTCACGCTGAGGGTCCCCCACGGGCTGGGCCTGCTCGACAGGGCGGACCTCATCGTCATCCCGGGATGGCGGGGCGCCGACGAGCCGCCGCCCCCGGCGCTGCTTCGCAGGCTCCGAGCGGCGCACGCGCGCGGGGCCCGCATATGCTCGATCTGCTCGGGGGTGTTCGTCATCGCCGCCTCCGGGCTGCTGGACAACCGGGCGGCCACGACCCATTGGCGCTACACGGACAAGCTCCAGCAGCGCTACCCGAGCATAAGGGTTCGGCCGAATGAGCTCTACGTTGACGAGGGCCAGATCGTCACCTCCGCAGGCTCCGCCGCGGGCATCGACATGCTGCTGCACATCGTGCGGCGCGACTACGGCGTGCGCGTCGCGAACCTTGTAGCCCAGCGCCTTGTCATCTCCCCGCACCGCGAGGGGGGCCAGGCGCAGTTCCTGCCGCGGCCGCTTCCCCACGGCGAGGCCGGCGCGATCGCCCCCCTGATGGAGTGGGTGCGGGCAAACCCGCGGCTGCCGCACGATCTCCGGTCGATGGCCCGCCGGGCGGGCATGAGCCCGCGAACGCTCCAAAGGCATTTTGGCGGGGCGGTGGGCTTCTCCCCGAAGCAGTGGCTCGTTCGCGAGCGCGTGGCCATCGCCAAGGACGCCCTGGAGGGCTCCAATGCGCCCCTCTGGAGGGTTTCCGAGGCCGCGGGATTCGCCGCGCAGGAGTCGTTTCGCCGCCATTTCAGGCTGGTCACCGGCACGAGCCCGGCCCGCTACAGGCAGCAGTTCGGGCGCCCCCAGGCCTAGCTGCCGTGCCGGCGGCCTCCCGAGTTGAGAAACCCGGCCTTGCGTGCAGAGTGTGCCGCGCCCTCCCATGCCGACACCTCCCTCATCCCGCCCGCTCCATCCCGAGGTGCGGATCGGCCACGTGCACCTCAAGGTTGCAAACCTCGACAGGGCGCTCGGGTTCTACTGCGGCGTCCTCGGCTTCACTCTGATGCAGCGGTTTGGCGCTAGCGCGGCCTTCATCTCGGCCGGCGGCTACCACCACCACATCGGCCTGAACACCTGGGAGAGCGAGGGCGGGTCGCCGCCCCCGCCCGGGTCGACCGGGCTTTATCACCTTGCGATCCTCTACCCGACCCGCTCGGAGCTGGCGGACGCTCTGAGGCGCCTGGTCGCGGCCAAGATCCCCCTCGACGGGGCCTCCGACCACGGGGTCAGCGAGGCGCTGTACCTCCGGGACCCCGACAACAACGGTGTCGAGCTTTACTGGGACCGCCCGAAGGAGGAGTGGCCGCGCGACCCGAAGGGCGGCGTCGCCATGTTCACGAGGCCCCTCGACCTGAACGGCCTTCTTGCCGGGGCAAGGTCGGGCTGAGCCGCCGTCAGCCGCCGAGGTAGGCGGCCTTCAGCTGGGGATCCTTCCTGAGCTCGGCGCTGGTCCCGCTCATGGTCACCTGGCCGGTTTCCAGGACGTAGGCGAAGCCGCTTATCTCCAGGGCGAGGTTGGCGTTCTGCTCCACCAGGAGGATGGCGATCCCCCGGTCCCGGTTGATCTCGATGATCTTCTCGAAGATCGTGGTGATCAGCCTCGGCGCGATCCCGAGCGACGGCTCGTCGAGCATCAGGAACTTGGGGTCGCCCATGAGCGCGCGGCCTATCGCCAGCATCTGCTGCTCGCCCCCCGAAAGCGTTCCCGCGGTCTGCCGGACGCGCTCCCTGAGCCGCGGGAAGATCCCGAACACGTAGTCGCGGTTCCTCGCCACGGCGGCCTTGTCCCCGAGCAGGTAGGCGCCCATCGAGAGATTCTCGTCGACCGTCAGGTTGGAGAAGATCATCCGGCCCTCGGGCACGTGGCCGAGGCCGCGGGCCACGATCCCGTGCGCGGAAAGCCGGGTGATGTCCTCGCCGAGGAAGGTGACCTTGCCCGCCTTGGGCCTTAGGAGGCCCGATATCGTGCGGAGTGTGGTCGTCTTGCCCGCCCCGTTGCCCCCGATTAGGGTCACGATGGCCCCGGGGGGGACGCGCAGCGAGACGCCGCCCAGGGCGGATATCGCGCCGTAGGAGACGAAGAGTTCGGAGACCTCGAGCACGGGACTCAGGGCTGGGGGTGGAGGAACTCGTGGGCCTCGCCGAGGTAGGCCTCGATGACCTTCGGGTCGCTCTGGATCTCGGAGGGGGTGCCCTCGGCGATCTTGACCCCGTAGTCGAGGACGGCGACCCGGCGGCAGACCCCCATGACGACCCTCATCGAGTGCTCGACAAGCAGGATCGAGAGGCCGAATTCCCTGTGGATCCTCTGGATGAGCGCCATCAGGTCCACCTTCTCGGAGGGATTCATGCCGGCGGCGGGCTCATCCAGGAGCAGGAGCCTGGGGCGGGTGGCGAGGCAGCGCACGATCTCGAGCCGCCGCTGCTCCCCGTACGGCAGGCTCATCGCGGGCGCGTCGCCGGAGCGCCGGAGGTTGAAGAGGTCGAGTAGCTCGCCGACGCGCC
>Ga0181526_10002223_pt1 | contig 17088 bp, 10 predicted proteins | sample PEATcosm2014_Bin_35_FD_119750 | JGI IMG/M metagenome (GOLD analysis project Ga0181526, IMG submission 119750) | Peatland microbial communities from MTU Mesocosm Facility, Houghton, MI, USA - PEATcosm2014_Bin06_30_metaG | ecosystem: Environmental > Terrestrial > Soil > Wetlands > Peat | place...
GAAGCATTCCTTAGAATGCTGGTCCAAGTCTTTCTCATCGTTTTCATTACGGTGCTGATTGTGCGATGGAGCATCGCCGGGCCCATCGCGCGAGCGGCGCAATGGATGCGCGCTCTTCGCATGGGTAGAGTTTCTTCTCATCAGCAGATGCCGGATCTGGATCTGTTCAAACCGCTGGCCTGGGAAGTGGTGACGCTGGCGGAAAGTCTTAGCCAGGCTCGCACGGCCGCGGAGAATGAGGCCCGCTTGCGAGAAGCCGGCGAATCCCTGTGGACGGCGGACCGGTTGGCCGTGCAGATTCAGACACGCCTCGACGGTGGGCGGCTGTTTGTAGTGTCGAATCGCGAGCCCTACATCCATCAAAGAAACGGAAAAGAGATTGAGGCGGTAGTTCCGCCCAGCGGATTGGTTACTGCGCTCGAGCCAGTTCTCAAGGCCTGCGACGGCACGTGGATTGCGCACGGCAGCGGAGACGCGGATACAGAAGTTGTGGATGCTCATGATCGGCTACGTGTGCCTGCGATCGAGCCACGGTACACACTGCGCAGGGTATGGTTGAGCAAGGAAGAAGAGGAAGGATACTATTACGGATTTTCCAATGAAGGGCTCTGGCCGCTATGCCATATAGCCCACACTCGCCCGATCTTTCGCGCGCAGGACTGGCAACTTTACCAGGAAGTGAATCGGAAGTTTGCAACCGCCGTTCTTGAAGAGATCGCCGATACACCTCACCCGGTAGTGCTGGTACAGGATTATCACTTCGCATTGCTGCCGCGGTTCATCAAGGAAAAGCGGCCGGATGCGCGCGTTGCCATCTTCTGGCACATTCCTTGGCCCAACCCTGAAGCTTTTGGCATCTGCCCTTGGCAACGGCAACTGGTGGATGGCCTGCTGGGAGCGGATCTCATCGGATTCCACATTCAGTCGCACTGCAATAATTTCCTGCAGACGGTCGACCGCGTGCTGGAAGCGCGCGTGGACTGGGAACACTTTGCGGTGTTGCGCCAGAACCATAGAACAATCGTTCGCCCCTTCCCCATCAGCGTGGACTTGACGGACGATGAATCGACCGAGGCAGATCAGTATGGAATCAACTATCTCGAGCGCTCCACATTGATGCATAGTTTGGGAGTTGAAGCAACATTCGTGGGAATCGGCGTAGATCGTGTGGACTACACCAAAGGAATCCATGAACGCTTCCGTGCGATTGAGCGATTCATCGAGAAGTATCCTAAATATCAGGGCAAGTTCACGTTTATACAAATCGGAGCGCCCAGCCGTACGCACATCAAGCGCTATCACGATCTGATGGCGGAGTTGGAAGCCGAGGCGGAGAGAATTAACTGGCGATTTCAGTCGGGCAAGTGGAAGCCGATTTTATTTCTCAAGCGGCATCACAGCCACAAGGAAATTGAAAGTTACTATCGCGCCGCCGATCTCTGCCTGGTGACGTCGTTGCACGACGGGATGAATCTGGTGGCGAAGGAGTTCCTTGCCGCGCGTCGCGACGAACGCGGCGTCCTGATTTTGAGCCAATTCACCGGTGCCGCTCGCGAATTAAGAGACGCCCTGCTGGTGAATCCCTACGATATTGACAAGACTGCTGAAGCCATCCGCGCGGCGCTGGAAATGGAGCCCGAGGAGAGGCAAATGCGAGTACATCACATGCGCAAAATCATCAGGGAACACAACATTTACCGCTGGGCTGGAAATCTGGTAACGGAATTGTGCGAACTCAGGCTGGATGGGAACGATCGATCACAAAAGAAACCTCGGGGAGGTGTGACGGCCGCGTGACGCACCTCGGCGACAGAATCAAGATAGAGTTCGATTCCGGAGCGAAACCTCAACTTGAATCCTTCCTAGGGCTGGTAGCCCGAGCATCTCGATCGTTGCTTATGCTGGATTTCGATGGAACGCTCGCACCCTTCCGAAAAGATCGAAAAAAAGTTGCCCCGTATCCCGGGGTTACTTCAGCCTTGCAAAATATTCTCGACGCCGGAAAGACACGAGTGGTCATCATTTCCGGTCGGGATGTGACAGAGACGGTTCCGCTTCTGTCGATTAAGCCGCATCCGGAGGTATGGGGGCTTCACGGATTGCAGCGCCTGAAGGCCGATGGAAGCGTTGAACATTGGGAATTGCATGAGTCCACAGTGCAAGGCCTGGCGGCGGCAGAAAACTGGCTGCGCTCGCAAAACCTGCTCGACGCGGTCGAATTCAAGTCGGGAAGCATTGCGGTGCACTGGCGTGATCTGGCCGAATCAGAAGCACAAACAATGCGGGACCGGGTGATACGAGGCTGGGCAGAGATTGCGCAACGCTACGACTTGGGCGTGATGGATTTCGACGGCGGGGTCGAGATTCGTAGCCCGAAGATCAACAAGGGGACAGCCGTGCGCACGATCCTCAGTGAGATGGATCCGGACGTGCCTGCCGCCTATTTGGGAGACGACAACACGGACGAGGATGCATTCGAGGCAATTAAGGGCCGGGGACTTAGCATATTGGCACGCCCTGAGAGCAGGCCCACCGCCGCACAGCTTTGGCTTAGACCGCCTGAAGAACTCCTCGCATTATTAGCCGCGTGGCTCGAGGCGTGTCGAGAAGGAGCAACGGTTGAAGCGAACGATTCCACTGAGGACTAAGAACGTACTCGATGGATGCTACACGAGGGGCAGGTCTGCGGTCACTAGCGTACCTCTCCCATTCGAGTGAATGCTGAGAGCCCCCCGAGTTGACGCAGCCTTTCACGCATCCCTTTGATACCCACTCCGTCCGAGGATTTCGACGACTTTCCTTTTCCCAGGTCGCTCACCGGAAGGCAGACGTGAAGAGAAACCTTGCTGATACGAACTGTTGCCGTCGTGCTCCCCGAATGTTGTTGCACATTTGACAGTGACTCCTGAACAACTCTGAAGAGAGCAAGTTCCTTCGCCGGCGAAAGGCGTCCAAAATCATTGGGGATCTCAAGCGAGACCTGGATACCGGTGCGTTTGGCAAACTGCTCCGCATACCATTGAACAGCGGACGGAAGCCCCATTTCATCCAGTGTCGGCGGATGTAGCATGTGCGAAAGCTGGCGGACTTCGCCCATCAGGTTGTCGACAAGATCTGCACTTTCGCCGATCAGCTTTGACGGATCCACATCGGGAGTTCTTTGCAAATCTCCGACGACCCTCAGGTTCATGGCCAAGGTCGCGAGAACCTGAGCGGTGCTTTCATGGAGCTCGTGGGCCACACGGCGACGCTCTTCGTCGCGGATCAGCATCAACTGGCTGGTCAGGGTGCGCAGACTGGTTTCAGCGTCCTCGCGTCTCTTGACCTCCTCCTGAAGCTGAGCGTTCTTACTTTGAAGTTCCGCGGAACGGGATTGCACATGAAGTTCAAGCTCTTGCCCGAGCCTCTTGTGCTCGGCCTCCTCAGTCTCCAGAGCCTTCGCCTTCTGCTGCAACTGAGTAATGCTGCGAAGACGCTGATCCTCTGTGGACAGACGGATGTAATGTTCCGTCGGAATCACAGCGGAGTGTTCGTTACAGACTTTCAGAAATAGCGCGGCATCCTCTTCCTTCTTGAAACTGCTCATGGGATAGGCGCAAAAAAGAGAGAAAGTGTGGGTCCGAGCCAGCTCAATCCAGAGCTGCTCCAGACGAATGGCAGCATCCGCCTTCCCGTCCGCCCACAGCAACGCCTCCATCTCACCGAAGGTTGCCACTCGCGGCTGATCTTGTGCCTCTGGACTCTATGTGCGACTGCCCTTTTCGCTGGTATCACTGTGACCTCGCCCGGCAACAATTCGACGGTTCAGGGATCCGTTCCGTTTGTCGCTTCGGCAACGACGTCTTGCCCTCAGGGGGTCGCGGCCATGGGAATCTACCCCGCTCCCTACCAGTTGGCCTACACCGTAAACGGGGCGAGCATGAATTACAATTTGCCGCTGAACCCGGGAACTTATAGCACCGTCATCGTAGCGTGGGACAAGTGCGGGGGAGCTTCAACCGCCGGGATTAGGATCACCGTCAAGGCAGGAGGAGGCAAGTCATTCACGAATATTCAGCGGGCGGGCGGCTGGGGAGAATACGGGCAGGGCCTCCGTAGCTTTATTGACTGTTCCCCCTCCCCCTGTGACGGAATTAGCTTCTGGATGGCGCAGGGGACTAAGTCGCCTTCGCTGAGCGGAGATGCCACTGAATACGATCTGGGAGGGACTACCCCTACACGGACGCTTTGTGGAACAACCACTTAATCGGCCCGTTCTCCTCGCAAGGCCTGCCTGATAACAATCAGACCATGGTTCACGCTCCACGACTTCACTTACGATGTGTATTTCTACGGAAGTAATTTAGGCCTTTCGCAGGTGTTGGAATTCGACATGAATCAGTTTTTCGGCGGCATGGGCTTCATTTGGGGGCACGAGCGCCGCATTGCAGGCGGCCATGAGTGGACGTTTGGGATAACCAGAGTGCGCATTGGACCCCCACAGGTATCCCTTGCAACCCAAACAACAATGCGTGGAACCATCTCACAATTAAGGTGCAGCGCACCGCGAGTAACCATCTGCTGTATCAATCCATCACCCTGAACGGAGTGACGAGCAATCTCAATTGGACGTTCGGCCATGGCTCCGCTCCGGGATGGTATGGCATCACGGTGAACTATCAGATGGACGGAAATCACCAGCAAGCGTCCTACAATGTGTACCTCGACCAATTGACGTTCACTTACCAGTGAGGAACTGAACACCGGCGCATGGCCAGAATCAAATTCTCAACAGGTAAAAGCCCAAACCTGCGGGCCTGGGAAACCGGGGTCCGCAGGCTTTTCGTTGCGTTCCCACGTATTTTGCCGGCGGTGCGGCAATTCCGCCGTACCAGGCGCCCGGAGCCTGAGGCCTTAACACGTCGGTAACTTGGAGTAATTGATGCTCCAAGCTAACAATGAGGGAGGTGCGCCGCATATCTTTCGCTAGCCAGCGCGGCGAGCCAGCGCAGAATTCTGAAACCGCAATGCCAGCTAGGGACGACCGCAGGGGCGAACGATTTGGGCGATACGAGATCCTGGCGGAACTCGGACGCGGAGCCATGGGTATTGTCTACAAGGCACGTGATCCCAAGATCAACCGCATCGTGGCCGTGAAGACTTTTTCATTAGCCGGCCAGGAACCGGAAGCAGAACAGGAATATCGCGAGCGCTTCTTTCGAGAAGCAGAGGCAGCTGGGCGCCTGTCGCATCCAGGAATCGTGACCATCTTCGATGTGGGAGAAGAGCCTGAAACACACGCTCCCTACATCGTAATGGAGTTCGTAAGTGGTCAATCCCTCGAGAAGCTGTTATCGCAGGGCGATCATAAGTTACCTCTATACGCAGCGTTCCAGTTGGCGCACGAGTTAGCCGGCGCTCTGGATTATGCCCATGTTCAAGGCGTGGTTCATCGCGATCTAAAGCCGGCCAACATCCTGATCACGGAAGACGGGCACGCAAAGATCGCCGACTTTGGAGTAGCTAAACTGAACCTCGCCAATCACACGCTGGCGGGTCGTGTGCTTGGAACTCCCGCATATATGTCGCCCGAACAGTTGAATGGCGAAACCGTAGATGGGCGATCGGACTTATTTTCTCTGGGCGTAGTTCTGTACACCGTGCTGACCGGCTACAGGCCGTTTCAAGGCAACAGCGTGATGACAGTGTCATTCAAGGTTGTCAATCGCGACCCCATTCCCGCAACCGTGCTCGACACTCAGTTGCCGCAAGGAGTCGATTACATCATCGGGCGGGCTATGGCAAAGGATCCTGCTCGGCGTTATCAGCGCGGCATGGAAATGGCTTCGGATGTTCAGGATTTAAGGGAAGGCCGGGAGCTATGGAACAAGATCAAGCAACCTGCGCTAACTTCGAGCGCCGGTACCCAGCCCTCGAGTGAGAAAACCAAACCGTCGACCACGGGGCAGCCTGCGCCTCGACTCCTCCCGGTCGCGCACACGAGATCTCACGCAAGTGGATTGCCGGAGAAATTGCTCGATAGAATGAGGAGCCGGTCGTTCGCCGCCGCCGTGCTCGCCATCGGACTTCTAGTCTTCGCATTTCGCATGGGCCCCTTCGTCTCGTCAAAGGCAGTGAGCACTCCGACTCGGACGGAAAATGGAGTCCCCACGGCATTGCCCCTTTCAGACAACGTGACGTCGCTTAACAGAGGTTCCGCTCCAGCTCATCCTGAAACGAGAGTTCCATCCGCTGCTGCAACGGCGCCGGTCGTAAGGACAGCCCCAACATCGGTCGCAAAGTCCCCGGTAGCGTCCGGAAAAACACTGCCCGCAGAGAAGGCAGGTCGTGCCCCGCTACTCTCGGCCTCTGCCCCGGCAACTTTGGAAATCGAGGTCGAGCATAAATTCGCCCAGGCGCATCTGTCGATTTGGGTCGATGGAAATCTGAGTTACACCCATATGCTGGAAGGCGCTGACAAAAAGCACCTCGTTGTATTCCACCATGTCCAGGGACACGAATTTCACGCGATGCAGGTCGCCCCGGGCAAACACCAGCTGCGCGTACAAGTGGTCGCCGATGCAGATTCGACCGATCACTCCGCCACGATTGCGGGAGAGTTTGTCAGCGGCAAAGAGCAAATGTTGCAGATTCACTTCGACAAGCGCGACGAGATGAATTTGACCCTGGAGTAACAGCCCCTGCCAGGAATTATCGAACCTTGCCGCCGTTTAAGATGGACGCGACTAGCGTCATATCACGGACAAACTCCTTCATTTGTGCATGCCGCGCCTCTGGATCAAGTGCGCGCAAAATCGATGAAGGATGCTCTGTCGCCGGTACGTGACGCGCCCACGAACATGACTCTGGCATGCGCTGAACCTTCTCCGAAGACCCTTCGAGTAGCATTCTTGCAGAGGTCGCAGGCTTTACAGCCCCGTGCGGCAAGACGCAGGCTCGCGAGTGAGGGCCGACTGGCGGGACTCGTCTGCTGAATTCCTACCTGGGGCGAAGCCTTTGCTGCTTGACCGAAATCGCCATGCGGCGGAACGCGCTGGACCTTCGGAACGCGATGTGACTTCAACCAGAGCGGGAAGTGGAATATTTGGGATCGTTTGCACGAAGTGTGGACGCTTACGTCGGTTCCATGCGTTCACTTTCCATCAAAAACATGGATCCATCTTGTGTGGGACTTCGAGCGCGTGGGAAATCAGGTGCATCACATTGGCCTGAGTGTTGCCGATAACGACTATACGATCGACGCTTACTACACGGCGCAGCCCAGTGGTATCAGGAAGAAATCGATGCCGCGTTTCAGAAGGTCAACTATGAGCAGCAACCCTACAACGTCTGGTTAGACGAAGTGACACTGAACGCTTATTGAGAGAGGGTTGATCCCGTGCCACCCGCAAGCATTATGTTCCGCGCAGTATTGTTTCCTCTTTTGCGCTTCGCGCCACGACACTTAAACAAAAGGAACATCTTCAGACTCTCCGTTTGCTAGGGCGAAAGCGGTAACACGCAAGTGGGGTTCCAGTAGTGAGCAACCACCGCGAGGCGACCCGACATCTCCCTCCACCCGATCGAATTACGACTTTATTGCTCGGTTGGGGAAATCGAGAGGTAGAGATGTGCGCAAGAAAAAGAGTTCACGCTGCTTGCAGTCGGCCTTGCTTTTGCCTTCGTTCGTGCGCAAGCAATGGGCCAAGCCTGCAAAGTACCTGACCTCGATCTTAAGTCCAGCTTCGTTGGGGGTAATCTGACATGTACCCAATCGGCACCCACCATCCGTGACTCTGCACCGCTAATGGAGCGGGCAAACGTCAAAGCTCGGCTTGCGGTTTTTCTCCGCGAAAGCCTCTACGACGATGCAAACGGAATCGTGAACGTCGCCCGGGGAAAAAAGTTAAGGAGTGAAGGGGACAAAGCGCAATAAATGTAAGATTATTCTTGTCTGCGGACGTAATCTCGTTGGTAGGGCGAACTTAACTCCTCCGGCGGCATCGAAGTTGCCTGTTATCGAGCCGCCTTGTGCCCGGAAGGACCCAGAATGTCGCCGGCGACTGGCCAAGTGAAACGCGGTTACCGCAAGTTTTCGACAAATTCTTCACCATCCATTATAAGGAACGAACACCCATGCAGCTGGCTTTGGACACGAGTGCATTCGCCGCTTCCGAGGGTCTCCGGCAATGCAAGCAGGAGTTGAATGGCTAATCAAAACCAGCCCATTGTCTGGCCTGGCCGTCCCTATCCGCTAGGCGCAACCTGGGACGGCGAAGGGGTCAACTTCGCGCTTTATTCGGAGCACGCGGAGAAGGTCGAGCTTTGCCTCTTCGACGTGTTGGGCAGACGCGAAACAGTTCGCGTCCCGCTTCCCGAGCAAACGGACATGGTGTGGCATGGTTATCTGCCGGAAGTACGTCCCGGACAACTTTATGGCTACCGCGCGTATGGCCCGTACGCTCCGGAGCAAGGTCATCGGTTCAATCCCCACAAACTTCTTCTCGATCCTTACGGCAAGCAAATCCAGGGAAACATTCAGTGGAATGACTCGCACTTCGGATACCGGGTCGGACATAAGCAGGAGGACTTGTCTTTTGACCGGCGTGACAACGCCGCCGGAATGCCGAAGAATCGTGTCATCGACTCAGCATTTACCTGGGGAGCCGACGCGCCTCCGAACATTCCTTGGCACAAGACTCTGATTTACGAAATGCATGTAAAAGGGTTCACCAGGTGTCATCCGGATGTTCCAGCTCACTTGCGTGGAACCTATGCGGGTCTTTCAACAGCGCCAGTGATCGAATATCTGACCCGGTTGGGAGTCACCTCCATCGAACTCATGCCCGTGCACAGTTTCGTGGATGATCGCCAACTTGTGGAGCGCGGTCTGCGCAACTACTGGGGCTATAACTCCATCGGCTTCTTTGCGCTCGAGCCTCGTTACCTGGCAACGAACTCGATCCGCGAATTCAAGACCATGGTCAAGACCCTGCACTCAGCGGGACTTGAGGTGATTCTGGATGTTGTCTACAACCACACGGCGGAGGGCAATCATATGGGCCCTACCCTCTCGCTCAAAGGCATCGATAACAGCAATTACTACCGCCTCGTAGCGAACAATCCCCGTTACTACATGGATTACACAGGAACAGGAAATACGCTGAACATGCAGCATCCGCGCGTGCTGCAGCTGATCATGGACAGCCTGCGCTACTGGGTTCTGGAAATGCACGTGGACGGCTTCCGCTTCGACCTTGCTGCCACCCTGGCCCGCGAACTGCATGAAGTCAATCGACTGGGCGCATTCCTCGACATCATCCACCAGGATCCGATTCTTTCCCAGGTGAAGCTCATTGCCGAACCTTGGGATCTGGGAGAAGGTGGTTATCAGGTTGGAAACTTTCCGGTGGGTTGGGCGGAATGGAACGATCGCTACCGCGACACGGTGCGATCTTTCTGGAAGGGTGACGGAGAGGTTCTGGCTGACCTGGCGTACCGCATCACGGGTTCGAGCGATCTCTATGCTCACAGTGGCCGCCGTCCTTACGCGAGCGTGAACTTTGTTACCGCGCACGACGGCTTCACGCTGCAGGATCTGGTTAGCTACAACGACAAGCATAACGAAGCGAACGGCGAGGACAATCGCGACGGCAACAACAACAACCGGAGCTGGAATTGTGGGGTCGAAGGCCCGACCGACGATCCGGATATTCAAGCTCTGCGCGCCAAGCAAAAGCGAAACCTGCTGGCAACTCTGCTTCTGTCTCAGGGCGTACCCATGATGTATGCCGGCGATGCGATCGGACACACGCAGATGGGGAATAACAACGCGTATTGCCAGGACAACGAACTCAGCTGGCTGAACTGGAACGTGCAGGCTCAGGATCGTGAATTTCTAGCATTCGCCCAGCGCATGATTAACCTTCGCAAAAGGCATCCCGTGTTTCGACGTCGGCGATTCTTCCAGGGCCGGCCGATCAAAGGCGCCGACGTGAAGGATGTTTTGTGGCTCAACCCTGGCGGAAAGGAGATGACCGAAGAGGATTGGCGCAATCCTTCAGTTCAGAGCCTTGGAATGTTTTTGTCTGGTCAGGGTCTTGATGAAACCGATGAACGCGGACGAAAGCTCAGCGACACAGATTTTCTGGTGCTTCTGAACCCAAACCACGAGGACGTGGCATTCACCCTGCCGGTATTTCGCCCGGCCTCGCGATGGATGGCGTGGATGGACACTTCCCACGAGGGTGGTCTGCATCCCGCCGATACTTATGACTCGGGCGCTGCATACCCTTTGCAGGCGCGCTCCATGGTCGTCTTGATGGAGCGTCGTGGAAACGGCAAGAAGGAAGAGTTGAAAGAAGAGTCGAATGAAGCGCCTTCATAGCATGCCCTTTGGCGCGGAATATCGGCAGGACGGAAGCGTGCGCTTTCGTTTGTGGGCCCCGGCCGCACGTAGGGTCGAGCTTTGCCTGGAAAATGTTGGGAAAGTAAATCGTTTTCCGCTTCAGCGCTGCGATCAAGGTTGGTTTGAACTGGTCACCGATGCGGCGAAGCCCGGAACGTTTTACCGATTCCAGATTGACGATGGACAGGAAGTTCCGGACCTCGCCTCACGGTTTCAACCGCGGGACGTGCACGGTCACAGCGAAGTGATCGACCCTCATGCTTTCGATTGGCAGGATGATGCCTGGATCGGCCGCCGATGGGAAGAGGCTGTGATCTACGAACTCCACGTGGGCGCGTTCACACAAGCTGGCACTTTTTCTTCGGCGCGGGAACGCCTCGACTATCTGGCGGATCTCGGGGTCACCGCCTTGGAACTAATGCCGGTGGCCGATTTTCCTGGCCGCCGAAATTGGGGATACGATGGCGTATATCAGTTCGCGCCCGACAGTACTTATGGCCGTCCGGAAGACCTCAAGAAATTCGTGCAATCCGCCCACGCCCGCGGAATTATAGTTTTGCTGGACGTCGTTTACAATCACTTTGGGCCGGAAGGAAATTATCTCGGCCTTTACGCTCCACAATTTTTCACTGATCGTCACCACACTCCGTGGGGTAACGCGATCAACTTTGATGGTGCCGCAAGCCGGACCGTCCGGGACTTCTTCATCAATAATGCTTTGTACTGGTTAAATGAATACCGTTTCGATGGCCTGCGTCTGGACGCGGTCAATGCGATTCTGGACGACTCCACTCCCGACATCCTCACAGAATTGGCCGATGTAGTGCGAAGCACAATCCAGCCCGGTCGGCACGTTGATCTGATCCTGGAGAACGATCGAAACCAGTCCCATTATCTTCAACGAACGAAGCAGTGCCGGCCTCGGACATACAGTGCGCAGTGGAACGACGATATCCACCATACCTTGCATGTAGTGGTCACGGGCGAAAGGGACGGTTACTACTCCGACTATTCAGATCGCCCAGTCGATCGTTTGGGCCGTTGCCTGGCTGAGGGATTCGCATATCAGGGCGAAGTGTCGATCTATCGGAATGGCGAAAAGCGTGGTGAGCCCACCACCGGCCTGCCTCCGACCGCATTCGTCTCATTCCTACAAAACCACGATCAGATTGGCAACCGCGCCTTCGGGGAGAGGATACTCGCGATTGCGGATCCACGCGCTGTTCGTGCAGCGTCTGCCATCCTTCTTCTGAGCCCTCAGACCCCGCTCCTCTTCATGGGGGAAGAATTTGGAGCACAAACGCCGTTTCTGTTCTTCTGCGATTTTGAAGAGGACCTGGCGGCCGCGGTTACGGATGGCCGCCGAAACGAGTTCGCACGTTTCGCCAGGTTTAGCGACCCGGCTGCGCGCGAAGGGATCCCTGATCCGAACGACATCACAACGTTTGAGATCTCGCGGCTCGACTGGGAAGTGGTTACGCAAGCAGCTCATCAGGAATGGCTATGCCTGTATCGCAATCTACTAGCGCTGCGATCTCGCCACATCGTTCCCCATCTCTCAAATGGATGCGACATAAGCGCAAGTTACAAGACTCGTGGAGATCGCGGCCTCACAGCAACGTGGATATTTTCGGACTACGGAGAACTGACGCTGCTCGCTAATTTAGGAGCCGATCCAGTCTCTGGATTCGTCTCGCCGGATTCGCAGATCATCTATGCTAGCGAAGAAGTCCGTGAAAACGAATTGCAGCGAGGAACATTACCGGCCTGGTCCGTCGTCTGGTTTCTGAAATCATGAAGCCGTACTCCTCCATCCCGCGCGCGACTTATCGGCTTCAGCTGAATCGTGACTTTACCTTCGCCCAGGCTACGGCGATTGTTCCGTACCTGGCCGCGCTCGGCATCAGTCACTGCTATATCTCTCCCTGCCTAAAAGCCCGGCCTGGCAGCCTGCACGGATATGACATCGTTGATCACAGCTCATTAAACCCCGAGATTGGCAGCCCGGAAGAGTTTGACCGTCTCGTAAGTACTCTTCACGAACACGACCTGGGTTTGCTTCTCGATATCGTGCCGAACCACATGGCCGTCATGGGAAGTGACAATGAATGGTGGTTGGACGTGCTGGAGAACGGTCAAGCGTCTTCTTACGCTTGTTTTTTCGACATCGACTGGCGTCCGCTGAAAACCGAGTTGTACGGAAAGGTACTAGTTCCGGTCTTACATGATCACTACGGAGCAGTTCTGGAGAGCGGAGAATTACAGCTTGTTTTTCGCGAGGCGACCGGCGAATTCTGTGTTTCCTACCGGGGCCATCGTTTTCCTATCGGTCCCCGAGAGTACCCACGAATTCTGCAGCGATGCTCGGACTCGCTAACCGCGAAGTTAGGCGAGCAGAATCCGGACTTGTTGGAATTCCAGAGTCTGATCACGGCCTTCAGCCACTTGCCTGGGCGACAGGAACTGAGCAGCGAACGCCTGGCCGAGCGCAATCGCGATAAAGAAATCCATAAGCGCCGACTGGCTGCCTTATGCGCGCGAGCCCCGGAGATTGCGGTAGGAATCAAAGAGGCCGTCGATGCGATGAATGGCACCTCCAGGGATCCCGCAAGCTTCGAGGCTCTTCACGAACTCATCAAGGCGCAGACCTTTCGCTTAGCCAATTGGAGGGTCGCTTCTGATGACATCAATTACCGTCGCTTCTTTGATATCAACGACCTCGCAGGCATTTGCATGGAAAATGAGGCCGTGTTTCGGGCCACTCACCGGCTCATCCTGAAGTTTGTGGCCGAAGGCAAAGTGGATGGCCTGCGCGTCGACCATCCCGACGGGTTGTATGACCCGGCTCAATATTTTGAACGGTTGAAGCGCAGCATTGAAGAGGCAACAGAGAATTGTGAGAGCTCAGAGAACGGGTCACGCTATGTCGTGATTGAGAAAATCCTTACCGGCCCGGAACGCCTGCCCGTCGAATGGCCGGTCGCAGGCACAAGCGGCTACGATTTTGCGAATCTGTTGAATGGTTTGTACGTCGACCACACAGCGGCCGGACGTTTTGACCGAATTTACCGTAACTTTACGAAAGTCGAAACCAATATCGACGACCTCGCCTACCGTTGCCGGAAGCTCATTATTCGCGTCGCTCTGGTTAGTGAGCTAAATGTGCTCGCCAATCAAATCGCCCGCATTGCGCTTTCCAAGCGACATACTTGCGATTTCACCCTCAACAGTTTGCGCGATGCCCTAACCGAAGTGGTGGCAAACTTCCCCGTGTACCGTACCTACGTGAGTCCTTCGCGAATCTCCGACCACGATATCCACTACATCTATGCTGCAATAGCGGCAGCCAAAAGGAGAAGTCCGGCCGCCGATACCAGCGTTTTCGACTTCGTCAGAGAGGTGCTTTCGACGCGCATTGCCGTGGGGCAGGATCCTCCTTATCAAAAAGCAGTGACTACCTTCGCCATGAAATTCCAGCAGTTCACGAGTCCCGTGATGGCCAAGGGATTGGAAGACACGGCGTCCTACCGGTACAACCGACTTATTTCGCTGAACGACGTGGGAGGAGATCTACACGCCTTTGGAGTCACAAGGGATGCGTTTCACGCTGCGAACCGGGAGCGTTTGCGCGAATGGCCTCATACCATGTTGGCCACCAGCACGCATGATTCGAAGCGCTCAGAAGATGTCCGCGCCCGCATCAATGTGCTTTCTGAAATGCCAGGGTTGTGGAGGCTTCGGGTGAGGCAATGGAGACAGCTCAGCCGCAGCCACAGGAGCGTGGTGAATGAAAAGCCCGCCCCTTCGCCCAATGACGAATATTTGCTTTATCAGACATTGGTTGGTGCCTGGCCAGTGGAACCTTTCGATGACGCGAACGATTGGAAAGTTTTCCGTGAGCGCATCCAAAACTACATATTGAAGGCGATGCGGGAAGCCAAGCAATACACCAGCTGGATCAATCAAAATATGGAATACGAAACCGCAGTTTCATCGTTCGTGGCAGCCTTGCTGAATCCCGATTCCAACAATCGGTTTCTCAATGACTTTGTGCCCTTCCAACAGCACGTGGCGCGCCTCGGCCTTTGGAATAGCCTCTCCCAAACGCTGCTGAAGCTGACTTGCCCGGGCGTTCCTGATATTTATCAGGGCAATGATTTGTTGGACTTTAGCCTGGTTGATCCGGATAGCCGCCGGCCGGTCGACTATCGTCTCCGCGAGCAAGCATTTAAGAACATCCGCAATTTGTGCGCCGACCCTGAAGCGTCAGCAGCACGCGAGTTGCTCAAAACTCCCGCGGATGGTCGCCTGAAGCTATTCGAAACTTGGAAAGCTCTGTGCTTGCGCAAAGAACACGAGGAACTTTTTCGCAGCGGAGAATATCTGCCGTTGACGGCTCATGGCTCCAAAGCCAATCACGTGATTGCGTTCCTCAGAAGATTGGACGGCATGAGCGCTCTCGTTGTCGTCCCTCGTCTTGTAGCGAGTTTGCTCAATGAATCGAGCAGTCCGCCGATCGGATTAGAGGTGTGGGCGGATACTTACATTTTGCTTCCTTCCTGCAATTGCTCTAACAGTTACCGAAACGTCTTCACCGGACAGATTGTCGACCCTCATCAGACCGGCGATCAACTAAGAGTGGACGCTCCGACAGCATTCGCCGATTTCCCAGTTGGGCTCTTCTTGAATTAAGAGCCTCAGGTAGATTCCTCAGTGCGGATCTACAGAATTTCCCATATCGACCCAGCCAAGGTACCGGAGATAGAATATTTTCTGCCTTAATTCTGCTGCAGAGACTCCGCCCTGCACTCTGCAGGTTTTTACTGTGAACGTAGAAACATCCCACCCTAAAGCGGAAAGTTGGCGCGAGCTCTATACCGCTGCTCTGTTTGAGACAGACAGAAGTCGGATATCGGCACGGGTCGCCGACGCCGAACAAGCAATCGTAGCCCGAGCGCGAGAGCTTTTTTCTACCGGCAACGATACGATCGAAGAGGATTTGAACTTTCCAGGCTTCGAGTAGGCTCCAGACTTCCGGGGATTTGCCGTGAATGAATTCCGCACCAAACTCGATCGGGGTGTGATGTTCTGGGTCTTGCAGAGTGAATATGCGGCCCCCGGTACGATCGCGCGCCTCGACGATGGTGACGGCCAGGCCGGCATCCGCCATGGCTACAGCCGCGGAAACTCCCGCTGCTCCCGCCCCAACCACAATTACATCCGGATCCTCGGAATGCGCCGGTTTCATGGGTTCTTATCGGTTCGGTTCAGCCGCACGGCCCAATCACTGCGGGCCCGGCGTTACCGACTTCAGGTAGGCAACAACCGATTCAGCATCCTCGGGCTTCATGCGAAATTGAGGCATCGGAGGACGTAAGTAGGTGCCTGTTTTCCAGATTCCTGTAGTCAGGAGCGTGACCATCTCCGCATCAGTTCCGGGCAGCGCTCCGGCGATGCGCGGCGCCTGAAGCGGCCAATTTTCTACCGGCTCCGCCGATTTCAACCACACCGCAGCGCCTTCCAGCCAATGCGAGCGCTCAGGACGGCCCTTGCTATCGCGGGGCGTGTGACACTGGCCGCAAACCGCGATGTTGTCAACGATGTATTCTCCTCGAGCGACCGAGCTCTCCTTCGGACCTCCAGCCTTGCCAGCTGAGGGCGAGGTTTGTGCTAGGCCGAGATTGGTGAGTCCCAAAAGGAGCAGCAGCGGAGCCAGAGTGATCTTCGGATGGATCGCGTTCCGCGGAATCTGCACTCCAGTTGGTTGATAGTGATTTCCGAGAGGTTGGCGGGGAGCGGTAGCCTCACGATTGCGGTTCATGGGCTAATCGTAGCACTGCAATCCGGCACGACAAACCCCGTACCGGATTTCGGCATCTGGTGTGAGGCCGTTGCATTCATAAGGGCTGGACTGTCATACTCCTAGACACTCTTTTCGGGGCTTCGTCCGTCCGGCAACAGAACCGCTGAGAGACGGTAGAACCAGGCATGACGGAACAGCAAAATTTCTGGGGAGGCTGGCAGGAACGCATCTCCGCGCTCCGCAATGTTCCGGCTGTCCTGAAAATCGTATGGGACTCCGGCCCCGGCGTCGTGGTATTTGGACTGGTCTCGCGGGTATTCGCGTCCCTCATGCCGGTTGGGCTTCTATGGATTACGAAGCTCATTATTGATGGCATCAATAATGCTGTCCACGCCCACCAGCCGGTGAGACCCGGATTTTGGTGGCTGGTCGTGGCCGAATTCTCGCTGGCAGTCCTGAACAGTATTCTTCTCCGCACCATCGACTATTCGGACTCGCTGCTGGGCGATAAATACACCCGGTACGTCAGCATTCGGGTCATGAGTCATGCGGCCGGGCTGGATCTGATCGCCTATGAAGATCCGGTCTTCTATGACCGTCTCGAGCGGGCCCGCGTGCAGGCAACGGATCGTCTGGTGATGATCCAACAGATCGGACGGCTGGTGCAGCAGGCGATCACCACGATAACCCTCTCGGTCTCCATCATGTTGTTCTCTCCGTGGCTGATGCTGCTGTTGATTGCTGGTGTGGTTCCCGCGTTCCTCGGTGAGAGTCATTTCGCCTTCCTGGGATACGCCAAGAATTTCCGGCAGACACCGAGGCGGCGGAAATTGGATTACCTGCGGATTCTCGGTGGAAGCAAGGAAGCCGCGAAGGAACTGAAGCTGTTCGGATTGAA
>Ga0181526_10002224_pt1 | contig 17085 bp, 13 predicted proteins | sample PEATcosm2014_Bin_35_FD_119750 | JGI IMG/M metagenome (GOLD analysis project Ga0181526, IMG submission 119750) | Peatland microbial communities from MTU Mesocosm Facility, Houghton, MI, USA - PEATcosm2014_Bin06_30_metaG | ecosystem: Environmental > Terrestrial > Soil > Wetlands > Peat | place...
AGTCCGTCCTTCTCCGGCATGCGCAAATCGAGCAGAAGAATATCCGGCTTCAACTTCGCCAGCATCTTGATGCACTCGGCGCCATTTTGCGCTTCCCCCACGATGGTGATTTCGTCGTCGCCATCGAGCAGTTTGCGCAGGCCGTCGCGGAATATCGCGTGGTCATCAGCCATCAATACGCGGATTTGCTGTTTTGTCTTCGCCATAATTAGCCGAGCGGAACCTCAATCGTTAGACGTGCACCATGCCCCGGATTTGACTCAACGGTCAAAACTCCCCCGACCGTGCGCGTTCGTTCCTTGATGGAAATCGGACCCAGCCGTAGGCGGTCTAGCTCATCCCCCGTGAATCGCCCGGCAAAGCTGAATCCTTCGCCGTTATCGTCCACTACCAGGGAAAGACGGCTGTCATCCTGCGTCAGTTTTACCACGACATGGGAAGCCTTGGCATGCTTTTTTATGTTGTTGAGTGCTTCTCGGTAAATCTGGAAAATCTCCCGGCACACCCTGTCCGGAGCCTGCAAATCCACCGAATCCACCAGTAAATCCAGCGCCAGGGCCGATTCATTTCGGAAGCGCTCGGCGAATCCCCGCATGAGGTCTACCAAATCCGCCGATTGTACCCGCAGCGGCCTCAGGTCGGTTACCAGGTGCCGTAACTCCGCCCCCTCGTTTCGAACCGTCTGCTGCAGCGATGTCAGCCCCGCTTGCAACTGCTCCGGCTGCGATGCCACCTTGCGTCTCAGCACATCGAGTTGTATTTCGATGCTTAAAAGCGTTTGCAAAATTCCATCGTGCAGATCCCTCGAGATCCTCGAACGCTCCGCTTCGATCGCGCGCACCCGCAGGTGCCTCAACAGGAACACGTTTTCCAGCGGTGCGCTCACCTGCCGCGCCACCTTCTCAAACCAAGCCAACTCCCCCTTGTTAAACGGCTGCCGCCCGCCTCGCCGGTTCATCAAAAACAGCCGCCCCACTGGATGATTCCCCTGATCGAACGTCACCGTAAGAAAATTTCGCATTCGAAACTCTTGCTGGGTTGTCCCGGGGATCCGTGGCAGGATTTTCAGCTTCTGCATGTTCCGCCGGTCCCATCCAAACCCGGCTCCGCGCCCCTCCAGTGAGTTCCAGCAGAGCGACGCATCCAGGTCATCCAATAGGAATCCATCCGCGCGCGTTAGGGGCAGGTTTTCCGGCGTCATTCGCTCGCTTTCGCCGGATTTGAATTGCCACAGGAAAATCCGCTCCAGGTCCGCATCCCGGTAAGCCAACAGCGCTTCTTCGGTATGGAACTCGGTGCACAGATCCTCCAGCAGCAACCGCAAGGACTCGGCCAGGCCCAGTTCCACGTGCATTGTTCCGGAGACCCGGTTCAAGAATTCCTGTTGCTCTGTGAATCGTCGGTTGCGGTCCCCCAGGAACGCCATCCCTCCCGCACCCAGCAGCGTCGCCGCAAAAACGGGCAGATAGAAAAACGCAACTGGCTCCGGCCCAGCGGGGCTCAGCCGGTTCAGCCGCAATGCCACTGCCAGAAGCAACAGCCCAAACGACAGGAACATCGCTAGCTTCAGGTTCCAGCGGTAGCCCGCCGCGAACGCCACGAAAAACACCAGAAACCATGCCGGCATCATTTCCGGCGAAAAGTAAAGATACAGGCCCACCACCAGAACATCGCACGCCAGCGGCAGATGCCAGTTGTATGCCCGCAGCACGCGTTCCAATCCCAATACCATTACTGCCGCCACTAGGTACGCCGCCAGCAGTGCCAGCGCCCGTTCCACATCCCTCATCGAATGCAGCTCCAACAGGCACGAGATCGCCAGCAACGCGACCGCTGGCCGCGCGTATGCGATCTGCATCTCGAAATGGACTCGATCCGTCGCTTGCGGGTTCATGTGTGGGGACACACATCCCTCCACAAGTCTAACCATCCTCAGCGTTTCCCTTTGCCCCAGCCTCGCTCCGCGTTTCCTCCTCGTTATCACCTAATCGAGCAATCCGCCGCCCTCTGCTGGTCCGGTATTCTGGTGTGATCCGACGAAGATCCTTGAAACTCAACCGCTGCCACTTGATTCCCACGTCCGCACTTCCTCCACTCCATCGCTCCTGCTCTCTGATCGCTGCTATCTACTATCCACGCGCCTCCCCTAGAACCCCCGACCAGCACGTTTTCTCGCCCTCCGCGGTCATGTTAAACTAATCGCCGGTGGTGGGAGTAGCTCAGCTGGTAGAGCGTCGGTCTGTGGCACCGAATGTCGTGGGTTCAAATCCCATCTCCCACCCCAATTGTCTTTTTGAGCTCTCCTCTCAAAATACTTTGACCTTCTGGCCCCACTCGCGCTTCCAATGACGCAAATCTTCTGCAAGGCCCTTCTCGTCGATATGGATGGCGTCCTCGTCGACTCCACCCCGGCCGTTGCCCGCGTCTGGACTCGTTGGGCTCTCAAGCACAATCTCGATCCCGACTACGTCGTTCACTTCGCCCACGGCCGCACCAGTCTCACCTCTATCCGTGAACTGCTTCCCCACGCCGACCCCGCCCTCCATCTCGAAGAGAATCGCTGGATGGAGCGCGGCGAAATCGAGGAAATCACCGACGTAGTCGCGCTTCCCGGCGCCAAAGAACTACTTGTGGCCGTTCCATCTTCCCAGTTAGCCGTCGTCACCTCCTCCACCCGTGCCCTCGCCGAAGTCCGTCTGCGCGCTACCGGTCTCTGGCCGCACGTCCATCACCTCGTCACCGCTAGCGACGTCCAGCGAGGCAAACCCGATCCCGAGCCCTATCTCAAAGGCGCCGAGACTCTCAGCCTCAATCCACACTTCTGCATCGTCATCGAAGACGCCCCGTTTGGCATTCGTTCCGGCAAGGCCTCTGGTGCCCACGTTCTCGCACTACGCACGACTGTGGATGACGCCGCGCTGCTTGGCGCCGGCGCCGACTGGGTCGTCAATGATTGCTCTTCCCTCGGCATTTCGCCCGCCTCCCTACCCGGCCAACTCGTCCTTGAACTCTTCACCGATGAGCCACCTCGCCTGCCCGTAATGCGATAGAATGCGTCGCATCATTTTTCGGTCTGTCCCCCTCAAAGGAGAAATTGGCGCATGAAAGCAAATACTTGGCCGCGCGCACTGTTTGCCTCAGCTTTACTTCTTTCTCTGAACGCCTGCGCCTTACTCGCGCAGGACCAGGAAAAGGACACCAAGGACGCGAAGCCCGCCGATAAATCCGAACCAACTCCCGCGCCCAAAGAAGAGTTCTCCATCACCGAGCACTCCATCAGGATCGCTGGTCAGACCATCCCCTATAAGGCCACCGCCGGCAGCCTTCTCCTGAAAAACGATAAGGACGAACCCGAAGCACTCATCTACTACACCGCTTACGCTCGCACTGACGCCAAGGACCCTAGTCTCCGGCCCATTTCTTTCCTCTACAACGGTGGCCCCGGCTCTTCTTCCCTCTGGCTTCACATGGGCTCCTTCGGCCCTAAACGCGTTCTCACCGCCAATGCCGGTATCACTCCCCCGGCTCCCTACAAGCTCGAAGACAATCCCAACTGCCTTCTGGACAAGTCAGACCTCGTCTTCATCGACCCCGTCGGCACCGGTTTTAGCAAAGCGGTCGGCAAAGCTCAGGACAAGGATTTCTGGGGTGTCGATCAGGACGCCAAGTCTCTCGCGCAATTCGTGCAGTCCTATGTCACCCGCAATGGCCGCTGGAATTCCCCCAAGTTCCTCATCGGCGAAAGCTACGGAACCTTCCGCAACGCCGCCCTCGCCAACCTCCTTCAGACTGAAAACGGCGTCTATCTCAACGGCATTGTCATGGTCTCTTCGGTTTGGGATCTCGGCACAATCTCCTTCTATCCTGGCCAGGATCTCGCCTACATCCTCTATCTCCCCAGTTATGCCGCGACCGCCTGGTACCACAAAGTCCTCAAGGATCGCCCGGAGAATCTCGAAGCCTTTCTCGACGAAGCACGCAACTTCGCAAAAGGCGAGTACGCCGACGCCCTACTCAAAGGCGACACCCTAAGCGACACGGATAAAGCCATCGTCGCCAAGAAACTTTCGCGTTTCACGGGACTCAGCGAAGATTACCTGATCAGGTCAAATCTCCGCGTACGCTTGGGCCGCTTTATGCAGGAACTTCAGCTCAGCCGCGGCCTGACTACTGGCCGCCTCGATGCTCGTTTCTCGGGACCCACCTATGATCTGATCGACTCCGCCGCCGACTACGACCCGCAGTCAACTGCCATTACCGGCGCTTTTGTTGCCGCCTTCAACATGTATCTTCGCGACGAGCTCAAATTCGGCCAGGACAAGCCGTATCATCTCTTCGCCGACTTCAAAGATAATCACTGGGACTGGAAGCATCACAACGCTGGCCCCTCATTCTTCCCCGGGTCGCCCAACGTCATGCTCGATCTCGCCAATGCCATCATCACCAATCCCAAGCTCCAGGTTGAAATGGAAGATGGTTATTACGACCTCGCCACCCCTTTCTTCGAATCCGAATACGCCACGGGACATCTCGGCCTCCCGGAGAATCTCCAGAAAAACATTCATCACAAATACTATGAGGCCGGTCACATGATGTATCTGCGCGAGGAGGACCTCACCAAGCTTAAAGGCAATGTCGCCTCCTTTATTGATTCCGCCACTAAACCCATGTAGGTCACGGACCTTGTGGTGTAGGGACCGCCAGCGCTGGGCTCGGTCATGCTTCGGCCATAGACTCTTCACTTCCGTGTTCACTTCGTTGCTTCCTCTTTCTTCCATCTTGCATTTTTCCCGCACAAACGTATGATGACCGATACTTCCATCTCCCATGAGACGACATATTGTCGACGCCTACTGACTCTCTTTCCGCCGAACTCCCGGTGCGCCCAACGCATCCGCGCAAGGAGAAGGGAAAACTCCTGCAAGTTCTCGGTATGGGTTTTGGCATCGCCGTCGCCGTCGGCAATACCATCTCTGCTGGCATCGTTCGTACACCGGGCGACATCGCCGCCCGCCTGCCGAATCACTGGCTCTTCTTCAGTGTCTGGTTCGGAGGCGCCCTCTACGCTCTCGTCAGCGCCTTTCAACTCGCTGAACTGGGCTCCGCTATCCCGAAAAGCGGCGGCCAATACAATTTCTCCCGCCGCGCCATCGGCGATTTTGCGGGCTTCATCGTGGGCTGGAGCGACTGGCTCTCCACCTGTGGCACTACCGGCGCCGTCGGCATTGTCATTGGCGAGTACATGGCTCACCTTTTTCCTGCGATGGACGGCGTCCTGAAAATTAAAGTCACTGCAGTCTCCGTAATCATCATCTTCGCTCTGCTTCAGTGGAAGAGCATCAGCAGGGGCAGTAAAGTTCAGAATTTCACTACTGTTTTGAAGGGCCTCGCTTTCTTCGCCATCGTTGTCTCCTGCTTCGCTCTCGGTGGCCATCTCCATCATGCCGCCGAAGCCGCCGCCCCTCAATCCGTCGTTCCCGTGGTCATCCCCGTCGGCGCGGCTCTCATCACCGCCCTGCTCTTCGGCGTCCAGGCCACCATCTATACCTACGACGGCTGGGACGGCGTCATCTACTTCGGGGATGAAATCAAAAACCCCGGGTATCTCGTTCCGCGAGCCATCTTTGCCAGTCTATTCTCCATCGTTTTCATCTATCTACTCGTGAACGCCGCAGTGCTCTACGTCCTGCCTATGAGCGAAATCGCGGGAAACAATTTCTCGCTCGGCCTTGCTGCTCAGCGCGTCTTTGGTCATCACGGTGATTTCATTTTCCGTTCCATCATGGTTCTCGCCCTATTTAGTAGCCTGAACGCACTTCACCTCATGGGCGCACGCGTTATCTACGCCATGAGTCGCGACGGCCTCTTCTTCCGCGCCGTTTCCCGCGTCAACAAGGGCGGCACCCCCACCGTTGGCCTTCTCCTTAGCGCTCTTGTCGGAGTGGCTTTTGCAATTTTCAGCTTCGAACGCGTCATTGCCATGCTCGCTTTCTTCTTCGTTACCAATTACCTGCTCTCCTTCATCTCCCTCTTCCTCCTCCGTCGCCGTGAGCCCGCTCTTGCCCGCCCCTATCTCGCCTGGGGCTATCCCTATACCACCGCCCTCGCTCTTTTCGGTTCCATCGGTTTCCTGATTGAAGCCATCCGCGAAGATCCTACCAACAGCTACCTCACCCTAATCGCACTAGCTTGCAGCTATCCCGCCTATCGCATCCTAAAAATCGTCTCCAGCGGCCAAGATACCGCCTCCGCAGAATGAAAAAGGGCGGAGTTTCCTCCGCCCCTCTTCGACATCCTCTTACTTCCTTAACTTCCTCTACTTCATTAACTTACTTTCTCCGCCACTGCCTTTGCCTGCAAAAACAGCAGGAGATAATCCTTCCCGCCGGTTTTCGAATCGGTGCCGCTCATGTTGAATCCACCGAATGGATGCGCACCCACCATCGCTCCTGTGCACTTCCTGTTTAGGTACAGATTTCCCACGTGGAAATCTTCTTCCGCCCGCCGAATCTTTTCCGGATTCTTCGAATACAACGAGCCCGTCAATCCAAATTCGGTGTTGTTCGCGATCTCCATTGCCTGATCGAAATTCTTCGCTTTAATCACCGCGAGCACTGGTCCAAACACCTCTTCCTGCGCCAGCCGCGCTTTTGGATCGACGTCCGCAATCACAGTCGGTTCGACGAAGAAGCCGTCGCCCGCCGCGCGTCCGCCTCCGGCCACCAGTCGCCCTTCTTTCTTACCGATCTCGATGTAATCCATGATCGTCTTCAAGGCCGACTCGTTGATTACCGGCCCCATATAGTTGTTCGGGTCGTCGCTCGGTCCCACCTTGATCTTCTTTGTCCGCTCCACCAATTTCTTCAGGAACGTGTCGTACACCTTCTCGCTTACAATCACCCGCGAGCACGCCGAGCACTTCTGCCCTTGATACCCGAATGCCGCCGTCACTGTCCCTTCCACCGCTGCGTCCATATCGGCTTCTTCGTCCACCACAATTCCGTCCTTGCCGCCCATTTCCAACACCGTCCGCTTAATCCAGATCTGCCCGGGTGACGGTTTTGACGCCAACTCCGCAATCCGTAGGCCGACTTCCTTCGACCCCGTGAACCCGATGTAGCGCGTCTTTGGATGCTGTACGATCGTGTCGCCCACCGCCGCTCCCGACCCGGTCACGAATTGAACCGCTTCCTTCGGCACTCCCGCCTCCAACAAAATGTCGATAAACTTCGCCGCAATCGTTGGCGAATCTGACGCTGGCTTCAGCACCACCGTATTCCCCGTTACCAGCGAGGACACGACCAACCCCGCCATAATCGCCATCGGAAAATTCCAAGGCGGAATGACCGCTCCCACTCCCAGCGGGATGTAGGTAAGGTAATTCCTCTCGCCCTTCATCGGGGTCAACTTTTGCGGTTCGCCTAGCCGCAGCATTTCCCGCGCATAAAACTCGCAAAAATCGATGGTCTCCGCGATGTCCGCTTCGGCCTCAAACCACGACTTCCCCACTTCGTAACACACCAGGGCATCCAGTTCGAATTTCCGCTCCCGCACTATCGCGGCCGCCTTGAACAAGCACTTTACGCGATCCGCCACCGGCACTTTCTTCCAGACTTCAAAATATTTGTTGGCCGCTTCAATTGCCTGAACCGCCTGTTCCTTCGACGCATCCTGGAACACGCCAATCAGTTCCGACGGCTTTGACGGGTTTGTCGACTTCCTTTTCCCCGCCGTAATCACCTTCTTTCCCCCTATCCACATGGGATACTCATGCCCAAACTCAGCGCGTACTTTCTTCAGCGCCGCTTCCATCTTCTTTTTATTCTCGGGCTTCGAAAAGTCAATAAACGGTTCGTTCGTAAACTCCGCCACATGTCCATGCAACTTCGCTTTTGATGTCGCCATGGTCGTCATTCCTCCTATATACGTAGCCCTCAATTATAGGTCCGCTGCTCTAACCACGACAAGCAAACCCCTTTACTCGCTTTACTCGCTCCCCCTACCACCGTGGGATAATCATTTGATGCCGCAATCGCTCGCTCACATCACGTTGCTCGTCCGCGAGTACGAAGAAGCCCTGACTTTCTTCACGGAAGCCCTCGGTTTCCGCGTCGTGGAAGACTCGCCTCTCCCCGCGGGCAAACGCTGGCTCGTCGTCACTCCTCCCGGCTCGCGCAGCGCAAGCTTACTTCTCGCCGAAGCCGTGACTCCCGAGCAGCTCCAGCACGTCGGCCATCAATCGGGTGATCGCGTTTTCCTCTTCCTACACACCGACGATTTCTGGCGCGATTACCGCCTCATGCAAGCTTCCAATGTAAAATTCTTAGAGTCGCCCCGCCAGGAGTCCTACGGCACAGTCGCCGTCTTCGAGGATCTCTACGGCAACAAGTGGGACCTCCTCCAACCGAGTGACAGCGCCACTCCTCAACCATTGCCCCGCGAATCGTCATAGTTGTCTCCACCCTGTGGCAACTTCTCTCCTGGGTCTAAGTGATTTGGGAGATCACCGTTTCCATAGCCCACCAATCACCTACGCTCTATTTCCTTAGCCAGCCTCTGCAAGCTCTTTCAGCTGAATCGTTCTAACTTCGAAGCAGATCATCGACGCCATCCACCCGGAGGAGCTATGAGACACAGTCGTCAAGTAATCTGCACTCGCCTAGCAGCTCCTCACTTTTCCTCTATTCGCGATGAATCTCGCGGCGCATACTCCCACACCACCAGCAGCTCCGTCGCAAGTCCACGTCAAAATCGTCGTCACCCTCGAGGATTCTCCCTGACCTCACTCCGATGTAGTGATCAAGCCAATTGGCCCTGTTGCCCGAAGGCAGATCCCGAATCGTGCTAACAACCGATGCCAAGGGCCACGCCTCCGCGCAACTCGACCCGGGAAAGTATCGGGCCATCGCGCACGATCCCGGCAACACCAAGCTGCCCGCCTGCGGTTGGTTCCTCATCGAGCCCAGCCAGCGCCTGCCAGAAAAAATCCACCTCAATCTACTCTATTGGGATTGCAGTAAGATAATCTGCATGCTCTGAGAGCCCGAAAAGGCACTCGTTCGGCCATCTAGTTCCCTGCCAGCGCCTTGTACTGCTCCGCGGTGAGCGGCACCACGGACAATCTTCCAATCCTCACCAGCGGCGAGTCCGCGAACAATCTTTTCTTCTTAATCTCATCCAGCGTCACGGGTCTCCCCAGCGCTTTTCCCGCTTTTATTTTCACCACTGGTTTCTTCAAGTTCTTCGCATCCACGGAAACCACTGTGGCCGTTCCCACTGCCGTGCGCATATTTCCTGTCTCATAAATGATCAGACGCGCGCCCGGCTTCATCTCGCCCAGATGTCTCACCGCCACAGGATTGCTCACTCCATCCCACTCCGTCTCCCCATCCTTCACCAATTTCGCAAATGAATATTCTGATGGTTCCGTTTTCAATAAATAGTATTCCGCCATAAACCTCTCCATTTGTCTTAGCGCTCGGAGACCCCGCCAGTATACGCCAAGCCACTTCGCGCCGTTCCATTGTCCCTTGCCTTAGACTGTGCTTTAATCCGCACTGACTCCACCGCCATGGGACTTTTCTTCATTCTCGTTCCACTGTTCCTCATCGGCACCATCATTGCTTTCGTCGCGCTTTCCGCCGTTCGCCGCATCGAATCCACACTGAAACCGTTCCCTCTCAACGAGCTCACGTTCCGTATCTACCAACTCGAACAAAAACTCGCTGCCCTGCAGAAACAGTTCGCCTCCGCCCCTCTTCCTTCGCACGAGCTTCTGCCCCCAGGAACCGTTCACGCCACCCCAGAGCCGCAATTCCCCGTACGCATAGAGCATTCCCAAGTTCTTCAAACACCGGCGCCGCCGGTCATTCCTCCCACTGCATCGACTCCCTCCCCAACGCCGCACCCCCTTCCCCACTCAATTCCAACTCTCACCAAAATTCCGAAAGAACCCGCGTCCGCCGATCTCGAAGCGCTCATTGGCGGGCGTTGGTTCAATCGTATCGGCATCATCGCCCTTCTCTTCTCTGTCTCCTACTTCCTCAAGCTCGCCTTCGATAACAACTGGATCGGCCCCGCCGGACGCGTCGCCATCGGCATTCTCCTCGGCCTCCTCATGCTCCCTTGGAGCGACTGGCTCCTCTCCCGCGATTACAGTTACTTTTCCGAAGGAATCGCCGGCCTCGGCGAAGCCACGCTTTTTGTTTCCGTGTGGGCCGGCTGCCAGTACTACACGCTCTTTTCCCGCGAAATTGGCTTCATCGCCCTCGTCGCGGTCACTTCCATCATGGCCTACCTCGCCCTCCGCCGGAATTCCGAGCGCATCGCCTTTCTCTCTCTCCTCGGCGGACTCCTCTCCCCCGCGCTCATGAGCACCGGCAAGAACGAGCAGGTCGTCCTCTTTAGTTATCTACTTCTTCTGGGGGCCGCCGCTCTGTCCGTCAGTTGGCGCAGAGGTTGGCAGACTCTTCTTCCCCTCGCCTTCGGTGGCACGCATCTCTATTTCTGGCAGTGGTACGACCAGTTCTACACGAGATTCGGCTTCCTCGGCAGCACCCTCTTTTTTGCCACTCTCATTTTTCTTCTCTTCGCCGTCATTCCTGCTGCGCGCGCACTCCTACGCCGTGCGCTTCGTACTTGGGATGTTCTTCTCGTCCTTGCCAACGCTTTCGCCTACGTTGCCATTCTCTACACCCTACTGTGGCCGAGCGAGCGCTGGCCGCTCACCCTACTGTTCCTCGCCCTGGCTATTGCCCATGAAGCCATTGCCCTGCTTCTTCCCGAGCCAAATGCAGAAGAGGCTTCCACGCCACGTTTCCTCTACACTGGCTTGGCCGTCGCCTGTTTCACCCTCGCCATTCCCGCCAAGCTCGAACACAATGCCATCACTCTTGCCCTCGCCGTCGAAGGTGCTGTTCTTGTCTGGACCGGCTTCCGTTTTCTCGGCAATCTCCTACGTCCCTTCGGGTATTTCTTGCTCTTTCTCGCCGCCGTTCATCTCCTGGTCCAACCCCCTGGCGCCGGCACATTCCTCTTCAACGAGCGCTTCGCTACCTATCTCGTTCTAATCGCCGCCCTCGCGGTCTGTCTCTGGTCGGCAGTGTCGTCCTCAACCTCGTTATTCCGAGCGGAGCGCGCGCAGCGAGGAACCCCTCTTGGATCGATCCACGCCGCCAACCGGCCCCCCGTTTCGCAATCGGACAGCGTCCGCACCGAAGCCGCCTTCCTCACCATTGCCATCAATTTCTTCGCTCTCCTCGCCCTCAGCCATGAATTCTGGGACTTCTTCGGCGGCCCGCGCAATGTCTCCAACTCCCTCGCTCAGCATCTCTCCATCTCCATCCTCTGGACCGTCTATGCTGGCCTTCTCCTCCTCCTCGGCATGCAGCGCCAATTACCCATTCTTCGCTGGCAGGCCCTCATCCTTCTCGGCATCGTCGTTGCCAAAGTCTTCCTTTACGACCTTTCCTTCCTCGATCGCGCCTATCGCATCCTTTCTTTCTTCATCCTCGGCTCCGCCCTCCTCGCCGTCTCCTTCTTCTACCAACGAAGACTCGCTCGAGACCGCTCCGGCCCCTGACAGTTGTTTTCTCCCTTATTTCCAATTTGCCTAGCGAGGATTTTCTTTAATACAAAATTTTTCGTGTTAAAGATCAAGTTAAACTGTGGCCAACTCAGGCTTCAAGGTGATGGTTAGCCCTTATAGCTACTTCTCTGCCGTCTTCGCTCCTGGCGTGGGTCTCGTCAGCAGCTCTACGTACTCCTTATAAAACTTTGCCGTGTCCAGATCGTCCTGCACATCCACCAGAATCTCTCCAGCTCCTGGCTGGCTTCCTGGCTTCCACACCAGCGTGTTCCCATAGCCTGCTCCGTGGTCCGTGTCCACGTCCATATACAACTTCTTCCATTTCGTGATGATCGTGGGATCAAGCCACGCGACCGCCGCCAGTTCATCCCATAAATAATTGGGCTCCGCATATTTCGCGACATACCGAGCCGCCGGCGTCGGGCTTTTCCGAATTTGCTCAACGAGCTCTTTTTCCATGCGCGTCTTCACCGAAATGTCCACCGTCGTCACCCTCACGCGAGGCCAGTGCGAGTGCAACACAGCCTTGGACGCTTCGGGGTCCATCCAAAAATTAAATTCGTGCGTAGGCGATAACGCAAACTCCGGATCGTCGGTGTGCGGGTTGATGCTTCCTCCCATCACGATCAGTTCCTTGCTCAGCTCCGAAAATTCCGGGTCCAGCGCAATCGCCATCGCCAGATCGGTCATCGGTCCGGCGGCATAGATGGTCACCTCATGCGGATATTGTCGTACCATCCGTACCAGAAAATTCGCCGCGGGTTCCGTGGACGGTTTGATCGTCGGCTTCCCTTCCGGCATGGGCGGAATTTCGTAAGGACCATGTACCGCGTGCCATCGCGCAAAATTCCACGCTCCTTTATAGACCAGCTTTCCATACATCGTTTCCCACTTTGCGATGTACTCCTTTGTGTTTACTAAAGGAAACACCGCGCCCGGAACCACCGGAATATCCGCCCGTCCAATGATCTCCATCAGCCGCAGCGTGTGCTGCACCTCTTCATCGCGCCACGCGTCTCCCGTCAGGATCGTAATCCCCAAAACATCTGTTTCCGCCGAATTCACCAGCGACAGAATCGCCTGCATATCCGAGCCGCCCGGCCCCGACGCATCCTGGTCGATGATCACTTTACGCTTGCCTTGCGCCTGCACAGCGAACACACACCAGGCCAACAGCGCAGTGAACAAGCAGACTCGGTAAAGCCATTTCATGAGAGTTTTCCTTTCCTCTCCTTCAATTGCCACGGAAATTCTAATACATGATCGTGCGCGTCAAGTGATGCGGCCATGTCGTCGTGTGAAAGTGCGTCCAGAACCGGGCGTCAATCTGCGGAATAATCACTCGCAAATCCGCCGGACGGCGCTTGTTGATCTGCTCCGTCAGCACCGCCGTGGCGTAAATGCAGTGTGCCCGAATCTCGATTTCCCAGCGCGAATCCCGTGGAATCAGTTGATGGGAATTGATGGCTGTTTCCAGCTTGTCGGAATAGCTGGTGATCCCATGAAGCCGCAAAGCTGCGGGCACGATGTAATCCGCGAACGCCGTCATTTTCTGCGGATCGTCCAGTCGGAACTTCCCCTCGCGGTGCAACGTCGCATACAGCATCCACACGCCAAGCTGTGCAAGCTTGTAAAATTTGACTTCGTGGCCATCCAGCATGCTCACGTCGTTGAATCGCGGAAATTTCGTCACCAACCGATCGATCAATCCATTTCCGTCGTCGTACAGTTTTGGCGAACAGGAGTTCACAAACGTGTGGAATCGCCCATTGTATTTCTCTGCCAGCACCTTGCCGACTTGGTGCAGCACTTCCAGCTTCTCGTCCAGCATGGGCATCTGTATGTTGCCTTCGAACACTTTGTTCAGCTCTGCTCTCGTTATCCTCGCCAGGTAATTGCCGTCCAGAAATGGTACGCCATTGTCCAACGCTCTCTTGATGCAGGCGAATTCTGCGTCGGAATCTGACCAGTGCTCTCCCGCGTACTCCACTTGGAATTTTTCATGACTCCCGAAGTCCGTGAAGGCCGTGTCTATCGAATCTGCCACCATCACGAAATCGATGGCCTCGTCCGCGTCCCTCTGTCCGACGCCGAATGGCAGCGCGAACTCCGGCATCGGCAGTTCCTCATACGCCATCCACGATGCCACCTCCACTATCTTCTCGTAGTGTGTCTGTACATCGCGCGAGGATTCCGCCGCGTAGCGCACACTGTCCAGCACCGGACTTCCCATCGATTTCGGCCAATACATATAAAAGTGTCCCGAGAAAGGGCTCATTCATGAAGAAATCGCAGCTTCCGTTTTTAGGATGTCCGGGCCAGGATAATCAGCACGAGTCCAACCAGGAAACATCCAAACATCGCTGCAATCAATCGCGAGGTGCCCGCGGGCGCCGTGCGGAACTCCTTCCAGATAAACACCCCCCACAGCGCGGCGACCATCGTCGCGCCCTGTCCCAATCCATACGAAATTGCAAAGCCCGCTCGTCCCGATGCAATGATGTTGAACGACATTCCAACTCCCCAAATGACCCCACCCAGAATTCCCGTGAGATGCGTGCCCAGGCTTCCTTTGAAATAATCCGCGTACGAAACCGGCGCCCCAACGAACGGCTTCTTCATCACAAACGTGTTGATGATGAAGTTGCTCAGGAAAATTCCCACCGCGAAAATGAACACGGCCGCATACGGTCCGAGCTTGCCCTCTTCCGGATGCGTGAAATTCGGATACATGGAGGCCGCCACAAAACGGTAGAAAAACCCCATCAGTACGCCGCATGCAACAGACAGGACAAGACCCTTTGTACTGACTCCCGCCGCACCCCCAGGAATTTTGCGATAGGCCACGGCGTCCAGAATGATTGCGAGTACCACCAGCACAACGCCCGTGAACAGCACCATCGCATTCCCCACCGGATCGGCCACATAGTTCAACACCACACCAAGAACCAGCGCGATTCCGATGCCCACGGGAAACGCCACGGACATGCCCGCGATGTCGATCGCCGCGACCAAAAGAATGTTGGCCAAATTAAATATCGCTCCCCCAAGTAGCGCGGATACCACACTCGCGTTGGCAGCCTGATGAAGATCCTCCACGAACGGACGCCCCGCGGTTCCGTGGTTTCCCATCGCATGCGCCAGAATTAGCGTAAGCAGCAGCACGCCGATCGTATAGTCCCAATAGAACAGCTCAAACCGCCAGCCCTTCTTGGCTAACTTCTGGGTATTCGCCCATGACCCCCAGCAAAACATCGTGATCACGCAGAACACTACGGCCCACGGATAACTCTCCAAAACGAACATTTTGGCTCCTTTGCCTCTTCTTGCCTTTTAACCTGGCCCCTGGCGGCTATTGGTTTCCGCCTCGACGCGCCCATTCGGTCTCAAACTCAGCGCGCTTCGGAAACGATTTCTGCGTGCCGACGCGTGTCGTCGAGAGTCCGGCGTAAAGATTTGCGCGCGACAGCGCTTCTCTTTCGGGCAAACCTTCTGCCAGAAAAACGGAAAAGCTTCCGATGAAAGCATCCCCTGCGCCCGTCGTATCCTTCGGCGTCACCTGAAACGGAGGGATAAGCTCCTCCCATCCTTCTCCCGCAATCAGGGAACCACGCGAGCCCAAAGTCAGAATGACCTTCCGAAAACCTTTTGAACGCAACGTGGCGGCGCAACTTTTCGCTTCTTCGATGGAATGCACTGGCATCCCCGCAATCACTTCCGCTTCCGTCTCGTTGGGCACGAAGTAATCTGCTGCAGCCAACTCCGCAAGTTGAACTGGCTGTGCCGGCGCGGGGTTCACTATGCATCGGATGTTGTGTTTGCGGGCAAACTGCACGGTGTAATAGACGGTCTCTAGCGGGATTTCAAACTGCAGAATGATGACGTCGACGTTCTGTAGCGAGCTCGCTGCCGCATCCACGTCCGCAGGCTTCAGAGTGTCATTCGCTCCCTTCACCACGATGATACGGTTTTGCCCATTGGGCTCCACAAAAATAGGAGCAACGCCGCTGGAAACACCATCCACAATCCGCACGTGCGTCGCATCAATGCCCAGCGACGCGAAGTTTTTAACCGTTGCTTCCCCGAACAGGTCGTTGCCCACTTTGGCAACCATGACCACATCCGCACCGCAGTACCGCGCAGCCACTGCCTGGTTCGCTCCTTTGCCCCCAAAGCCAAGGTCGAAACTCTTGCCGAAGATGGTTTCTCCCGGCCTGGGAAACGTATCGCCAAACGTCGTCAAATCCGTATTGGCACTGCCCACCACAGCAACGCGGGGTGACCTGGACATACTCTCTCCTTTGTAAGTGGCAAGCCGCGAAAGTATAACAGCGCGGAAGAATGAGCAAGTGTGACGAGATCACCAGGTCAGATGAGAACGAACGACCTGAAGGCGGGTTCGTTGACGCCTGTATCCGCGAATGTTAGTCTCGCACTTCGTTCCCATTCGCATGCGCGCCGTTGACCTTATCCGAAAAAAACGCGATTCCGGGGAACATTCCCTCGAAGAAATCAATTACCTCGTTTCCAGCTATACTCTGGGCGACATTCCCGATTACCAGATGGCCGCGTGGCTGATGGCCGTCTGGATTCGCGGCTTGAGCCCTGCGGAGACAGCTTCTCTCACCGAGGCCATGCTCCATTCCGGCGAGGTCGTCGACCACTCGTACCTTGCAATGAAAAAGGTGGACAAGCATTCTACCGGCGGCGTTGGGGATAACACCTCCCTCATTCTTGCTCCCATCGTTGCTGCTGGCGGCCTAGCCGTGCCCATGATCAGCGGCCGAGGCCTGGGGCACACAGGCGGCACGTTGGACAAGCTCGAAGCTATTCCCGGCTTCAACACCTCGTTAACGCTGGCCGACTTCCGCCATGTTCTGCAGGAATGCGGCATGGGCCTGATCGGGCAAACCGGAGAAATTGCTCCGGCGGACAAGAAAATCTATGCTCTGCGCGACGCCACTTCGACCGTGGAAAATATCGGTTTGATTTGCGCCTCGATCATGAGCAAGAAACTGGCCGAAGGAATTGATGCCCTCATACTGGATGTGAAGACTGGCTCCGGTGCTTTCATGGCCAAGGAAGAAGACGCCGTCCGCCTCGCCCAAGTCATGGTGGATACTGCTCGGCGCACCGGCAAAAAAGCCGTGGCCCTTCTCACGGATATGAGCCAACCGCTCGGCCGCATGGCTGGCCACTCCAACGAAGTGATTGAGGCGATCGACGTTTTGAATGGAAATGGACCGGACGATCTGCGCGAACTCAGCCTGCAGCTTTCCTCCTGGATGTTCTATCTCGGCGAGCGCACAAAGTCAGTTGAAGAAGGCCGACGCCTCGCGGAAGAAATGTTAGTTTCGGGCAAGGCTCTGCAGCGATTTCGTCAATGCATCCGATTGCAAGGTGGAAATGAGCGGATTCTGGACGATACTTCCCTGTTGCCGATGGCGAAGTCGCAATTCATGGTGAATAGTCCTAAGTCTGGTTACATCACGGCCACT
>Ga0181526_10002225_pt1 | contig 17082 bp, 15 predicted proteins | sample PEATcosm2014_Bin_35_FD_119750 | JGI IMG/M metagenome (GOLD analysis project Ga0181526, IMG submission 119750) | Peatland microbial communities from MTU Mesocosm Facility, Houghton, MI, USA - PEATcosm2014_Bin06_30_metaG | ecosystem: Environmental > Terrestrial > Soil > Wetlands > Peat | place...
GCGGGGAATCCGGACACGGTGGTGACGTGCATTGCGGTGACGATGATGGCGACGATGGATGTGCTGGAACGAGCCGCGGCGAAAGGGTGCAATTTTGTGATTACGCACGAGCCGACGTTCTATGCGCATTTGGATGTGCCGGAAGGGATGCCGGAGAGCGATCCGGTATGGGCGGAAAAACGCGCGTTTATAGAAAAGCACGGGATGGTGGTGTGGCGGTTCCACGATCACTGGCACATGCGGAGGACGGATGGGATTGAAGAAGGGACAGTGAAGGCGTTGGGATGGGAGAAATATCAGAAGTCGGATAGTCAGTATCTGTTTGTGATACCGGAGACGACGGTGAAGGCGTTGGCGGAAGAGGTGGCGAAGAAGTTGGATTCGGTGACGGTGCGTGTGGTGGGAGAGCCGGAGATGAAGGTGACGCAGGTGGCGTTGAGTCCGGGAGCGGCAGGGTTCGAGACGGAGACGCATGCGCTGGAGAGAAGTTACGTGCAGGTGTTGCTGGTGGGGGAAACGCGGGAGTGGGAGACGGTGGAATACACGGCGGACGCGGTGACGCAGGGGAGGAAGAAGGCATTGATTGTGATCGGACACATACCAAGCGAGCAGATGGGAATGGTGGAGTGCACAGAGTGGTTGAAGGGATTTGTGAAGGGTGTGCCGGTGGAGTTTGTGGGGGCGAAGCAGGCGTTCTGGGTGGTGAGATGAGGAGATTAAGGAGGTAAAGGAAATAAAGGAGGCAAGACGTTCCGGTTGAGATCCTTCGCTTCGCTCAGGAGGGATGGTTCTTTTCGGGACGAGAGAGCTGTGATTTGTGGGTCAGTTGTCTTTGCTGGATTTTTGCTTTATGGCTTTGATGGAGTTGAGGGTGAGGATGGGACGCTGGCCGGTTTCGATACCGGTGGCGTTGGAGAGCTTGCCGGTGGCTTTGACGGTTTTGTTTTCGAGGGGTTCGAGTTTTTTGGAATCGACGGCGACGACTTCGATGGAACTGACTTGCTTGCCTTCGACCGTGAGGACGGGATTCAGTTCGATGGCCCAGCCAGAGGTTTCACCACCGATGGCCATGACGCGAGTGAGTTTGCCCTGGACGGTGAGTTTGTCGGATTGGGCGTAAAGGGCTGGGGTCAGGCAGAAGAGAAGAACGGTGAAAGATGCGGCGAAACGAGCGAAGCGCATTGAGATTCTCCTTAGACGAAGATGCAAGAATTTTACATGAAGGCAGAGGCGGAGAGGAGAGCGCAAGGCGGGCGGGCGGGCGAGACAACAAGAAATTGGCTTGACAGGGCTGGGATAGGGAGTTCCACTGAGGGGCACGCGGCCGAACAGACGGGAAAGAGGCCGCGAAGCGGGCGTGTTGTTTCCGGCCTAACTACTGAAAATGGAGCGAGACGGCTAGGCGTGTAGAAGCTGAAATCCGGTGCGTCCTTGGATATGCAACGAGTGCGATTTCCTAACCTGGTGATGGCTGTGTGTGTGCTGGCGGCAATGACGGTAGAGACTGTCTGTACTGCTGCCGCACAAGATTCTGCGACGGAGCCGCGGACGGTTTTGGCACCGGCGGTTCCCTCCCCCGAGAAATTATCCACAAAGACGATCGAAGCAACCTTGAAGGTACGGCTGCGACTGGAAGATGAAAGTGCGTTTGTGGGAACGGCGGAGTTGCAATTGGTGCCGAGGGAGGGACCTGGGATTCAGGGAACGCCGACAGAGACGGAAGGCGAGACATTGTTCTCCGGGCTGAGTCCGGGAGAGTACCGCGTGGAGGCGAGCGCACCGGGTTATCTGCCGGTGGAATTGAGTACGGAGATCGAATCCGGTCACCGGGAGCGAATTCTGTATGTGGTGATTAAGGCAAGGAAGATGGCAGAGGAGAACGGGCGGACGACGGCAGAGACAACGAAAACGGCGACCCCGGCAAGAGGCAATGCACTGCTGGCAGCGTCGAAAACGACGGCGAGCGGGGGACGTGACTTCTGGGAGGACCACGAACTGGAAACGAATGTGCCCGCGGTGGAGCCGGGAGTGGCGTGCCCAACGGAGCAGGTACTCAAAGGAGTGGCGGAGCGCATGAAGGAGTTTGTGAGTAACCTGGAGAAGTTCACGGCAAAGGAAGAGGTGGAACACTATCCGCTGGACACTGGAAACAATCCGCGGGCGGCAGAGAAACGGCGATTTGATTATGTGGTGGTGATCTCCCGGAACCGCCTAGGGACCATCTTGCTGGACGAGTACCGCGATGGAAATTTGGACCCGAGGATGTTTCCCGCCAATGTTGCGACGGAGGGATTGCCGGCTATGGAGTTGTTATTTCATCCCGTGGAGTCCGGAGATTTTCAATTCACATGCGAAGGGTTAGGGCAGGCAAACGGGAGAGCAGCGTGGCAGATGCATTTTGCGCAGAGAGACGACCGGCCGGTGCGGATCCGGGCTTACCAGATTAATAAAAATGTGTTTCCCGTCCATTTAGAGGGGCGAGCCTGGATCGATGCGGGAAATTACCAGGTGGTGCGGCTAGAATCGGAATTGATGAAACCCGTGCCGGAGATCAGGCTAACGAAGGAACACATGGTGGTTGAGTACGCGCCGGTGCAATTCCGGGCACAGAAAATGCAGATCTGGCTGCCGCACGAGGCGGAGCTATACGTGGAAAGGCACGATCACCGGTACTACCGGCGGCACACCTTTACGGATTTCCGATTGTTCGACGTGGAGACAGCGCAAGGATTTCAGGCACCGAAGGGTTCGTATATTTTCACAAATGATTCGGACCGGGAGATAACGGGAGTGCTGACGGTGATCCCGGAGGAAGGTTCGAAGCGGGCAGCGATCCGTGTGCGCGTGGTGGTGCCGGCGCGTGGCAAGGTGTTTAAAGTGGTGGGACCTGGGAAGGACGTGGACCTGCCGTCATCGGAGGTAGCGTCGGCCACTTTCGTTCACGATGGGAAAGCGGAATCGGTGCAGGTGGAGGCGAACATGGTTAAGGAAACGACGCTGGATTTGATCCCGGAGACCGCGGTGACAATGAAGCCGTGAGAGGGGCGAAGAAGCCGCCGGAAGTGAAAGAGTGAAAGAGATTAGGAGAGCAAGGGAGTGCGTGGCGTTATAGCGTAAGAGCCCACTCTTTCTGCAAAAGCGGAGGAAAAGGTAGGGCACCCTCAAGTTCCGTTGGGTAGTGTGTTCGATTGAAAACCCAAAAGAGGGACGGGAGAGTGGTGTTGCCGGGTAAACCCAAGACACCTACACAAGAAAGAGAACAAAGACGGCGGCGAAAAGCCGCCGCTCCACTACTTTGAGGCGGATTTGGAGATGGTGGCGCCGGGCTTCCACTTGTTTAGGAAGGCCAGGATATCCTCGGGGGCCATGGAGCGGGCGGCTTCGAATTCGCCGCGTTTTTGGCTGAAAAGAAGTTTGCCATCGGAATCGAGGACGGCGATGGCGGGGACGCCACGTTCGAGGGGGATATCGTATTTCTTGGCGATATCGAGATTCTTGTCCATTTGGCCGATATCGATGTGGGCGACGATGAAGGATTTGTTGAGAGTGGGAGCGATTTCGGGGGAGTGGAACGCTTCGTCGAGGACATGGCAATCGAAGCACCAGTTGCCACCGAAGACAAGGAGTACGCGCTTGCGGGCGGCGGAGGCGATGCGAAGAGTTTCGGCAATTTCCTGGTTGGCGTCGACGCCCGGGGGATAGATTTCCTTATTTTCGAGAGGCTGACGGAGGCGAGTGGCGGCGGTGTGCGTGGCGACGCCGAGATACCACTGATCGCCTTGACGGAACCAGTTTTGAACTGTTGCGACGAACTCCTTTTTGGAGGTGGTGCCCTGCTTCAGGGTGAGGGTGAGCTGAACAACGAGGGTGTGAATGTCGGGAGTAGGTTGCTCTTGCTGAATGATTTGAGCAGAGACATTGGTGAGGCCTTGGGATTTGAAGGCGGACCAAAAAGCGATTTCGTCAAGAATGGGAATGGGCTTTTTGCCGGGGCCGGTGATGTCCGGAGCGGGCGATTTGGTGTAAAGAGCGCCAAGGGCGGGGGAATCGCCGGCAAGGACGGCGGAGCGCCATTTTTCGAAGGGAGCGAAGGGAGCGGTGGAGGCGGCTTGATGCGCGGAGGCGACCGTGGCCAGGAAGAGAGTGGCGAAAAATAGTGTCAGGCGATGCATGGTGCAGAAAAAAGAATAACATGAAGTGGGAGAGAGTACGGAATGGGGAGTGGGATGGTGGGGAGCGCGATGGGTGATGATTCCATCGAGTTGGGTAATGGGAGGTTGGTAGCGCGATCCCTCCGCTGCGTGGCCCGTCGTGCAGAAACGGCGCGAAGGAGAAAGACCGGCCACTTCGGTCGATACGACAATGTGCCCTTGTGGTTGGCAAGACGCAGGGAGCAAAGAAGGAACCTCAAGACGATAGCGTAAAGCCGCCGCTACAATAGGGATTTGGGAGACTCGTGGGGGCTGGGAGTTCCCTTCCCGTGATAAACTAGACGGAAACTTTTGGAGAGAGGTAAGACGCTGTGGCTGAAAACAACGAGGGATTCAAAGTCATTGACCGGCGGCCGTTTACGGCTGAGGGCGAGATTCGCAAGGAAGTTGTGGAAGAGCAAGAGCGCGAGGCGAAGCGAGAAGAAGTAAAGGCCGAGGCCAAGGCGGCGGCGAATGCAGAAGCGGCGAAGCCGGTTGCGGAGACACCGAAGAGATTGCCGGCGTTTGAAAATTTGGTGCGCATGATCGGGAGTAATGCGGCGATGGTGCTGGGGGCGTACGCGGACCCAAACACCGGCCAACCGATGATTGATCCGGACGCGGCGCGAGAGTTGATCGATATGCTGGATGCGCTGCAGCAGAAGACGAAGGGAAATCTGGCGCCTGAAGAAGATGAGATGCTGCTGGATCTGCTGGGGAAATTGAAGCTGACGTACCTGGAGATCTCGAAGGCGATGGCGGCGGAGATGGCGAAAGTGACGGCGCAGGCGAAGGGCGGAAAGAAGTAGGAAGAAGAGCGCTGAACAGCGCGATGCAGGCTGAAACTGTGGGGCATGAAGGCGGTTTTCGCGAAGCTCAAGGCGACGAAGCCGAATTTGTCGCGAGATTGATCAACGAGGCGTATGGGCCGGCAGTGGGTTTTCTTTACGACGGCCCGCGGATTGCGGCAGGAGAGGTCCTCGAAAAACTTGCGCAGGGCAAGTTTCTACTCGAGTGTGGCGCCGACGAAACGATTCACGGCTGCGTGTACGTCGAGATCAGCGGCGACTGCGGCTACTTTGGCCTTCTAGCTGTGCTGCCTGCCTATCAGGGACGCGGCATTGCGCGATCGCTGATCAACGAGGCGGAATCGTTCTGCCGCCGACATGGATGCCGAACGATGGAGCTCGGCGGCGTCAACCACCGCAACGAACTTCTTTCTTTCTACGCACGCGCGGGATATGCAGCGACGGGAGAAAAACCGTTCCTGTTTGAAAGGTTGCGTATGCCGTCGCACATCGTCGTCATGCGGAAGGTGCTCGTCGTCAACGATGCCTAAGAGGAACTCAGCGGTGTAAATGACGGCGAATGGAGATTGGGGGCGGCGCGATGAGAATCGCGCTGCTTTTGTTTTGGGGGAGGAAACAGCAAGGAGAAGAGTGGTCGGGGTGATAGAACGTAAGCGCCCATCCTTCACAGAAGGCGCGAAGGATGGGGCGAGGAGGAGAGGCAAGAAGCGAGGATCGAAGAGAGATCCTTCGCGATGCTCGGGATGACGGTGGGTTGGTTGGAGGAGTGAGTACAATAGAGGGGATGGGAGCGGAAGTGATACGAGTGACGGTAATGGGGTCAGGCACGTCGATGGGAGTGCCGACGTTGGGGTGTCACTGCGAGGTGTGCGAGTCGACAGATGCGCGGGATAAAAGGTCGCGGCCGTCGCTGCTGCTATCGCGAGGCGGTCAGAATGTGGTGATCGATACAACGCCGGATTTTCGGACGCAGGCGCTGCGGGTGAGACTGGATCGATTGGACGCGGTGCTCCTGACGCATTGCCACGCGGATCATATATTGGGATTTGACGATTTGCGGCCGTACAACTTTCGGCAAAAGAGTGCGATTCCGATCTATGGGACAGAGGACACGTTCCGGGTCATCCGGCGTGTGTTTTCGTACGTGTTCGATAGCAAGCCGACACTAAGCAGTATTCCGAGCGTGGAACTGCGAGAGGTGAATGGGCCATTTCCCCTGCTCGGGATTCCGTTTATTCCGGTACCGCTGCTGCACGGAGAGATGGAGGTGCTGGGATTCCGGTTTGGGCGAGCGGCGTACATGACGGACTTCAGCCGTTTGCCGGAATCGAGCGTGCCGCTGCTGGAGGACTTGGACGATTTGATTTTGGATGCGTTGCGAGATATTCCACACCCGATGCACCAGACGGTGGAACAGGCGTTGGCGCTGATCGATCGGTTGAAGCCGCGACGGGCGTGGTTCACGCATATAGCGCATGATTTGCCGCATGAAGAGACGAATGAACGATTGCGGAAGGCGGGATATCCGCACGTGAAGTTGGCATACGACGGATTGGAATTGGAAGTGGCAACGGAATCGCCTGCGGTGGAGAAGGCGGAGGAGGCGCTTGCGGTGCACGTACATATCCCGACGAGCGGGATCAGCGTGTTTTATTCGGCGGCGGATTGGGCGGCGCGCTACGCAGCGAGCGGTCGCGGAAGCGTGATTGCGATCGGAACGTTTGATGGGATTCATTTGGGGCACCAGAAGGTGTTGGAGTACGCGATCAATCGCGCGAAAGCGAGTTGGGCAGTTTCTACGGCGCTGACGTTTGAACCGCCGCCGGTAAAAGTGTTGCGGCCAGAAACGGCGCCCCCGCGGATTTCAACCAACCAGCAAAGGATGGACTGGTTTGGGGCGCTGGGGATGGAAGCGGCGGTGGTGCTGCCGTTCACGAAGGAGTTGGCAGCACTTACGCCGGAACAGTTTGTGGAACAGATCCTGGTGGGGCAATTGAAAGTGCGAGCGGTGGTGGTTGGAGATAATTTCCGGTTCGGGAGCAAGCAGGCGGGCGATGTGAAATTTTTGCGGGAAATGGGAATGCGACTAGGGTTTGAGGTGGTGGTGCACATGCCGGTCACGCTGGATGGGGAGATTGTGTCCAGCACGTTGATCCGGAAATTGGTGAGCGAGGGAGATGTGAGGCACGCGGCGAGATTGCTGGGAAGGCCCTTTGCGTTGACGGGCGAAGTGGTGAGCGGAACAGGGACGGGAAAGAAATTTACGTTTCCAACGCTGAACTTAAAGCCAGACCAGGAACTGCTGCCGGCGCGGGGCGTTTATATTACAAGGACGGTGCTGGAGGGGGAGTCGAGCAGTCATCGAAGCGTGACGAATGTGGGGGTGCGGCCGACATTCAATGGAGCGGGATTGAGCGTGGAAACGCATTTGCTGGATTATTTGGGGAATTTTGCGCCGAAGACGATGGAGGTGCGGTTCTGGAAACGATTGCGGGCGGAGAAGAAGTTTGCGGGGGCGGAAGAGTTGAGGGAACAGATTGGGAAGGATATTGCGAGGGCGAATGCGTTTTTTGCGAGGCTGAAGGCAGCACGGAGCCTGGAGTCGGGAGTTGGAAGCGGGAGAAGTGAAGACTGAAGATGGAGAGGCGAGGAACTGAAAGGGTGACGGAAGCAGGAATCGGAGTCTCCAGGGGCCAAAGCCCGATTCTTGGCGTGGCTGGGGTCGGAGCTGGAGTTCCGACCTGCTAAAGAGAAACCCAAGCAGAAAATGAGTTTAGGGAGAAGTAAAGTGAGACTCAAAAGCCGGTTGGCAGACCGGCGATCGCGGGGACCCCAAGAAAGTGGCGAAGAACTGGAAGAGTTTAAAAGCGGGAGACTGAAAGAGTAGAAGAGCGCAAAGGCGGGGCGGGCACGTCTTAACAAAAACCTCACGAAGTTCTCAGGACTTTACAGCATGGGAAATTTTATCCTCTGGGAGGATGGGCAGGGTGCCCTGCACTACCGGAGATGGAACGATGTCGCTGACGATATTTCTTGCGCTCTGCATACTTGGCGTAGATTTCCTGATCTACGTGCTGTTTCAGTGGACGTTCGGTGATAAGCGCCGGGCGATGGCGAAGAAGCTGGAGCAACATCGAAACTCGATGCAGGAGCAAGCGCCGCGGCCATTCGTGGTGAGTCCGGGGAAGGCTGGACCGGAAACGCACGCGAGAATGCAGAAGGTGCGCGAGCGTATGGGAAAGAGCAGACCGAGAGTCATCAGGGCGCGGGGAACGTACAACGAACGGCTGGCCTGAACTTTCAATTCACTGACAATTTGTGGCGGGATTCGCGTGAACTAGGAATTCATCGCACAAAAATCGTGCAATGGAGAAGAGTTCTTCACTTCGCGGACTTGTTCGGGACGTGGTTCGTGTGGAGACGATCTCGTCGACTTTACGGTTCGACGCGCAGAAACCGCGCGAAAGAAAATACGGGCCACTTCGGTCGGGATGACGAGGTCCTTTATTGGAAGCATGGCGCGCGGAAAAAGGCAGCCCCAAGACGCCGGCGTAAAGCCGCCGCTACACGCGGAGTTGGGATTTGGGAGATCGCGCACTGCAAAAGAAAGAAAGCTCAAGGGCACTGGCGAGAATGGTTGTGGCACGGGTGAAGCGTTTGTCAGGCGGCCGGAGTAGGTCCGGCTAGGAAGCCACCGTCCAGAATTAAGGATTGGCCGGTCATGAAGGAGGCGCGATCGGAACACATCCAAAGGACAGCTTCAGCAATTTCCGAGGAGGTGCCAAAGCGGCCGATGGGATGGTGAGCCAGGACTTGCTTATTGACGTCAGGGGCGCCGAAAAGGCGATCGGCCATAGCGGTTTCGATCACGGCGGGGCATACCACATTGACGCGAATCTTATTTGTAGCGCATTCGAGGGCGGCGGACTTGGTTAGGCCGATTACGCCATGCTTGCTGGCGGAATAGGTAGCAGCTCCGGCGCCACCTATGTGACCGGCGATGGATGCCTTGTTGACGATCGCGCCGCCAGTGCCCTGCTTGAGCATTTGCGGGATTTCGTATTTGAGGGAGAGCCAGACACCTTTGAGATTGATGTCGATGGTGCGGTCCCAATCTTCTTCGGACTGTTCCGTGATGGGAACCCATTTGCCCTCAATGCCCGCGTTATTGAAGGCGATATCGAGGCGGCCAAATTTTTCGACTGTTTTGTGGACGAGCGCCTGAACATCGGCGGCTTGCGCCACATCCGTTTTCACGAATAGGCCATCGCCACCGGCGACCCTGAGGAGGTCGATGGTCTCGTTCCCTTCCCCTTCCCGACGGCCCGCGACGACGGCTTTGGCGCCAGCTTTGGCGAAAGCAGAGCGGCTTCGCGGCCGATGCCGGAGGTCCCACCGGTCACAATAGCAACTTTATTGCGCAAGTCCGCTGTCATGAGTTCTCCTTGAATGGCTGCCAATGGGTACGACCCGGAAGAAGGTGCGCAAGAGTTTAGGGTATGCAGGGAGGGACGTCAAACGGAGAAGAGAGAGGCAATGAGAGAGGCAAGAACTCACCACAGAGTTAGCGGGGGCCACGAAGGAAATGGGGAAGCGGGAGATTAGCGGGGAGGGGATTTTTTCTGGGCGGCGAGGCAGTCGTTGCAGATGCCGCCGACTTCGGTGCGAGAGACGGTGACTTGGATGTCGCAGTCTACGGCGATTTGTTGTTTGAGCTGCTCGTAAAGGCGGGATTCGAATTCGCGCACTTTGCCGCAACGGAGACAGGCGACATGGATATGGTCGCGGGGGCCGTGAGTTTCGTAATAGTGGCGGTCGCCACGGAGGTGGAGGAGATCGAGTTCGTCGATGAGGCCTTCCTTTTTGAGCAGGTCGATGGTGCGGTAGACAGTGACGAGGTGGACTTCCGGATCAATCTGTTGAGCGCGTTCGAGGATCTGATCGACGTCGAGATGCTGCTCGGCGGAATCCATGACCTGGAGGATGACGCGGCGTTGGCGTGTAAGACGAATGCGGCGCTGACGGAGAGCATCCTGGAGATGGCTCGAGGGGGCAGCGGGGTTGATGCGTTCGCCAGCGGAAACGCGACGCGATGGAGTGGCGGACATGGAGCGAATTGCCTCACGGAGAAGTTTAGCAGGAAGTGGGAAGGGCGAGTAGGGACAGGTGAGAGGCGTAAGAGGTGTAAGCGTGGAGGGCCAAATGCATCGAGACGTGGATTGTTGTAGAGCAAGCGAGGGTCCCTCCGTTCCATGGCCCGTCGCGCTGAGAACCGCGCGGGAGAGAAGGACGGGCGAGGCAAACCGAAGAAGCCCGATCGAACTAAAGATCGGTCAGTACACTAACCCATGACGGCGGCGTAAAGCCGCCGCTCCGCGGAATCAAGCCGCAAAGCGCGAATACTCGACGTGCGCGACGGGGTTAGGAGTGGTGCGTTAGCATGCGGGCAACGTCATTGTAGGTGACGTAGACGATCAGGGCTAAGAGAAAGACCAGACCGACCTGGATGAAGCGCTCTTTGAAGGCAAGGCTGAAATCGCGGCGGCGAAGCCCTTCGAGAGAGAGTAGGACGATGTGGCCACCATCGAGGATGGGGATGGGAAGAAGATTGAGGATGCCGAGATTGACGCTGATGAGGGCCATGAAACCGACGACGGCGTAGGCGCCTTGGGCGACGGCTTGTCCCGCGGTGCGGGAGATGCCGACTACGCTTTGGAGCTGCTTGACGGAGACGCGGCCGCTGACAAGCTTACCGACAACATCGATGGTCTGGGTGACGAAAGAAGCGGTCTGTAAGCTGGAAGCCTTGAGGGCCTGAACGGGCCCAACGTGCTCGTAGGAAACAGCAAATTCGGGCAGCATGCCGACTTGATAGGCGTTCTCCGCGCCTTCGGAAAGACCCTTTTGGGGAGTCACAGAAAGACTAAGATTCTTGCCTTTGCGATCAACATCGAGTTGAAGGGTTTTGCCGCCGGAATTACGAACGAGATCGACGAACTGATCCCAATACTGAATTTTCTGGCCATCGATAGCGCGAACGAGGTCGCCATCTCGGAGTCCGGCGCGGTCGGCAGGAGTACCAAGGGCGACTTCACCGATGATCGCAGGGATGGGAGAGTAGCCGAAGGTGCGCTGGTACGGATTGCTACTGGAGGGGAGATCGACTTCGCGTGTGGTGCCGTTATTGGAGACCATGAGCTTGAGAGTGCTGCCGGGAGCGGACTGCATGGAAATCTTCTGAGCATCTTCCCAAGTGGGGTTCTTGACGCCATTGATGGAAAGAAGTGTGTCACCCACCTGGAGACCGGAAGGGTTGTTCAATTGAGAAGCAGGAAGCCCGGCAACAATGACGGGCTTGGAGAGAGCGGAGTCTCTCGGCAGGCCAACGGCAGTGTAGTAAACGCCGAGAAGAAGAACGGGAAAGATGAGATTGACAGCAGGGCCGGCGGCGGAGATGAGCGCGCGCTGCCAACGCTTTTTGGACATGAGTTCGTCGGGAGCGCCGGTCGGTTTTTGATCGCCGGAGTCAATATCGGTAAGGTCCTGACCGGCCATGCGAACGTAACCCCCGAGGGGGAGAGCACTGAAGCGCCAGTCGGTGTCGCCACGCTTGAAGCCGAACAGACGCGGGCCGAAGCCTATAGAGAAGACGTCGACGCGAACGCCGAAGAAGCGGGCCACGATGTAGTGTCCCCATTCGTGAACGAGGATAATCACACCGAGAACCAAGATCATGCCGATAATTGTGTTCATTCGAGCGAGCAACTCCGTCAAATACCTATTGTAGCAAAAAGCCGAGACAGCGCCGAATGGAGATGCGCGGCAGTGTGCCGGGAATTGCAAGGCGTACAGAAATTAGATGCGGGAAGAGGGGAAAGGGTAGCGGGGGGGGTGGGAGTTGGGAGGGCGAGTTCGGGGAGACAGAGAACAAGGTCAGGAGTTCAGGAGTTCAGGAGTAGAAGAGCTCAAGAGTGGTGAGTGATCTAGTCGAGTTGTGAAAATGGGGTGCACCTCGCCAGGGCCCCTCCGCTGCGTGGCCCGTCGCGCTGGAGACCGCGCGAAAAAAAAGACGGGCCACTCCGGTCGGGATGACATTTTTCTTTTTTGGGCGGCAAGACGCAACGAACGAGGAGAGATTCATCACTCCCCGAACGCCATTCGGAATGGTTGTGGGAAGCGAGACGCAGGGGTTGAAATCCTATGCCGGCACGAGGCGCGGGTTCAGGATGACAACAAATTACTGTATTGGGGCCGATGATTAGGCGGGGACGGAGTGTGAGGCAAGGCGCGAGACGGCATCAGACGCTTGACGGCGGGCTTGGTTGTCGGCGGCTAAGACTTCGGCGATCGAGGCGAATTTGGTGCGTGGAGTTTGCGCCAGGACGGATTCAATTACCTCGGGAATGGCCAAGAAGGGGAGGCGATGATCCAAGAAGGCGGCAACAGCTACTTCATCGGCAGCGTTCAGGGCGCACGGTAGCGCGCCACCTCTCTTCATGGCTTCGCGAGCCAAGCGGAGGCAGGGGAAACGGCGGGGAGAGGCTTTCTGGAAGTCGAGGCGGCGGAGTTTGGACCAATCGAGTTGGACTTGCTGCGATGGGAGGCGATCGGGATAAGTGAGCGCGTACTGGATGGGCATACGCATGTCGGGAGGGGCGAGTTGAGCGAGGACGGCGCCATCGACGAATTCGACGAACGAATGGATGACTGATTGCGGATGAATAATGACGTCGATCTGGTCCGAGTGCATGTCGAAGAGCCAGCGTGCTTCGATGATCTCGAAACCCTTGTTCATCATGGTGGCGGAATCGATGGTGATGCGGTGGCCCATTTTCCAGTTGGGATGAGCGAGGGCCTGATCGACGGTGACGTTGGCTAGTTGAGGGAGTGGCGTTTTGCGAAACGGGCCGCCGGAAGCGGTGAGAACGATGCGGCGGACTTCGGGGTAAAGAGCAGTGGCGAGTGGTGAGTGGTGAGTGGCGCGGGAAGACGAACCCACGAGCCCAGGCAGAGCGGCGGCCCTTGGGGCACCCGAAGATCGAAGAGGGATTCCTCGCTCCGCAGACTCCGCTCGGAATGTCGGGTTTTCTAAATTTCCGGAATGTGAGGATCGACGGCCGGCGCGGAGGCATTGGTGAACGGCGTTGTGCTCTGAATCGACGGGGAGCAGTTCCCTGCCGGATTTTGCGGCGGCGGCCATGACCAATTCACCAGCGGCGACGAGGACTTCTTTGTTGGAGAGGGCGACGGTGCGGCCGAGCTTTACGGCTTCGTAGGTGGCTTCGAGGCCGACGACACCGACCGCGGCAGACAGAACGATGTCAGCGGAGGAGTGGGTAGCTACGGCGAGCATGCCTTCGGAGCCGTGGTGAATATGTGGGAGTGGGGTCACATTTTTTTCGCGGAGGCGCGTAGCGAGTTCGTCGGAGAGTTGTGGTGTCGCGACGGAAACGACCTCGGGGTGGTGGCGTTCGATTTGGGGCAGGAGTTCGTCGAGGTTGGTGCCTGCGGCCAGGGCGACGATTTTGAATGGATCGGGGAGGGATTCGACGACATTGAGAGCTTGGCGGCCGATGGAGCCGGTGGAACCGAGGATGGAGAGATGTTTTTGGGACATGTTGGGTTCATTTTAGAGGATGTGAGGCAGAACGGAAAGGGTAAGGCGGTTGGGCGTTCCATCGATTTTTGTGGCGGTGAGATCTAGCCAATCGCGCTGGAAACCGCGCGAAGGAGAAAGACGGGCCATTTCGATCGGGATGACATTTTTCTTTCTTTTTGGAAGCGAGGCGCGTGCGTGGGAGCAGCTTGGGTGCGGCGGAGGGGGTGTAGTCTATGACAGGGTTGGGGGATTCACTAGGACCAGGTAATACCAGATGACGGGGATGCAGAGGATTAGGGCGTCGATGCGATCGAGGACGCCGCCGTGGCCGGGAAGCATGGCACCGGAATCTTTGACGCCGGCGGAGCGTTTGTAGGCGGATTCTAGGAGGTCACCCATTTGTCCGGCGATGTTGCCGAGGGTGGCCATGGCGAGGAGATGAGGAATGGGAATGGAGAGCCAACCGTGGAAGGCATAGGCGACGAGGAGTGAGCCGAGCATGCCGCCCACGGAACCTTCCCAGGTTTTTTTGGGGGAGATGTGCGGGGCGAGGGGGTGTTTGCCGATGGCGCGGCCGACGAAGTAGGCGGTGGTGTCGGCTGCCCAGGTGATGGCCAGGGCAAAGAGGAGGAGGCGGCGGCCGCGCGGGAGGCCATGCAGAGCCACCGCAAACGAGAGCGGAAACGCGACGAGCAACAAGGCGCTAAAACTGATGCCAGCCGAAGGAAGAGATTCGACGAGGGGTCGGCGTGTCCAGAGAGTTAGAGCTGTAATCCCGAAGATATAAATGAGTAGGAAGCTAACCAGAGATAGAAAGAGCGTATCTCGCTGAAGACCAATGACGCTCACGTTTGGAGTTGCGCTTGTCACCAAATTCTGGATGTTCATGCCTATCCATTGACCGTAAATAAACAGAAGAGCGGAGAAAATGGTCCAGAGGCGGTAGGCGCGGTGGCCGATGGCGTCGCCTAGTGCGAAATATTCGCGGAGAGCGAGGATGGTGATGAGGGCGGTGGCGAGGGCAACGGCCCAAGTGGGGCTGAAGAGGACGAGAGCGACGACGACAGGGATGAGAACGAGAGCGGTGAGAACGCGAGTGCCGGTCATGGTGTCGGATAGAAAGGATAGCAGATATCGAGGGAAGGGGCGTTTGTCGGGGCGTGTAAAAATTTAGAAGCGAAAACGGCAGAGAAAAGCAGGCGGCGTAAAGCCGCGGCTACAGGGCGTTCTTGGTATTACCAGACACTTATCTTTATTGTCGGTTAGCGGGCGGCGGAGGCGGCGGGAGGTGTGATGGCGCCGTATCGGCGTTCGCGCTTTTGGAAGTCGAGGAGAGATTCCAGGAGGCGGGCGCGATTGAAATCGGGCCAGAGGGTTTCTGTGATGAAGATTTCGGCGTAGGCAATCTGCCAGAGGAGGAAATTACTGACACGCATCTCACCGGAGGTGCGGATCAGGAGATCGGGATCGGGAAGATCGGCGGTGTAGAGATGATGGCAGAGGTCCTCCTCGGTGATGAGCTGTTGAGACAGATGGCCGTTGCGAGTGGCGAGGATGGCGTTGATGGCGTCGACGATTTCGGCGCGGCCGCCGTAGTTGACGGCGATGGAGAGGACCATGCCGGTGTTCTTGGCAGTGGCAGCGGTGGCTTCGCGAGTTTCGCGCCGGACGGCTTCGGGAAGTTCGTCGGGACGGCCGAGGAAGCGCAAGCGAATATTGTTCCGCTGGAGGAGAGGCATTTCCTTGCGAATGTATTCGCGGAGAAGTTGCATAAGGAATTCGATTTCGGTTTTGGGACGGCGCCAGTTTTCGACGGAGAAGGCGTATAGAGTGAGTGCTTCGATATTGAGACGCGCGCAAGTTTCGATGGCGATGCGGGCGGATTGCGTGCCGTAACGGTGACCGGCGACGCGAGGGAGATGACGCTTCTGAGCCCAACGGCCGTTGCCGTCCATGATGATGGCGATGTGCCGGGGGAGGCGGGAAATATCGAGCTTTTCGAGGAGGCGGGCCTCTTCTGAGGTGACGGGGCCGAGAGTTTCCAGTTGGGTGCGTGCGTGGGACACGATGGGTTCCGAGCGAATCCTCTTTATGGCGCAAAGTTAACATATGGATTGGAGGGATGCAATTGTGAAGGAGGTGGGAGGGGCAAGGAAGTAAAGGAGAGGGGAGCAGGCATCGGTGATTGTCGATCATGAAGCCAGAGTTGGGTTGACGGCGGGGAGGAGACCAGACGCGAGGGTGGCCGATCTGAAGATCGGCCAGCACACAAGAAAGAGAACGCAAGACGGCGGCGTAAAGCCGCTGCTACACGTGGAAGAGCCGGCAAGGATGCCGGCGCTACCAAGCTGCGTTAGGTGGCGGGGGGGTGGAAGAATTGGTTGATGGATTGGACGACGAGAATGAAGGTAAGGATGATCATGGCGACAGCGGTGACCCAGGCGATGAGGTTGAAGAGGAAGCCGTTGGTGTGTTCGCCCATGAGATCTTTGCGGTTGACGAGGAGAAGAATGAAGATGACGACGATGGGAAGCCAAACGCCATTGCCTACTTGAGAGAAGATGAAGATTTTCCAGAGGGGGGCGTTGGGTATAAGAACGATGCCGCCGCCGACAAGAATGAGGATGGTATAGAGCCAGTAGAAGGCCGGTGCTTCGCGGAACTTGTGGTCGAGACCGGCTTCGAAGCCGAGGCCTTCGCAGATGACGTGAGCGGTGGAGAGAGGAAGGATGGTGGCCGCGAAGAGGGAGGCGTTGAGAAGGCCGAAGGCGAAGGTAAGGCCAGCCCACTTGCCGGCGAGAGGGATGAGGGCTTTGGCAGCCTCACCGGCGTCGGTGATATTGGTGAGGCCGTTGCGGTTCAAGGTTGCTGCGGTGCAGACGATGATGAAGAAGACGATGATCATGCATGAGATGGAGCCGAGAAGGACGTCGAGGCGCGCTTGGGGATACTGACGGGGGCCAACCTTTTTTTCGACGAAGCCGGCTTGCAGGTAGAAGAACTGCCAGGGTGCGATGGTGGTGCCGACGAGAGCAGTGAGCGTGATGAGATATCCGGTGTCGAAATGGATGCTGGGGACGACGGTCATGCGTGCGGCGAGAACCCAGTCGGGCTTGGCCAAGATAGCCGAAAATAAATAGGTGAGATAGAAAACACAGGCGATGAGAAAGACAATTTCGACCTGGCGGTAGTTACCTTTCAAGACGAGGACCCAGACCAACAATGCGGCGATGGGGACAGAGACGTATTTGCTGATGCCGAAGATTTGCATGGCGGCGGCCACACCGGCAAACTCAGCGACGACGTTGGAAAGATCGACGAGAAAACCGGTGACCATGACGAAGAAGGTGGAGCGGAAGCCAAACTCTTCGCGGATGAGATCGGAGAGGCCTTTGCCGGTGATGACGCCCATGCGGGCGCACATTTCCTCGGTGACGTAGAGGGCGATGGTCATAGGAACGAGAGCCCAGAGGAGGGTGTAGCC
>Ga0181526_10002228_pt1 | contig 17070 bp, 11 predicted proteins | sample PEATcosm2014_Bin_35_FD_119750 | JGI IMG/M metagenome (GOLD analysis project Ga0181526, IMG submission 119750) | Peatland microbial communities from MTU Mesocosm Facility, Houghton, MI, USA - PEATcosm2014_Bin06_30_metaG | ecosystem: Environmental > Terrestrial > Soil > Wetlands > Peat | place...
CTCGGCCGATCCCCGGCTCTACCACATCACCATGAACAGCACTCTGGGCATCGATACCTGCGCCAGGATGGTTGCGCAAATCATCCAGTCTTCATAGGCAAGCGGTCCTTTGCGAACGCACAGGTTCCAGCGCCAGCAGGCTCGAACGTCAACTCCGCGATCCGCCGCTTCTCAGCTACCGATCGCCATCTCCGTGCGCGATGCACCTCTCCCCCACCCTCTGACTGAACCATGACTGAATAGTCGGTTGCATACCCGAAGTTACGCCAGAGGGGAACTTCAAACGCTTACGAACTAACCACACACCCCATCACAGGAGTGAAACGAGCCGTGGATACGGCGTTCGTCGACAACAGGCAGGTTCACCCCAAGATGGTAAACCCCGGGATTATGAGTTACTGAACCGGCTCGGCGAAACCCGGCTTTTGCAAAGGGGCCGCGGGTCTCCCCACTCAGGCTCATCGCTGCGAACTAATGGATTGCTCTCGTGTCGGTCCATCGAGAATCGGAGCATGCAGCCCCTCGACGGTTGGCATGGAATCTTTCGTGTTTAGCAGATCGAAGACTTCGATTGCGTTTGTTCCTTGCTTGAGCCAGGGTCCGGGAACGTATAGCGTATCCTGCGGTCCTAGGTTCCAGAAACGCCCGATGGGGTGTCCATTGATCCACAGCACCCCCTTGCCAAGCCGCCGAATATCGAGAAACATGTCGCCGACTTCGGTGAGCTGGAATGTGGCACGATAGAAGGCCGGACCGCCGATCTTTGCCTCATTGTATTTTTTCGGGAGGAGATCGGTCCCCGGCTCTCCGAGCGGGAGCAAGTAGACCTGCCATCCTTTCAGGACAGAGCCATTCAACGAAACCCCATGCGTGATCCCCTTGTTTTCGATCTGCATCTCGCGGGTGTGGTTGATGCGTCCATCGTTCGCCACCAGGATATCGAGACGCGTTCCTTCGTTTATCGCGGGGAGTTTGAGAACCGAGTGATCGGGCGCGCGCCTGTCGATGGTGCCAGCTGAATCGCCGTCCAGGTAGACACGCGCAAAGTCGTGAACATCGTTGACGGCTAGTTCGCCCGCTGGCGCGGCATGCAGCACCTTGCGATAGAGAATGTATCCAAAGCCCTGGCCGAAATGCTCCATCGGCAGCGGGTCTTCACTTGAGATGGGATCCGGAAGATTCTCCCAAAGCGATGCGCTCTCTCTCAACGCCACAGCCGGCAGCGAGACCGAGGGAGGTGCCTCGGGAACTGCCGGTATCGGCGCCACATTGAACTTGGCAAGCGCCTTGCGATAGGCAAAGAACTTCTCCGTCGGATGCCCGGCTTCGTCGAGCGGCGCATCGTAATCGTAGCTGGTCACATCGGGCTGAAAGCTCTTGCCGCCGGTTGCCCCAGCGTAATAGCCAAAGCTGGTGCCGCCATGAAACATGTAGATGTTCACCCCCACGCCGCGCCTCAGGATGTACTCCAAATCTTCGATCTGCGGCTTGGCCGCGCGCGTTTGGTGTGGATGTCCCCAAGAATCGAACCATCCAGGCCAGTACTCCGAAACGAACAGCGGCTGATCGGAGCGCTCGTGCTCTAGCGCATCCATACCTTTCTCGTGATTGCCAATGCCGAAGTTCGTCGCCGCGAAGACACCGGGCAAATCTCCGCTGGCAATGTTGCGCCAGTTGTCGGCGGTGATCAGAAGGCTCTTCGTGAAGCCCTCCTGCAAATAGAGCTGATGAAGCTGTTCCATGTAGGCTTTGTCCGAGCCGTAATTCCCATATTCGTTCTCGATCTGCGTGATGATGACTGGACCTCCGTTCCCGTACTGCAGTGGCACAACCTCGTCCGCCAGCCGGTGCACCCAGCGCGTAACTGGCCCGATGAACAGCGGGTCGCGCGTCCGCAGCGCTCTGGCCGACTCGGGAGTCGCCATCAGCCATGGCGGAAGGCCACCCAGATCCCACTCCGCACACGAGTAGGGGCCGGAACGAAGAATTACGTAGAGACCCTCCTCTTGGGCCATCCTCACGAATGTGGCAAGATCGCTGTTGCCGCTGAAGTCGTAGACGCCGGGCCTCGGTTCGTGCACGTCCCAGAAGACGTAGGTCGCGATCGTATTCAGTCCCATGGCGCGCGCCATGCGGAGCCGTGCGCGCCAGTACTCGCGCGGGATGCGCGCGTAGTGCAACTCACCGGAGAGAATCTTGAATGGCTTGCCGTCGAGGAGCAGATTTGTCCCCTCGACCCTTAGGCCCGTTCGTTCTTGACCCGCCTGCGCCCGGCAGACTGGGCTCGCAGTTCCAAATGTTAGCTGCACTGCGAGAACTGCTAGCAGCCATGAAAGGACTTTATTGTGCGACATCATCGCAATCACCATTCTTCCGAGGCAAAGTCGTCATGCTGCGTTGAGTTCTGCTGAGGCCACGGTCGTCTTATTCATCCCTGGTTCCAGCGAAACCACGCCTGGTGCGAATGCTCCTTAACACCGGGGCGCTTCATTGAATCTGCAAACGGAGCTGGAAACGCCTAAACAAACAGCGAACGCGGACGCGGCGCCCAGGCCGCTACCCACAACGTCTCATTTAAGGCACCAATGCGGATCGGCGCCAAGTGCCGTTTGGTTGCCACCTCGCGCATTCGCTCAGAGAATCAAGCTGGCATGTTGAGGATGTGCTCAGGCGTTTCAGAGATGCGACGGTTCGCACTGGTTACCGCAAAGAATCAAGAATGCGTTTCATGCGGTCTTCTGAGAGAATGAAGAGTGGTTATTCATTGTCCGAAATCCAGCGGGCTCTGCTGCCGGCTCGCAATTTGCTCGGGCACTTGCTTCCCCCTTTGCGCCATTCAAGACCTCTCTCATGCCCGTTTTTCTTAGATCCACCGATGCAATGTCGTCGCGGCACTTCAAGGAATGCTTCCTCCGAGGCGTGAAACCATTGCCTGAGCACGTCTGAGCGTCAACATCGGCGGCAAACTCAATGAGGACCTGAGCTAAATGACGCGCGTGCCGAGCTGAAAACGCGATCTGTCCGATTCGGTTTTCAACTGTCTTGAAAGCGGGGTGGCTGATTACGATCTCATTCGTGTCGTCGTTTCGCCAAACTTCCACAGATCTCGCAATCCTTTCCATTGCCACCCTCCTTTTCACCCTCCTTAAGGATGCATTTCAACGAGTTTGCGCATTGCTTGCAACAAGGGAAATCCGGCCGCAGGGCATCCTGGTGTTCCTGGATACCCTGCAGCTCGCATGAAGCGCCACGGTTCTTCAGAAGTTGTACGTAAGCGCGAACTGCGCAACGCGCGGTCCGGCGCCGTTCTCACCAGTGATGGTTCCGAAGGCGCTGCTGCCTATCGTAGTGTTCGGGTTGTTGAGAATAACGTGGTTCAGGACGTCAAAATACTGGGCCTGGAACTGTAGATTGGTTTTGCGGTAAACCGGGAAGATACGGATCAAACTGCCGTTCCATACCGTGAAACCGGGGCCGCGGAGCGAGTCTTTGACGATGTTGCCGAATCCCGTGCCCGCGCCGGTGTTGGCCGGCACCGAGAAAGCCGCCGGACTAAACCAGCTTTGGCAGAGTTTACCTGCCGTGCAATTGCCCCCGTCGATTGTACTCTTCAGGTAAGCCGGCTGGGTAAAGTCGCGCTGCCCACGATCCTGGTCGAGACCGGTCGCTGATGTATCTGCGTTTGTGTAGATGGTAAGCGCATCGCCGGAGTGATGCTGAACGATGTCAGCTGTCCGCCAGCCGTTCACAATGGACCGGAACGCGCGGGGGCCGCTGTTGAGCTTTGGGAACGCATAGTTACCGGTGACCGAGAGGGCCTGCGGATGATCGATGTCCGACACGCCGCGGTCGAGGGCTTTGATGTCCGGCACAATGGCTGCCGCCGGGACGTTGGTAGCGTTTGAGGGATAGAGCGGATAGACGTATGACTCACCCGCGTTGAGATCCTCCGTATTGGAGACTCGCGTGGCTTGCGGCAGGTCGTCGTAGGACTTGGACCAGGTGTAGTTGACCATGAGCTGGAGCCCGTGCGACATACTCTTCTGGATCGTGGCCTGGAGGGAGTTGAAGTGGGCCGCGCCGATCATTTCCGCTGCGATGATGTCCGAGTAGTTGGTCGTGCAGCCTGTGGTTGCCAAGCAGGGTCCGACGGTGGGGGCGGTGTTATAGGGCCTTCTGGCGTTGTCGTTGGACGTGCCGCCAGGGAAGGTCAGCTTGCCGCCCACCACGGTGCCTGTGTTCACAGCCGGGTTGAGTTCCAGGTTCACAAACTGATGTATCGAGTGGGAACCGACATAGGCCAGCCGCGTGGCCCAAGTCGAACTTAGCTGTTGCTCGATGGTCAGGTTGTAGTCGTTGGTATCCGGAACCTGGAAGTTGCCCGATGGGTCATATTCACCCACGAAGATCGCGTTCGGGAAGACCTGCGTTGACTTGAAGGGCAGAGTGAACGGGAACGGATTGAGAATGGAGCCGGTGGCGCATCCCGTGCAATACGGGTTGCTGAACGGTCCGCCGGGGTTGCTGGCGGTTCCCAGAAAATTGGTGAGTGTGCCAAGCGAGATGGTATTGGGCACGTCGCTGGCCTGGGAAAGGTTGAAGAAGCCGGGCAGGCGATCCTGGTAGAACATGCCAAAGCCGCCGCGCACCGAGGTCTTGCTATTGCCGAATACGTCGTAAGCGAAACCGAGACGTGGCATGAACTGCGCGTACTTGCTGGACACGCCGTTCTTCGGGAACCCTGAGTCACCCTGGACCACCATGCCGGCAGGCAATCCTGCACTTCCCGGTGTCGTCGCAATCTGGTATTGCGGCGAGCCGGTGTTGGCCGCATACTTGGCGGGACTGAACGCCGTCTGCTGGCTGGAGTTGTCGGCCCAAGGGGCGAAGTCCTCCCAGCGCACACCGTAGTTCAACGTCAGGCGGTGATTCACCTTCCAACTGTCCTGGATGTAGAGACCCGGGAACTTGTTGCGGTCGTTCACCTGTTCATAGTTGCCCTGGCCGAACGACTGGAGGAAACCTTCCATGAAATTGGCCACTTCGTTGTTGTTGCCAATCGCGAGGGAGGAGCCGGCCTTGGCGAAAGTAAAGGTGCCATAGGATTGGTACACGTTGGTGACATCGAACTTGCTCAACTCGACGTGCCCGCCAATGGCGATATTGTGAGCGCCCTTCACCCAGTGCAGGTCGTCGTTCAAGGTGTAGTCGTTGCGTTCCCAGCCGGCGAAGGCCGACGACCCGACCTTGAAATAGTTGGAGACGCTGGCGGCCATATAAGGACCGGTGCTGGGCTGCCAGATGTTCTTGACGCCGAACTGCGTGATGTTGCCGCTTCCCGGAGGTCCGCCGCGCAACGATATCTCGCGCTGGTAGTTGAGCACGATATTGTTCAGCAGGTTGGTGGTGAAGGTGTGGGCTTCAGACAGAAGCGCATTCTGGTAGCGCGTGTTGAAGTAGGAGCTGTAGCTTTGCAGATCGGCCGGATTGTAGATGGCCGGCTGTTGGAACCAATCGTAGAAATAGTGGCCAAAGAGGTGGTCGTTGGCGCCAAAATTATGGTCGACGCGCGCATCGTACTCATTAAGGTAATTCTGCGTGGCGGAGAAATAGTTGACCGGTTCGCCGATCTTTCCCGCGGCCGAATCCGCTGGAGCCGTGGGGAAAGCCTTTGCGAACGCGACCGATGCCGGATCGAAGGCAGAGCTGGGAATGTGGTTGTTCGGGTATGCCGTGCCCGTGAACACGTTATAGATCTGCTGGGCTGTGACCGCGGCTCCCGATGAATTCACGCAGAGGCCGGCCCCGTTGAACGAGTTGCCGGAGGCTGTGTTGCAGAGGTTGCTGAAATCGGCATAGCCGAGCGACCCGCCGCTCGAGGTCAGGCCTTCCTCGGCGAGAGTGGGAACCGTGACCGTAGGCGCGCTCGATCCCGAGTGAATGAGCGTGTGCTGATAGCCGAAGAAGAATTGCGTGGTCTTGCCGCTCGATATGTGCGGAATCTTTACCGGTCCGCCCACCGTGCCGCCGAATTGGTGCCGGTGCAGCGTGTCCTGGGTGGTCGGCGGCGAGAAGAACGACTCGGCGTTGAAGAAGCCGTTGCGCAGGTATTCAAAAAGATCGCCGTGGAACTGTTCGCCGCCCGACTTGGTGACGATGTTGACCATGCCGCCTGCGGCCTGCCCGAACTCCGCGTTGTAATTGCTGGTCTGAATGTCGAATTCCTGGATCGAATCCGGCATTGGGTACGGATCGTTCACGTTGGTCATCTCGTCCAGGTTGTTGCCGCCGTCCAACAGGTAATTTTGCTGGTTGGGCAGTGTTCCGTTGATGCTGCTAACCTGGACCGCGTTGACGGAGAAAGTTTTTCCGTTGCCCTGGTTCAACCCGTTGCCCTCGTTGGTGGTATCCACCACACCGGCGACGAGCGTTTCCAGCGTGGCCGCGGCTCTGCCGTTCAGCGGAATATCGTGTACAACCTCCTGGTTGATGACCTGCGACAAGGTGCCGGTGGTAGTGTCAACCTGCGGCGGCTCGGCTGAGACGCTGACGGTTATCGTCGCCGCACCGACCTTCATGGTGATATTCACGGTGAGCGCCTGGTCGGCTTCGAGCACAATGCCCGTTTGCGAGTAGGTTTCGAATCCCGCCTTGGTGACCGAGATCGTGTAGCCGGAGGGCAGCAAAGCCGGAAATACAAATCGGCCGTCCTTGCCGGTGGTTGCCCTCATTTCGGTGCCCGTTTGCACCTGTGTGGCAACCACATTGGCACCCGTGATCAGAGCGCCGTTGGGGTCCGAGACCGTGCCGCTGATGGTTCCGTATCCTTGAGCGTTAAGGCGAGCCGCGCAGCAAAGAGCAATCATGAAGACGATTACGCTGAGGCGGGCAAGACGATTCCAGAGAGATTTACTTCTTGTCATTCTTTTCTCCTTCGAAGTTGATCCCCAAAAATCAGGACACAGCCTCCTGAGAAATACACCTTCTCAAGATTTTGGTTGGTGAGACCGCTCGTATGCCGGCCTCACCAGGTTCGCGTTCAACTGCGGACAGAAACCTGCGTGCTCGCGGAACCAATGCCAGTTGGAGATTCCTTACACCTTGCACTTTCACTTCAATGCCCTTTGCCGACCCGGCAACTTTCGAGCCCGTTCCGCTCGGTAATGACGAGCGGCCTCCGGGCCGCGCAATGACTCCGAACGATGCCAGGCAATGCACCCGGTTTCTTGCGCGCACCATGATGTCACTAGCATTCGCGAACCCTTTGCCTTCTCCTGCGCTCTCCGTTCGTGCGGACGCTCAGGGGACGAAATGCCTGGTTGAACGCGCGAGAACAAAAGCCCCATATCGGTGCAGAGCGCTGCCAAACCATCGATTGATGGAACGGTCAGATACTATCTACCGCAGTGAAGAGCGCACAAGGCACGATTGGGGAGAATCGAGTGGCCCAAATAGGCGGTGCGCGAATGCGCCAATTGGGCAGGCCTTGGATCGTACAAATGTGCCATATTCAGGCACAAGGAGGACATAATAGACTGCAAAATGTGTGCTATCGGAACATTTCCGGATGAACTTCTGTTCAGACTCAATGCATGGAGTGGCAAGGGCTGGCCACGCGAAACTCTATGATACTGCAAGGGTTACATCTGAATATTGTGGGCCGTGTGGCTTCCGTCACGGCTGGCTTATTGCATGCATTCCGCCCCTGCATGCGAAGATTGAAGACGGTTCTCGTGGTTTCTGCGTTGCTCGCAACGTGCGCGCGCGCCACCTTCGCTCATGCGGAGACTGCGAAATCGCCGCCGGTTGTCTATCGAACTGCAGCATCAGTTCTTGCACTTTCTCCTTCCCAGGCGAGTAGTGGAGATCCCGCTCAACTTCGGGGCGTCGTTACCTTGTGCACTGTTCACGGTGGCGCCATGGTTCAGGACCGCACTGCCGGAATATGGATCGATTCTTTCCTGCGCCAGCCTTGCGATCAAGGCGATGAGGTCGAAGTACTGGGAGTTGTGGGGCCGGGATTATTCTCTCCCATTGTGAAAGTAAGAACCATCGCGATTCTGGGACGTACTTCCCTGCCAAAGCCGCAAGCGGTGAGCTTCAAGCAAATGAGTACGGGAGAAGAGGACGACCAATATGTCTCGATTACAGGCGTAGTTCGCTCGGCCGGGCTCCGTCCAGGCGAATCCAATGTGCGGAGGCTGTGGCTCAAGATCGCCATGCCAGACGGCTTTGTGTATGCCTCGTTCCCCGAGGAGGATGCCGAGCAGGGAAACAAATTGATTGATTCGGTTGTCCGGATCGAGGGCACAACCATATCTTTCAAGAACGCGGAAAGACAGATTACTGCGCCTTCTTTCGTTATGGTCATGGGGATGCAGCACTTGACTGTGCTTCAGCCTCCCCCGAAAGATCCATTTGCTTTGCCGCCTACCCCAATCGGCAAGTTGATGCAGTTCCGCTCTGCCACCGATTGCTTTCACCGCGTGAGGATTGCGGGAATCGTTACCTACTACAAACCCGGTGAAAGCCTGATCCTCGAAGATGGTGGAAGAGCATTGTTGGTGATGACAGCCCAGACAACCGACCTTCAACTGGGGGACCGCATCGAGGCGCTGGGCTTTCCCGCACTGCAGGACTCAGGCCCGATTGTGCAGGATGCCGTCCTCCGCCTGATTGCTCACGGACAACAGCTCCAGCCCACATCCGTTAAGATTGCAGATCTTACCTCTGGCGCACTGAATAACAATCTCGTAAGCACACAGGGGATTCTCCTTACGCGGGTTCACGAGCCGTTTCGAGAAGTGTTGCTGTTGCAGGACGAGTCCAATCTTCTGCTGGCTGAATTGAATGACCCGAATAATTTGAAAGCATTTGATAAGCTTCGAGAGGGCAGCTCGATACGAATCGTCGGAGTCACCTTCCTCGAAGTGACAAACAACTGGAATCCAGGACGCCCAAGTGCGAGCGCGGTTCATTACAAGGTGCTCCTGCGATCGGCAAACGATGTTCTAGTGCTTCAACTGCCGTCATGGTGGACCACGCTCCACGTTGTCTATATTGCCGCATTGTTGGCAGTTCTTGTGCTTGTCTTTCTCGGGCTGATTGTCTATGGACGCATGGAGGGGTGGAGGCTTCAGGCTGTCATCGAAGAGCGGGAGCGCCTGGCGAATGACATTCATGACACCCTGGCCCAAAGTTTTGCGGGAATCGGTTTTCAATTGCAGGCAATACGAAAGGCAATCCCAGGCGACAATCCAGCCCTGCGGCAGCAAGTCGATCTGGCCCGCGCTTTGGTCAGGCATAGCCATAAAGAGGCGAGACGCAGTATTGAGCCATTGAGTCGCGAGATGCCCGAGGACGCCGATTTGCTTTCTTCGCTAGAGACCTCGGCGCGCAGAATGGTAGAAGGCGGTTCGGTCGAAGTCACCGCGGTTAGCGTCGGCACGCCGCGCCCACTTCCGCCGGAGATAGCCGGCGCGCTGTTCCGAGTCGGGCAGGAAGCCATTGCAAATGCCGTTCGTCACGGCGATCCCAGCCATTTGGATATTTCCGTCGCATACGAAATTGGCTCAGTGCGGCTAGCTGTCAAGGACAACGGCTGCGGTTTTGTCATGAGCGGCAACTTGCTGGGATTTGGATTGCGGGGCATGCGCAAGCGATCGGCCGCAATTTCGGCCAATCTCGAAATCGTTAGCCAGCCCGGCGATGGAACAGTCGTCAGAGTGACCGCCCCGCTGCCGCCCGATCTTACGCTGTTTGCTTTCGTCGCGCAAATGTGGAAGAACCTCTTGGAGGGTGTATTGCATGTCAACGCAAAAGCCGGTTAACGGAATCATACGAATCCTCATCGTCGACGATCACCCGGTCGTCTGTTCTGGTCTTACCAGTATGCTGAGCGCGCAAATCGGAATGGAGGTGGTTGGGTCTGCGGCCAGCGGAGCGGAGGCGCTTGCAATTGTTCGGCGCGATAGACCGGACTTGATGTTATTGGATTTGCGCATGCCAGGGATGGATGGCATCGGTGTTCTGAATGCGCTCAAGCAAATTGAGCGTCCGCCGCGCGTAGTGGTCTTGACGAGCTTTGAGAAAGACGAAGACATCTATCGCGCGATTCGTGCAGGAGCTCAGGGCTATCTGCTGAAAGACACATCCGAATCCGAAATGGTTGCGGCCATCTCGGTTGTTCACTCCGGAAAGCGCTATATTCCTCGCCACATTGCGGCCCGGCTGGCGGACCGGTTAATGCGCTCCGACCTCACTCCTCGAGAATTGCAAATACTGGAACTGCTTGCACAGGGCTCGACGAACAAGCAGATCGCAGGATCTCTCGATATAAGCGATAACACTGTTCGCCATCATGTAAACAGCATCATGGAAAAACTTCAGGTGTCCGACCGCACAGAGGCAGTGGCAATGGCGCTCAGGAGCGGGGTGCTCTCGGGAACGGACTGAGACTCGCGAGATTCTCCAAGGCTCCAGACTGCGAAGGAATTCATGATAAGTTTCGATTTCTTCGCGGCTAAGAGTCGGTTGAATCGTCAGGCTGGCGCTAGCTGGGCGGCAATGAGAAGAACGGCGGATGAATTATGGCGGCATAAAGGATCTTCGGAACAGCTATCCACTAATTGCCAGTCTTAGATAGCAGAGTCTGGCATTCCTGCCGTTCCCGCCAACCTTCCCGGCAAGGGGCTGGCCCAGCATGACTTCACGTTCACAGGCGAAACGCACGACCGCCGCATCTTCATCCTGCGCCACGGCAAAACCGTGTGGACCTATGACGACCCAGCGGGAAAGGGCGAAATAGGCGACGCCCTCGTGCTGTCGAACGGCAATATCCTGTTTGCTCATCAATTTGGCGTCAGCGGGATTACCACCGACAAAAAAGTGGCGTGGAGGTTCGACGCGCCGGCCGGCAAAGAGATTCACACCGCGACGCCGATCAGAAACGACCATGTGCTATTCATGGAGCGTGTTTCATAGTCCGCAGAGGCGCCTTGAGCAACTCCAGTCTCACAGAGATCCGGGCCGGAGATGATTATAAGATTGGTTCTGGTCAACACCCCTCGATCACTGCGTCCAACACTTGCACAGGAAGGGATCCTATACTTCGGACGGCTGTTCATTGAACCGGTAGCCGACGTATGCATCCGTCAACAAATACTGCGGGTTGCGAGGATCGTCTTCAATCTTCTTCCGCAATTGCCGGATAAATGTTCGAAGATATTCGAGCTCGTTTCCATACTCTGGCCCCCAAACAGACTTTAGCAATCGGGCGTGAGGAATCGGCTCGCCGGCGTGCATCATCAAGTAATGCAGAACCTCGAATTCCTTCGGCGTCAGATGAATCGAACGGCCACGCTTCTGCACCCGGTACTTCACTGGATCCAGCTCAAGCTGCCCTTGCCGAATCGGCGTGTCGCGGTTAGCGTCCTGAGCGCTTCTTCTTCTGACGGCGGATCGCAGCCGCGCTGTCAACTCCCGGATCTGAAAAGGCTTCGTAATGTAATCATCGGCGCCGGCATCCAACGCCAGCACTTTGTCATCCTCGCTATCCATCACGGTCAACATCAAGATAGGCAATCTTGCCACCGCATGACGGATGCTCCGGCAGGCTTCCACTCCCCCCATACCCGGCATATCCACGTCCATTAGCACCGCATCGAACCACGACACGCGGGCCAGTGACAGGGCCTCTTCGCCGCGCGCCGCTTCCACCACTGTAAAGCCCATGCCTGACAAAGTGACACGCAATGCCCTCCGAGTAGAAGTGTCGTCATCCACTACAAGTATCGTGCCCTGTCCTTCGTTCACCGGCTCGCTGTTCATCGATTCCTCCTTGCTCCCATTGGAAGAGATAGAAAGAATGTCGTTCCTTCCCTATCGTCGCTAATCACCCACACGTGTCCATGGTGAGCCTCGGCGGCTTTCTTCACGACAGACAGTCCTATCCCAGTCCCGGGAACCGCGCCCTTCCGATCGGGTGACCGATAGAACCGGTCGAATACCCGCTCACGGTCTTCAATCCGAATCGCGGATCCATAGTTATGCACGGAAAAAAGCACCTCGGTGCGGCTCCTGCGCGCCTGCACCTTTATCGGGTTGCCTGGTATCGAATACTTTTGGGCATTGTCAATATACTGAGCCAAGATCGTTGTCAGCAGCCCGCGATCCACATTCACAACAAGGTCGGGATCCTCCACATCGACCTGGATGCTGTCCGCTTCCGAAGACCTTCGCCGGTCGGCCGCCACCTCGAGTATCAGCTCCTTTACATTCACGTCGTCCATATCGAGGCCGACCTGCCTCCCGTCGAGCTTTGCAGTCACCAGCAATCGCGTGCAAATCTCATTTAGACGAAGCGCCTCGCCATTGATAAGTGTCGCCAACTCGGTCTGTGAATTACTCAGCCCCCCCAACTCAAGCAGACCTGAGCTGGCAGTCTGAACCGCTGTCAGCGGAGTCTTCAATTCATGGGCCAGCGCGTCTAAGACCGCCGCGCGCAACTGCTCGCTCTGTTTTGCCGTTTCCGCCCTTTCTTCCTTCTCGAACGACTGGTGGCGATCGATCGCTATAGCGGTCAACGCCGCAAGCGCATCGACCACCAGAGGATTCAGCCTTCCACGCACAACCAACGCGCCCACGGGTTCAGGCCCAACCCCGGTCCGCAGCACGCGCCGAGAGGTTTGTGTCTGCAAATCGTCCTGCGCGGCATCTCGCAGGTAGCATTCTCTAGCCAGATCCTTCTCACCCGCTCCCCATTCGCCCACCTTGTCCTGACGCCCCAAGTTTGCGTCGAACAATGCAACCGCGCTCAGATCGAATATCCGCTGAATCAGAACCGTCAATTGTGGCCCAGGCGGCTGCCGCAGGTCCAAAAGCAATGTGCTGCGGCTCAATTCATACAAGTGCTCCATTCCCTTGAGGTGAATGGCCGCCACCCTCGCAATCCGCCTCTCCCGCCCGTGCAATCTGCTAATCGCGAGCGCCGTGGCCTCGAATGTTGCCAGCGCCACCCAATCCTGCGGATCTGCGACATCGAAATGAAAAATGGGCGGCAGAAAGAAATAGTCCAAGCACGCTACCGCCAGAAGTGAAATCAGCGATGCCTGCCAGAAACCGAAGAGCGACGCGACAGCCACGACGATCAGCAAATAGAGAAGACTGATTGTCAGGACGTTAATCCGCAGAACGAACCCGCCATAGGTCAGCAAAGCGAGGACCCCGCTCGCCGCCGTACACTGCGCCAGTGTCCGAAGTGTTTGCCGCGGTTGCGTCCATCCGAGAACATTTGGATTTGTCATCCGGCTTATGTCCAGTTCGAATCGAATGTTTCACGAACTGACACGATCCTAATCTGAAACAAGTGAAGGCGACATAAAGAATACATTTAGATTCCATGCATAGAAATAATGAGGGGAGGAATCCATCGACGGAGGTTCCTCCCCTTTCTTTGCTGCGGTTTGTGCCCGGCGGCGCGAAGGATTGTTAGCGCGCCATTGCCATTACCGGGGCATCCGGCGTCGCCAAGGCGCTATACTTCGCTTCAAGCTTTGCGGCGTCGGCCGCCTCCGCCATGTAGTACTCGTAAAGATTCTTTGCCGAGTCCACCGGCCGGGGATACTTCGCCATGACGCCCACGACGTTCTGGCTCCTCCGATCCCACTCTGCCTTCTCATCCGCGGCCTTTTGCAGATAGGTACTCTGCCGCTCGGCGTAGTAGCTTGCCAGAACCTTGTATGCCGCTGGAGCGTGCGCGTTGCGCGCCAACTGCTTCAGCTGCCCTTGGTTGTGAAGGTCGCCGGTCTCCGCGGAAGAGGCCGCTCCCTGTGCGCTCGCAAATCCTGGAAGTGCAAGTGACAGAATCCACGCTGTGAATAGGTTGCGTTTCATGTTCTTAATACCTCCCATGCTCAGTATTGAAGGGAAGACGTGAGGGAGGCATGAGGGGAGTAATAGGAATGAAGTAAAATTATGCGAAAGCCAAATAATTCTTCTGGCCAGGATAATGGGCAAGCCCGGTTTTCTCTATGGAGTCTTCCGCTTGCGCGACCGTTGCCGGAGACCTGCTTTTCAAGCGGCGTCTGCGCGAGGCTCGCCATGCATGGCGCAGCGTTTGGAGCGAATAGAAACGGGAGGCGACGCTTCTGCAACCAAGTTGTCAGGCTGAAGCCGGGAATCGAGGAGCACAGTCAAGGCATGGCCTAGTAGTAAGTCTCTCGCAAAGCCCGCGCATCCCTCACCTTGGCAAGAAACCTGCCACTAAGCTCATGGATACGATCTTCCTGGCGAAAGTGCAAGGCCTCCTTGGGGAGCAGTTCCGCACCCAAGCCAATGGCAGTTGCTCCGGCAGGAATGAAATCGGATGCCGTCAACTGGTTTACGCCGCCTGTGGCAATCAACGGAATCTGCGGAAGCGGCACCTTTAGCGCCCGCACGTATTGAAATCCGCCCACAGTTCCCGTGGGGAAGATCTTGACAAAATCGGAACCTGCCTTCCAGGCCGCGATGATCTCTGTTGGCGTCAGAGCTCCCGGGAACACGCAGACATCCACTCTCTTTGCATACGCCACCACCTCCGGAACAAATCCCGGACAGGTCAGAAACCTGGCCCCGGCGTCAACGCATTTGCGCGCCGACTCGTCGTCCAGCACAGTGCCGGCCCCCACGGCCATGGCGGGAAAACGATTCGCCAAATCGTTAATTACGGCCAGCGCGCCGGGCGTGGTCAAAGTGATCTCGGCAATGGGAATCCCCGCCGAATAGACCGTCTCCGCCGCAAAACGCGCCAGTTCCTGCGTAGTTACGCGCACAGAAGGGAGAATGCCGATCTCTTCGATGTAAACGCAAACTTCATTTTTCTTCATGAATCGACCTCTCCGCAGCAGTATTCGTGCATGCGAGATCCCTCGCGCTGTTCACAAAAGCCATGTCGGTCATTGTATTACTTCATGCCCGACGGCAAGATTCATTTGGCCAGCAGCCGTCATATAGGCGCCGATCAACTGCAAATAGGCGAGTTGAACGACGCGGTAGTCGCTCTGCGCATTCAAAAAATCCATCAGCGATGCGCCTCCGTGCTGATAAGCAAAAGTAACGGTGTCGCGCACATAGACCGATTGATCCAGATACTGCGCCTTGTACGGCTTGATCAAGACAATATTGCTGCGCACCAATTCGTAGGCATTGTCCACGTCGCTGAAGACCTGTGCCTTGGCCGCTTCCGCGGCTTGCTGGCTTCTGTCGATGTCGATCAGCGTTCGCTTCTTCTCGCCCTGGTTCTTGTCAAAGATTCGCAGCGGGATGCTGACGCTGAGGCCTAGAGTCTGGCTGCCATTCGGGTTATTGGTCGAGGCGTTATTCGTGTACCACGCGCCAAAGGTCGGATCCGTGGAACCATTGGAGACAGCCAGTTTGTGATTGGTTTGCGATTGCTCGATGGTCTGAATCGCTGCGCGCAGGTCCGGCCTGTTGTCGAGCGCAATCTGGTGATAATCGCCAAGCGGCTGGAGTTCCGGGCCTAAGTCGAAGGCTCCGGTCACATCGAACTGGTCGACCGGCGTGCGATCATCCAGCAGCAGAAGCAACTGAATCTTCTGCTGGCGCAGATTCACGATTGCATTCTCGATTTCAGACTCGTATTGCACGCGCTGAAGCTCGATCCGCGCCAGGTCGATCTTGGCCAGGTCGCCGGCGTTGAAGCGGGCTCGGCTTATCTCGATGATCTTGTCGTAGTACTCCAGATCGGCTTTGGCCAGCGCCAGCACCGCCTTGGCCTGGAGAGTTTGTACGAAAGCCGAGCGCAGGCCGAAGATCAAATTGCGTTCCAGGTCAACGTGCTGGGACTGGGTAATCTCCGTGCCTTCCTTGGCACTCTGCAAGCGCAGCTCGCGCTTGTGCTCGCGCTCATGCAAGTAACTGAAGTTGGGCTGTTCGGTTGTGCCCTTGAAGGGGGTCCATGTTCCATTTTTTGGCGCGATCTGCGTGCCATCCACCGATAATGTGAACTGTGGATTGGGGCGGAGAAAAGCTGTGATCTCTTCGGCCTTCATCTCCTCCACGTTGGCCGCATCCGCCTTCAACACCGGATTCACCGCTTCAAACTTCGCCTTCGCCTGATCCCATGTCAGCGCCTGCTGCGCACTCGCGGAACCCGCAAGGAATGCGACGGCCAAGACCCAACTGCCGATGCTTCGCTTACAAACAGATACCAGCTCACCCTTCATAGGCCACCTCCGGTTTCGGGAGCTTATCACCCTCTCTTGCAATCCAGACATACAGCGTGGGCAGAAGGAAGATGCTCATCAGGAGGTCGGACATCAATCCTCCCACAATGACGATGGCAAACGGACGCTGCGAGTCGGAGCCGATGGCGTGCGACATGGCTGCGGGAAGCAGTCCCAGGGTGGCCACCAGCATGGTCATCATGATGGGGCGAAGCCGCAGGACAGCGCCCTCGATCGCGGCGCCTGCCGGCGTATACCCTCGTGCCCTTAGCTGGTTGATGTACTCGAGCATGATGACACCCGTTTGAACCGAGACTCCGAATAGCGCCAGGAAGCCGACACCGGAAGACACGCTGAAGAATGTGCCTGTCATAAAGAGAGCGAGCAAGCCTCCAACGCGAGCCATGGCCACGTTGGCGAGAATCAACAGAGCCCATTTGAAGGAGCGAAACATGGTGTAGAGGATGATGAAGATCAAAAAGACCGTCAGGGGTACGATGAGAAGCAGCCTTTTTTCGGCTCGCGTTTCGCTATCGTATTCTCCCGACCATTCGAGGTGGTAGCCACGCGGCAACTGCACATTCTTGGCGATCTTGTCGATGGCTTCCTTGACCGTGGTTCCCAAATCGCGCCCGCGAACCTCGAAGCGGATGGCCACATAGCGGGAACCGTCTTCCCGGTAAATGTCGTAGGCGTCATCGCGAACCTGGACTTTGGTCAACTGAGCCAGCGAGACGCGCTCGCCGGAGGGAGAAAGCAGTCGAATATTCTGGATAGCCTCCTTGGTATCGCGATACGGTTTCTGATAGCGCACGACCACGTTGTAGACTGCCTCTCCCTGCAA
>Ga0181526_10002232_pt1 | contig 17067 bp, 16 predicted proteins | sample PEATcosm2014_Bin_35_FD_119750 | JGI IMG/M metagenome (GOLD analysis project Ga0181526, IMG submission 119750) | Peatland microbial communities from MTU Mesocosm Facility, Houghton, MI, USA - PEATcosm2014_Bin06_30_metaG | ecosystem: Environmental > Terrestrial > Soil > Wetlands > Peat | place...
ATCAACGTCATGAGCGGAGTGCGGCTTTCACGACACTACCTCGCGGAAATGCTGAAAAGGAACTGGGGCCGAATCATTTTTATTTCGAGCGAATCGGCCGTGCAGATTCCGCCTGAGATGGTGCACTACGGGATGACCAAGACAGCGCAGGTGGCCGTGGCGCGGGGCATTGCGGAGGCCGTGGCCGGGACCGGCGTGACGGTCAACAGTATCCTTGCCGGACCGACGGAGTCGGAAGGAGTCGGCGCCTTCGTCGAGGCGATGGCGAAGCAGCAAAACAAATCGAAGCAAGCGATTGAGAAAGAGTTCTTCGAGCATGTCCGGCCCTCGTCGCTGCTCAAGCGCTTTGCCACCGTGGATGAAGTTGCGGCCATGGTGACCTATGTCGCCAGCGAGCTTTCTTCGGCCACGAACGGCGCCGCGCTGCGGGTAGACGGCGGAGTGGTGAAGGCAATTCTATGAGATGAAAAATTCATTGAAATGCAAGGCTCAGGGTCGGTAAAGGCCCACACAGCGTCCGGCCCACGTCTGCCGAATGCTTCGTAGTCTATGACTTCTTGCAGGCATCTATATGGATGTGAATTTCTAAAATGGAGGTTTTCATGGATCGCAGAAACTTCCTCAAGGCGGCCACGGTAGCTGCCGCGGGGTCGGTTGCGCCGGCCGGCGCACAAAGTCCCACTTCTTCCGTCGCCGCCCGCCGACCTGAATCCCCGAACATGATTTATCGCGAGCTTGGCCGCACGGGCGAACATGCTTCTGCGATCGGCATGGGAGGTTACCACATCGGAAAACAGCAGGACCCCGATGAAAGTATCCGTCTGCTTCGCGCCGCATCAGGTTCATTTCCTCATCTATGCCCAGAACGGAGTTCCTCTAAAACGTCCGGAATGGCTGGACCCGGGTCAATGTGCCGGTTGAGGGAAATGTCGATCTAATCATGGATTTCACCGATCCCATCATCCGAGGTGTTTCGCTCTTCCACTGCCATCTGCTCAGCCACGAGGATAAGGGCATGATGGCCAAAATCCTCTTTAAGTGAGATATCCAAGTGTGAAGACGTCAAAAGCTGCGACGCATCTAACGAGCCAAGAGATTGCGCCGGGTCCATGACAGGAGAAGGTCACTCATCATGAATGCTCCAAATTTGAGCGGTCCTTTGCAAGCGGCTGACGATCCAATGTTGCAAATGCCTGTCGAAAGGGTCACTGGGCAGACATCCCGACAGGTATTGGACACTCTCGCGATCGAAGAGCCTCTGGAGATCCAACTCGCCTATGGGGCAACCGACTCACGGCAGCTTCGATCGATCTCGGTAACGATGCGCACCCCCGGCAACGACTTCGACCTGGCAGCCGGCTTTCTCATGACTGAAGGAGTGGTGCGAGATGCGAACGACATCGAGCAAATTGCGTATGCCGGAGAATCATTCAATGAGAGCAACCCTGCCCCTCAAGCGATGGATTTGCTCAAGCTCGGTTCCAAACCGAATATCGTTCGAGTAGGCTTGGCACCGGATGTCCCGGTGAATCTAGGGAGCCTCCAACGCAACTTCTACACGACGTCAAGCTGTGGTATCTGTGGTAAGGCATCTCTTCTTGCCTTGCGCACCGTTTGCCCACCGCGTACTCCGAACCGTTTTAGATTCGACGCGCAGCTGCTCTATCGTCTCCCCGAACGTCTCCGCGCATTTCAGGGAGTGTTTGATCGTACAGGTGGGTTACACGGTGCGGGGCTCTTCGATGCCGCCGGGAATCTATTGGCGCTTCGAGAAGATGTAGGCCGTCACAATGCGGTGGATAAGCTTATCGGCTCTCAATTCCTTGCAGACCGTACGCCGTTGCGTGATCGTTTGCTTTTCCTCTCTGGGCGTGCCAGCTTTGAACTTCTTCAGAAAGCACTGATGGGCGGATTTCCAATGGTGGTAGCCGTCGGGGCTCCATCAAGCCTTGCTGTGCAGGTCGCGAAAGAGTTCGATATTACCTTGGTAGGGTTTCTGCGTGAGAACCACTTCAATATCTACAACGGCAGCGAGCGGATCGATCGGCATAACTCGACATCACTGGGAGTGAAGGAATGAAACTGCGAATCAAGGGGGATTCATTGCAGCTAAGGGTACCAAAGATGTTTGACCTTCGGGCAGAGCTCTACCACATCTTCGGAGTGGACCTGACCAACGGCCCCGGCATCAGCGCGGTCACCGCTCAAACCATCCTCTGCGAAGTGGGTACCGACGTCTCTCGGTTCCGAAACGCCTCAGCGTTTGCATCCTGGCTGGGGCTCTGTCCTGAGAAAAAGATCAGCGGCGGCAAAGTGCTTTTCACAAAGAGTCGACGCGTGCGAAGCCGAGTCGCAACTGCGCTCCACATGGGTGCCCAGTCCCTCCATCATGCCAAAGACTACCTGGGCTCTGGTTTTCCCGCGCGGCACGGCGTTCACGGTTTTCCTCAATCACGCGAGCGATGGCGCGACAGACGTGCTGGCAATTTTCGGCCAGGCGCACAATTCGAAGCGCTCCGCTTCACCTGAACGGGTGAGGATCTGAACTCGTTCGGGGCTCCGCCATGGCGCCGATTCGAGAACCGTTCGAAGCAGCCCAAGATCGCAGAAGTTCAAGCCCGCGATAAAAATTAGGCTTTCGAGGGGCTTTCCTCGTGCCCATCGGCTCACTTCCACAAATTCACCTGAACTCGCGAATTCCCGCGCGCGACGGTTGATAAATTCGATCGCCGGAAAAGTCTCCGTCTCCTTCAACTGTTCGATTATCGAAGTCGTTATAATGACAGCTGTCACCGCACTCATCAGGACTCCTTACCCCACCGCACTCTCGGGCGCGATGGATCCGTCTTTGATCCTGTGCGGTTTCTTCTTCTGGCGAACATGTTCTCGCAGCGATGCTGATCGAATGCTCGATCCAGAGTGCCTTGGGATTGCTCGTCGTTTGGAAGTAGTGGTGGACATCGATAATCCCAACCACATGCGCTACAGGTTCCGAATTGAACGCCGTTTCCTCTCATCCTGTGCCGAGCCGGCTGGGCTTAAGCAGGTTCGGCTTCCAGCCCAGCGGCGTGCGGATCTTCCATTTGTTCAGGCGTAGACCGTCTCGCCATGAACGGTGTAAGACCTGTGTTCGGTTCCAGCAATGATGTCCTTGGCCTTGTCTATGTCATCCGGGGTGCCATGGACAACGAGCAAGAACTTGTCGGTCTTCAAGGCAACGTCATACTTCACGACGCTGTCCTTTGGGATGCCGATGCTTACGAGGCCTGCTCCCACTGCACTAACTCCTCCGACAACTGCGGCCCCTTCAAGACCGGCGATGATCCATGCCACCAGCGGGCCGGCCACGAGAATCGGCCCGAGACCGGGAATAGCGAACATCGCGGATCCGAACAGCAGTCCCCAAAATCCACCCCAGAACGCGCCCATTTTGCCCCAGTACTTCATACGGTCGCCGGCGTTGTAGTAGCCGACCACATGTTCGTCGGTGTGCGTGTCTCGCGCGGCAATCGAGAGGCTCTTCATGTCGACACCGGCCTGCTGCAGTTCCTTGATGGCGTGCTCCGCCTGCTCGTGCGTGTCATAGATTGCTACTACAGAATTGGTCGTGGTCATTCTCTTCTCCATGTTCGTCGGTTGTCTGAGATCGATTGAGGCGCTGTCAAACACGCTCCGCTATGTCCACAGAGATAGTGTCAGAGCTGGATGTTCCATAGATGGTCACTTTTGCTCGCAAATTGGAGTGCTCTCAGCCAGGAAGTGGCCAAAAGAGCACAGCCCTTGCTGCTGTGCCAGGAAGAAAATGAGATTCCAGCCGCCTACTCACGCGGCCAGGGAGATTACCATGCCTGAAGTTCGTGCTTTCCCAACCATCCCCACGAAGATCCTTTTGCCTATGGACTTTAGTCCGTCATCCCAGGCGGCTTTGGAGATGGCGGCTGATCTGGCTCAGCACTTTCATGCCGAACTCCACCTTCTAAACGTGATTCCAATGTTTCCCACCACGACTCTCCCTGACCTCGTTCCTGAAGGCGAATTCCTTCAGGAGGCGAGAACACTTGCAGAGGTTCATCTGACAAAGTGCCAGGCAACTCTTAGGGCCAAGGGTGTGAAGTCAACTTCCAGTATCGAAGTTGGCAATGACGTTGTGGGAAACATCATGGAAGTGGTGGAGCGGGAACAAATCGACATGGTCGTCATTTCCACGCACGGCATCTCAGGGTGGCGTCCGTTGGTCTTCGGTTCCATTGCCGAAAAGGTAGTCAAGCTCGTGCAATGCCCGCTGTTGCTTCTTCGATCAGTCAGCCCGGAGGCAGGTGCGACCACTCAGAATGGGACGCGATCTGAAATCGTGGCAGCGAAAGCATAGGAACAGGTAGCCATGTGAGCGCAAGTAGCATTGTCGTTCCCTCGCCAGACATCTCGACCGTCGAGCAGGTTCGGCAAGTTGCGCCTAAAGGTCTGACGAGCGATGAGGCGCGCGTCCGCCTTGAAAAAGACGGCCCCAACGCAATGCCGGATACATCGGCTCATCCGCTGCGTAACGCACTGGCCAAATTCTGGGCTCCAGTTCCGTGGCTGCTGGAAGCCTCCATTGTGCTGGAGGTCGCGCTGCATAAATACTACGAAGCCGCAGTTATTGCTGCCCTTCTGGTATTCAATGCGGCACTTGCTTTCTTCCAGGAGAGCCGCGCCCAAGCTACTCTAACTGCTCTCAAGTCTCGTCTTGCGCTCAACGCGTCGGTCCAGCGCGATGGTGAATGGAAGACTGTTCCGGCGGCGGAACTGGTATGTGGCGATCTGGTGAAGCTATCGCTCGGCGGAGTGGTCGCTGCCGATGTACATCTGACCGGTGGATCAGTCGAGCTCGATCAGTCGATGCTTACAGGCGAATCACTTCCAATTGAGGCCGGTCCAGGTGCCGACACGTATGCCGGAGCCCTTGTTCGGCGGGGTGAAGCAACTGCGACGGTGACGGCCACAGGCGTTCGCACGAAATTTGGCCGGACGGCGGAGCTTGTCCGCACTGCGCACGTGGTGAGCACACACCAGAAAGCGGTGCTCAAGATCGTGCGCAACCTTGCGATCGTCAACAGCTTCGTAATCCTCGCAATGGGCATTTTTGCCTATACCCATGTCATGCCTTGGAGCGAGATCGTTCCACTGCTGCTCACGTCCATTCTGGCGGCCATCCCCGTCGCATTGCCAGCGACATTTACACTGGCTGCAGCGATCGGAGCTCGCGCCTTGGCAAAGCTGGGTGCGCTGCCGACACGTCTCTCTGCCGTGGACGAGGCAGCTTCGATCGATGTCTTGTGTTCCGACAAAACAGGAACTCTGACACGCAATGAGCTAACCGTAACTAGCGTGCGCCCGATGCCGGGATTCGACGAAGCTCGCGTCTTAGGATTAGCGGCTTTGGCAAGCTCTGAAGGCGGTCAGGATCCCGTCGATGCAGCGATTCGCGCCGCTTCGCACAAGGTCGCGTCGCATTCGCCAAAGCTGGCGACGTTTGTACCGTTCGACCCAGTCAAGAAAACCTCGGAAGCCACGACCACGGACGAGAAAGGCGACACAGAACGGATCATTAAGGGCGCCTTTTCTGCGGTAGAGGCCCTGACGGCTCCATCGCCTGCTGCAGCTTCGATCGCTGACGAGTTGGAAAAGCAGGGTTTCAGGGTATTGGCAGTTGCCGAGGGCCCTCAGGCTACCCTGCAGATTATCGGTCTGATCGCGCTGAGCGACCCACCGCGTGCAGATTCGATCAATCTCATATCGGAATTGCAGACTCTCGGCGTACGAACTGTGATGGTCACAGGAGATGCTCCGGTCACAGCGGCAATCGTCGCCAAGGCGGTTGGGTTGAATGGCTCTGTCTGTCCACCCGGAAAGCTTCCCGGCGACATCAAACCGGACGACTTTGCGGTTTTCGCGGACGTTCATCCGGAAGGAAAATACGATCTCGTCAAAGCCTTCCAGAAAAATGGATACACAGTAGGGATGTGCGGCGATGGCGCCAATGACGCTCCCGCGCTTCGCCAGGCGCAGATCGGTATTGCCGTTTCGTCGGCAACCGATGTGGCGAAATCGGCTGCGGGTGTCGTATTGACCGAAGCGGGCCTGGGCGGGATTGTGGCTGCTGTAAAAGAAGGCAGAATCACGTTTCAGCGTATCCTGACCTACACGCTGAATTCAGTCATGAAGAAGATTCTGCAGGTACTCTTGCTGGCCGTCGGCCTGATCATGACAGGACATGCGGTTCTGACGCCGATGCTGATGGTGATTGTCATGATCACCGGCGACTTCCTCGCCATGTCTCTAACAACGGACAGAGTTCAGCCGTCGAAGCTGCCGAACTCGTGGCAAATCGGCAGAATTACAGGTGCAGGGGTCATTCTCGGAATCTGCTTTCTTGCTTTCTCCACTGCAATCCTGGCAGTTGGTAAATTTGAGCTGCGTCTGAGCGTCGAAGCGCTTCAAACACTCTGCGTTGTCGGCATTGTTTTTGGCAGCCAAGCGACAACATATGTCATTCGCGGGCGTCAGCATCTCTGGGGATCGCGACCCAGCGTTTGGCTTGTGCTTTCTTCAGTGGCCGACGTTCTTATCATTTCAACTCTGGCTGTATCAGGAGTAGCGATGGCGCCATTGCCCGCTGTAGTGATCGCCTGCGAGTTTGCTGCTGCAATCGGCTTCGGCGCGCTGCTGGACGTCTTCAAGACGCCGGTCTTCGCTCGTCTGCGCATCTCCTGAAGAACCCGATGTCAGTAACGACAATGTGAGGAATATGAAAATCGATTCAGAGGATTTCCGCGTGCCGCCAGGCAAAAAGATCGACCTCAGCAAGTGGCCGACGAGTGTCGATCCTTATTACAAATCAAAAGAGCAGTATCAGGAGCTTCTGCAGCGACACATGGAGAAGCTGAGCGCTCTAGGATCTTCACTACGCCACCCGTCGGCACGCATTGCTCCTGATCTTTCAGGGAATGGATGGCGCCGGAAAAGACGGAGCCATCCGGCATGTCATGTCCGGAGTCAATCCGGAAGGCTGCGAGGTCTTCAGCTTCAAGCAGCCGAGTGCCGAAGAGCTCGAACATGATTTTCTCTGGCGCATCTCGTGCCGCATTCCTGAACGGGTTTGTAACAAATACACTCTGAATCCAACAACGGTCTTAGTGGATTTGCACATGGAGACAACCGCACCGCGGCTTTAGCAACGAACCGAGACCTGGTCGTCGGTCAGTGTGAATCCTGTGAATTGACAGGCAACGCCGGATTGACGGCGCGGCGAACTGTAGAAAGAAAGTTCGTTAGACTACATGACTGATTCTGCAGACTGCAGCCCGGCACGAAAACAGGCGCTCGCTCTGGCGGAGAGCTGGGCGATAGAACTGTCAAGTCGCGCATTTGATCCAGAGTCTGAGCAGTGTAATAAACACGTACCGAGTAGTGACCACTTGCCGCGCGCCATAACTCAAACGCCAGGGCCCCGCCGGGTGGAGTATCGTCACGCCGGCCGTCGATAATCCATGAAAGTCCGAGAGCACCGGCAACCGAAGCGATGTTGGTGTCGTGTCCGACGAGAAAGAGCACGCGGTCACCTAGTTTACCTGGTGCCCCCTGCACTGGCCTGGCCTCAGCACTTTGCTCGATCGCTTTCGCAATAGAGTCGAGCAAATTTGAGGCGTACACACGTGCGATGACGGGCGTGCGCTCTGCAAAGTCTGCCGCAGCCGTGTGCAATTGCATCACGTTGCGGAGCATCGGCTCATCCATGCAACCCCACGCAAGCTCGGGAGGCTTCAAGCCCTCGGTGTATTCCAGGAGAAGATTCTCGGATAGCGTTGAAGCAACGCTCAATGGTCCCTTGAACTCGATCGGATGATCGCCTTTGCCGGCCGTAAAACTGACTGGAATACCAAGGAGCGAGGTGCGGTCCCCAGGCGCTGAGCGCCCGCAGCCTGCCAGAATTTGATCGAGCGCTGCCAGTTGCGGACGGTAAGCCGCTGTCAGATTGTTCGGGTCACCGCCGATGCGGCCCGCAACGGCGTCCCGGGCGAGCTCGCGACTCATATCTTCGGGAAGAGGTGGATGAAAGAGCGGGTCGTTCGCGCCTTCGGGAAGCGCATGCACGTCTACAGCGCATCCCGGAAACATCCCCTCGGCAATTGCCTTGCCGGTCTCGCGTGTCCGTTGGTCGGAGTCAGCGAGAATGGTGATGTGTCCGGCATCGGCGCAGCCGGTTGGAGCGAGCAAGCCATCTGCCGCAAGTCGGGCGCGGTCATAGCTGCCAAAGATCGTCATCAGCTTGTAGCCGTGATCTGTCAGGTGGCCCGGCGGGACACTCCATTCCGGCCATGGCGCAGCAGAATACGGATTGTGTTGAGCCGGTTTGCTGGTCGGTGAGCGCACGCCGTGACGGCTCAAATAGACAACAAATTTCAGCTCGTCGCTACTTTTGACCGCGTCTCCGGCCGAGGTTTGCGCGTCACACGATGATGTGCACGCAAGCAGAACGATCAGAATGAGAATGGATTGGCGGAGCGTGGCGCAGAGCGACATGCTTATCCTCGAATGGACTTCTACGAAAGATGCAGACCGGCTGAGAGGCCCAAGGACCGATCTGCTTTGCCCGCGGGCCGTCATTTTTCGTGGTTTGACGTCCAGCGGAGACCGCCGTAATAGATCGGCTTGTAATACTCGCGCTGCGTCATATAGTCCTTGCTTCCGTTGTAAAAGCCCAGAATCGCATTGTTCGCGTTTTCTTCCGAGGCGGTAAGGGTGAATCCTTTACCGAGGTAGTAACTTGCCTGAGCGTCTACCTGGGTACGTTCGAAGTAGTAGTTATCTCCGAAGGGCCCGGTAACTGTGCCAGGGTTGCCGTCTTGCCACTGATAGGTGGCAATATTGGGTCCATCGTAGGAGAGCCCGACGGACACAACCGCGCGCTTGGTCTGGTAAGACGGGGTGATGTTATAGGAAAACGGAGCCTGGCCAACCAGCGGGGGAGTGTCCGAGCGGCCGGTCAGGTCATAGTTCTTTGATTGCGTATAAGTCATGTTGGCGTCAATCCGCGCGCCTGCCAAGACTCCCGGCAGAAACGAAAGGCGTTGTTGGTAGGCGAGCTCGACACCTTGAACGTATGCATGGCCACCATTCTGCCACTGCGTCAGCAGCACAGTTGGAGTAATGGGGTTGGGGAATGGGTTGGGTGCGGTCACCTCAGTTTGAAAGAGGGGCTGAGTGAGATGTTTGTAGAAGTACCCAGCTTCAATCATGCCAACAGAGGGCAAAAACCTTTCGTAGAGAAGATCGTAGTCATAGGCATGTTCTGCAACCAGGGCCGGATTGCCGATGTTTTCTGTGTTCGGGGTCGTCGATTCGTCCAGCGTCTTGTAAGGGACCAGGTCGTATGGGTTGGGCCGGGAGATTCCCATGCCAAAGACTGCGCGGAGGTCCGAGCTGGAGTCAACATTGTAGCGAAGCTGGACACTCGCCAGGGGACTGATATACGAGCCATTGCCGTTTACGGGTTGGGTAGAGACGTAGTTGCCGTTTGTGTCGTCGATCACGAGGTAGCCGGTGTTATCCTCGTTGGTCCCTTCGATGCGCAGCCCGGTTTGCAGGCGAAACTTGCTTCCCAAGTCGATAGTGTTCATCACATAACCGGCGGTGATCCTCTCCTGCAGGTTATAGTCCGCCGGGTCAGAGTTAAGATGGGTGGCGCCCACATCGAGAGGGAGCACCCCTGGGTTTGCCGCGAGCCACTTTGCAATCAAGTCAAAAGAGGTTACCGGCCCGAGCTTGTAGCTGCCGCCGTAGTAGGTGGGGTTGGTGAAGCTGGTTGTAAACTGCGTCATTGGCGGGAAGGCGTTCGAATTGCAAGTTGCAGTAGGCGCATTACAATCGTAAGTTGGCGAAGTTGCGTCTTGCCCCTTATGCGCATTGCGGATTAGGCCGCCAAACTCAAATGTCGACGCATGCGTACCCAGATGGTAGTTGAGTCCAACCGCACCGCTTGCCTGCAGATTTAGCTGCGACGACTGTCCAGTGGTGAGATTCAAATTCTGGAGGGCGTACTGGGTAGGATCGAAAATCGGATCGCCTGCCGCGCAAGGGAACTGAGGCCGGTATATGCTTGGCCCTGGACTGAATGCGCAAGTGCTTCCCACCGACGAATCTATTGGAGCGAAGTTTGCCCCTGGATTGCCGGCCGCTCCCCCGAAGCGAGAGTGTGATACGGCCGCGACATAGTTCACGAAAGCATGAGTGAAGACCTGGTTGCCGCCGAGAATGAAGTCGGAGATCTGATAGTTCGGGCGGCGGACGCTGTCACCGTAGACAATGCTGCCCGGTTGCGCGGGGTTGCCGCCATAAGCCGGTACAGCTCCAGTAATGTCGTAGTTGTACCTTTGGCCGTAGTCCTTGAAGTTAGTGAAGATGCCGTGCACGAAGAGGTCGGAATTATCCGACACCTTGTAATCCATGCTTCCGCCGAGGCCATACCGGGTGTGGTTGTAGAAATACTCTCGCTGGGAGATATTGTCGAAGTAAGGCGCATTGCCGCCCAGCGGATTGACATCCGGCGTGGGCTCCACGTCGTCCGTGCCGAGGTCGTTCAAGTCGTAGCTGTAGCTGAGGACGACCCCAAAGCGCTGGTGAGGACCGAAGCGCTTCCCGAAAGTCGCATCGTCGCGGAACCACTGCTGACCGGTGTCGATGGGGTTCCATCCGCCGAGGCTTTCAATACTGAGAGAGGGCTGGCTGCTCGTGGCCTGTCTCATGTGCAGGTTCACTGAGCCGCCAATGGCGTCGCCATCCTGGTTGGCAGATAGTGTCTTGTTGATCTCAACCGATCCAACAAGATCCCCTGGGACCACCCACAGGTCAACCTGCCGCACTTGAGGATCAGGACCGGGAACGACCACGCCATCTACGGTAGTGTTGCTGAGACGTGGTTCAGTTCCTCGAATCTGCACATATTGCGCTTCGCCTTCGTTGATCTGAACCGTTACACCAGGCATGCGCCCCAACACGGTGGCAACGCTCTGATTGGGCAGATTCTGAATTGTCTCCGCCGTCATCACATTAAGGATGTTGGGGGAGGTACGCTGTTCATTGATGGCAACGACGTCGCCCTCGACATTTGCAGTCACAACCACCTGTTCATTTGTCGAATTCAACTTCATCGTCACGTTCGCCGGCGTGTTTTCGCCGGAATGAACAACGATCGTCGATACAGAATTCGCGAAACCCACGTCGGAGACGGTCACGGTGTAGGTGCCAGGCGCCACGTTCGGAATCAGAAAATCTCCTTGGGCATTCGATGCGCCTGTAGTTGAGCCTGGCTGCAGCACAATCTGCGCGCCAGGAAGCACCGCTCCGGACGAGTCTTTTACGGTGCCACTCACGCTGCCATTGCTCGCCGGCGAAGCCGCCGCGCTCGCCTCCATCACTGCTTCGATGACGGGGCTGTTTGTCGATTTCCCGTGTGTTTGTCCGTAGACCGTGCAGCTCGCACAGAGACTAAGAACAATGATCCTCGATAAGATGTGCGGCCAATTGCGGGCTGTCATCGCGTGCCTCCAAAGTCATCTCGGGTTTGCAATCCGTTCCAGTGTGCAGCGGATCGGCTGAATCAATGCTGAAGCGCGTGTGACAGGACTATGAATTCTCGGCGTGATTGCTTGGCTTCAGCTTGGCTTCAGCCATACAAACGCATTCTTGGGTTTCGCCGGGATGCCTTATCGAACGGCGTTATCAGGGAGATAGCAATGCAGTTTTCCATTCTGAAGGTGATCGCAAGCGTTGCGGTTGGCGCGCTCGCCGGTGCTGCCGTACACGCTCAACAGCAGACGGGATTTCACATAACGCGCTCATTTAATCTGGGCGGCGATGGGTCCTGGGACTATCTTCGCTTCGATCCGGCGGCAAATCGGCTGTTTATTGCGCGATCTACGCGGGTGATGGTGGTCGATCTCGCTTCCGGAAGGCTGGTGGCGGAGATCCCCGACACCGTCGGCGTGCATGGTGTCGCTCTCGTGCCTGAGCTCAAGCGAGGTGTAACCAGCAATGGCAAAGCCGATACAGCTTCCATCTTCAGTCTCGATACCTTGAAGGTGGTCGGCAGCGTGTCCACGGGAGAAAAGCCCGATGGCATCTTGTGGGATCCATTCAGCAAGACGGTATTGACCATGAACGGTCTTGCGAACAGCATTTCGATGCTGGACGTTGAGGCGGCAAAGCGAGTCGCGACAATCGCTCTTTCGGGACGCCCCGAGGCCGCGGTTGCCGACGCCAAGGGCAAAGTGTTTGTCAACCTCGAGGATAAGGCGCAGATTGCCGAAGTCGACATGGTGACGCTTTCGGTCCTGCATACATGGGACCTCGCGGGATGTACCGAGCCCACCGGTTTGGCCATCGATCTCCGGAGTGCGAGGCTTTTTTCCGGGTGCCACAACGGGATTCTGGTTGTCATCGATGCTATCTCCGGCCGGAATATCCAGAAGGTCCCGATTGGGCTTGGTGTGGATGCCGTAGCCTTCGATCCCGCGATACAGACAGTCTTTACTTCGAATAAGGAGGGCACGATCTCGGTCGTTCGCCAGCTGGACGCGAATACATATCGGAATCTCGAAACCGTGCAGACCCTACCCGGAGCGAAGACCATGGCCCTCGACCCAACACGTCACGTGGTCTACACTGTCGCCAACCGCGAAGGCCAATTCGTCCTGCTCGAAGTCGGGCAATGAGCGCGGGGACGGATGGGGCATTTGGGGGTGGAGGCGATGTGCGCGTTCTGGTGGTGGAAGATCACGCCGGTCTGGCGAAGAACGTTGCACGCGCACTGCGCGAATCCGCCGGTTATGCCGTCGATGTATCCTTCGATGGACAGGACGGGCTGTTCATGGGCGAGTCGAATCCCTATGACCTCATCCTGCTCGACCTGATGCTGCCCAAAATAGAAGGACTCGATGTTTTGCGGGCTCTTCGCCGCAAGGATATCCGCACACCGGTGCTCATCCTTACTTCGCGAGACGACAAGGAATCGACAGTGGCTCTTCTGGACGCGGGAGCAGATGACTACTTAACGAAGCCATTCGATGTGGATGAAATGGTGGCCCGCTGCCGGGCTCTCATTCGCCGCGCCCATGGCGTCGCCTCACCCATCGTCGAAGTAGGCGACCTCGTGATCCACCCCGAGGAGATGAAGGCTTTGCGCGGCGGACGACTGTTGACGCTCACCGCCATGGAGTACCGACTGCTTGAATACATGGCGCACCGCCCGCGGGCCGTGCTCTCAAAGAGCGAACTTCTTGAACATCTCTACGACCACAACTGGGAGAAGTTCAGCAATGTGCTCGAGGTCTACGTCTCTTCGCTACGGCGCAAACTTAACCAGGACGGTGCGGTGCAGCTGATCCACACCCTCAAGGGGCGAGGCTACGTTCTCGTGCAATAGCGCGGCTCTGTAACAACCGTTTAATAAAGCCGGAGCTGCCTGGCTCCTACAATGGCTGCACGCCGCGAGTGCAACCTATGCAGCTGCCGATCCGAATCCGGCTCTCTATCAGCTATTTCGTCATCTTTTCCCTGGCGGGGATTCTTCTTTGTTTCTCGTCTTACGTGATGGCTCGGCGAAGCCTGTATATAGCCCTGAATCATGAACTCGATGAGCATATCGACGACGTGCGGGACTTCTTCGCAGCGCATCACCTCGCGGGGGACTATGATCGCGCCCGCACAGAAACGTCCGCTGAGTTTTCGCTGAAAGACGATGGAAAATGGCTGCAGATTCAGGACCAGCAAGGCCGCTGGATCTACCGCGCCAAGCGCATGATGGTCGCCCCTCACGATCTTCCGCCGGCGTCGGCCCTTCCTCCTCAAGGCATAGTCGCCGAATTTGAGGCCGGAGCGAAGCGCGTTCACTCACTGCGGCGCTGCTTTACGCTCGATGGTCACGCGTTTGTCGTCGAGACCGGTGCGACGCTGACCAAGACCGATCAAACGCTTCATCTCTTCCGCAACGGGCTCTTGCTCATTTCTCCAGCGGTCTTTCTCGTGGCCGGGCTTGCCGGCCACTTGCTCAGCCGCCGCGCTTTGAACCCTGTTGCTGCCATCGCACGAGAAGCGCAGCGCATTCATGATACGAATCTGCAAATCCGGCTCCCGGACCTTAGAACACGAGATGAGCTTGCCCATCTTTCGGCGACGCTGAATGAAATGCTCGAGCGAATCGAGTCCGGCGTACGGAGCGTCAGGGATTTTACCGCGTATGCTTCGCACGAATTGCGGACCCCGGTTGCACTGATTCGCACGGAGGCCGATCTGGCACTCCAGTTCGAGAGAACCAACCAGGAATACCGGGAAGCGATCGAAGTGATCTCCACTGAAGCGCTGCGCATGTCATCGCTTCTCGATAGCCTTTTGTTTCTTGCGCGAGCCGATTCGGGCGCTGAACAAGTCCACTTGCGGGCTCTCGATGCGCGCGGTCTATGCGTGCAGGCCTGCGAAAAGTGGCGCCCAATCCTGGAATGCGCGCAATTGCAGCTTCGCGCTAATTTGCCTGCCGGCACCGTACCAGTCTTGGCCGATCCGCTCTACCTCCAGCGCTTGCTCGCCATCATTCTGGAGAATGCAAGCAAGTACACACCAGCACATGGTGTGGTGAAACTGACGCTCGAGATCGAAGACGATGTTGCCCGCTTCATCATCAGCGACACGGGAATCGGCATTCCCCCGAGGGACCGGAGCCATATCTTCGAGCGCTTCCGTCGGGGCAGCAACGTACAGGAAGCGAATGACCACGGCTCGGGGCTTGGATTGGCACTGGCCGCGTGGATCGCCAAGCAACATCGGACGACTATCGAGGTGGAGAGCGAGCCTGGCTGCGGCAGCTCTTTTTCATGGACTCTGCCGCTGGCGCCTGATTGTTCGACAAAGGCAAGCGCGGACCAGAATCCTGTCGCGAGCGAGTACCAGTCTCTCACGCCCACGAGAGCATAATAATGCGCGACATTCTATAAGAGCCCCTTCACTGGTTCGCTGCTCAGTCTCCGACGCCTGCCGTTCGGTCGGCAACGGGCACCGATACGAAATGGAGCCGGTATCAGATTGGTCCCTGAGGTCGGCATCTCGAAAGGAATTTCGAGCTGTAGTCGCTGCTCCCGGAGCATGACCCTCCACTCGCCATTTACCCGACACGCTCGTCTCATTTTTTCCAGGATTACTCCCTGCTGAAGAGGTCAGTGCTTACAATCCAGTCCACCCGGAGGTAAAACCTCAGGACTCTATCGGAGCTGTTCCCGGCAATGAGGCGTAAGGAGAGCACGATGCGGGCGCGGCTCGAACCGAGGCCAGACGCTTCCGTCGGACCTATCAAAGGTGACCAGCTGCTGAGAGTCGCGCACGGGAAGGTTGCGCAACACAACCTGATGCATCAGCGTGAAGATCGCCGTGTTGCCGCCGATGCCGAGCGCCAGAGAGAGCAGCGCCACAATGGTGAACCCAGGACCCTTTCCCAAGCTGCGAACGCTCAGCCGCAGGTCCTGCAACATGCCGTCGACGGCGGATTCCCAACGCGATGACCATACCTGATGCTTGATGGAGTTTTGGCTGCCCACCTCGACCAGGGCGGTGCGCCGCCCTATTTCCGGAGGCATGCCAGTACCTTGTTTATGGGCGACTGATTCTTCCACGTAGCTGCGCAGTTCTTCGTCGAGTTCAGTTTTCGACTCGCTGCTTTTGGGCCAGAGATCTCAGGCTATGAATGAGATTCGTGAGCCACCGCATTAACTTCCTCCCGTGATGTTTTGGCCCCGATTCAAGCTTCGAGGATGCGCGAGATCGCTGCTGTCTGTCTCTGCCATTGCCTTGTTTCCTCGGAAAGAGCACTGCGGCCCTTCTCAGTGAGGATGTAGTACTTTGCGCGGCGATTGTTTTCAGTGGCGCGCCATTCTGACCTCGCGTGGCCTGCTCTCTCCATGCGGCTGAGCGCAGGTAATAGCGAACCGGGGTTTACGCGGAAGACACCTTGACTGATCTGCTCGATGCGCAGTGCGACACCGTATCCGTGCATCGGCTCGAGGTCCAGGGTTTTGAGGATGAGCATTTCCAGCGTGCCCTGGACCATGTCTCGAGACTCAGGAACACGCTGGTTAGCTTCGTCAAGTTTGACAGGCAAGGCGCTCTCCTCTCGACAATCAAGATGAGAGTGCGTTTCCTCTCGTTTGTCAAGAGGTGTGTAGGGCCTGCGGCTCTGCAATTATTCTTGCTCGGCGAGAAGCGTCAGCTATCTGTTCGGAAACCAACATGCGATCGCGTTAACACGCTCACCGAAGCACCTTACTCCTCAAATGTCGGCCAGCGTCCGGAATTCACGGTCCGAATTGTCACCGAATGATTTCCTGTCCAATGGGCGTTTTTCAGGACTACTCTCGGCGATAAGCGTCTGCGCTCCTGCGATCAAAAAGGCTATAAGCAACGACCCGATAGCAAACCATTTTGATCTCAGGTTTAGCACCTCCTATTCCATTCGGGCCTGCAGGTATGTCCTATGCGTGACACGCGGCGGTTGTTCAGGTTCTTTCTTTGGGTGGCCGACTCTGGTGACAGCAACGCCTTAGCCGAGGCGGTAGCGAAAGGGCGCACCATCGCGCATCAATCTGCTCGACCGCAGCGACAGACAGGGGAATCAAGCGAGGTTTGTGAACATTCCTTTGGCAAAAGGCCTCGCAGGCAGTGCGCAGATCGCATCCCGGTGAGACGTGATTGGCATCACTGATCGGCAGGCATCGCCGGTTCGATACTCCGACATCTACTCAGGAGATCTGCCCGTGAATCGTTTCTGTGCGCGCATGTTCGGTCCCGCCCTGTTCGTCTTTCTCGTTTTGGGTATTGCCGTCCAACCTGCCATTGCTCAGCAGGATCAAGCCAAACATGTGTACCATCGGCTGATTCCAGCCGGGGATACCTGTGCCAGCTGCCACAAGGTGATCTACGACCAATGGAAAGCCAGCCCGCATGGCGCCAACGGTGTCGAATGCACCGTGTGCCATGGCGAGACAA